>ENA-OQKR01000692-OQKR01000692.1-human-gut-metagenome-genome-assembly--contig:-NODE-692-length-12715-cov-3.208850_pt1 | contig 12715 bp, 14 predicted proteins | sample MGYA00242803_ERZ504806 | MGnify/ENA primary metagenome ERZ504806 (study PRJEB26092, sample SAMD00036399) | human gut metagenome | host: Homo sapiens | study: EMG produced TPA metagenomics assembly of...
CAAAAACTTTCTGAGCAATTTCATATTGTTTATCCTTATTTGAGATTGCTAATAAAGCTCTTGCATGTCCTGTGCTGATCATCTCTTCCTCTAGCATCTTCTGTACTCTTGGATCTAGTTTTAAAAGTCTTAATGAGTTGGTAATTGATGCACGACTCTTACTTACTTTCGTCGCAACTTCATCCTGTTTTAATTCAAATTCTTCCATCAATCGCTTATAAGCCATTGCTTCTTCGATTGGATTTAAGTTATCTCTCTGAATGTTTTCAATCAGTGCAATTTCTACAATTTCATTTTCATTGTATTTTCTGATCATAACTGGAACTTCATTCAATCCTGCCTGTTTTGCAGCTCTCCATCTTCTCTCCCCTCGCAATGATCTCATAGAAATCATCCTTTGGAGTAACGAGGATTGGCTGTAACATTCCATACTGTTTAATAGAATCTGCAAGTTCCTGCAACGTATCCTCATCAAACTGATTTCTTGGTTGATCTGGATTCGGCTCAATCTTATCGATTGGCAAAGTAAGTTCCTTTTCGTTTCTTCTTTTTCTTTGTTTTCGACGATCTCGAAACTTTTTTCTTTACCTGCTCAACGTCTTCTTCGTCAACGATTGGTGCTTTTGGAATCAGCGTATTTAAACCTCTTCCAAGTCCCATTTTTTTTGCTGACATTAATTTTCACCTCCATTTTCGATAACTTCTTCTGCCAGAAGGTCGTAACTTTCTGCTCCTGAAGAACGAGGGTCATACAAATTGATTGGAAGTCCATGACTTGGTGCTTCTGCCAGACGTACATTTCTTGGGATGATCGTTTTATAAATATTCTGATTCAAATATGATTTTACATTCTCAACAACCTGCAATGACAGATTTGTTCTGGCATCATACATTGTAAATACAACACCCTCTATTGTAAGATCTGGATTCAAACTCTTCTGAATTAATTCAATCGTATAAATCAACTGAGTTAATCCATCTAATGCATAAAATTCACATTGAATTGGAACGATCACTGTATTCGCTGCTGTCATCGCATTGACCGTTAGCATTCCCAATGCTGGCGGACAGTCAATAATTATGAAATCATATTGTTTCTTTACTTTCTCAAGATTATGTTTCATGATGAACTGCATCTTATCAACGGTCATCAATTCGATCTCGGCGCCGGCCAGATTTCGATTTGCTGGAAGTAAGGATAAATTATCAAACAAGTCTTTAACGATACAATTCTGTATCTTCTCTTCTCCTGTGATCACCTCATAAGTTGTCTTATCCAGCTCGTTTTTTTCTAATCCCAAGCCACTGGTGGTATTCCCCTGTGGGTCCATATCAACGAGTAAAGTCTTTTTTCCTCTTGCAGCTAATGCTGCCGAAAGATTTACCGCTGTCGTTGTCTTTCCAACTCCACCTTTCTGGTTGGCAATTGCAATAATTCTTCCCATTTTTTTCTCCTTTTGAACAATATTATAACACTAATTATTTTTCATTGCTACATGTTTCACGTGAAACATTTATTAATTTTTGTGCAATTTCGCTTTTATAACTATTACGATTCTTTTCGTTTTTATATTAAATGTTTCACGTGAAACATTTATTAAATAATCAATGCATACTACTATTTTTCAAGAAGAAAAATGGAGTGTCTTCACAAATAAGAACACTCCATAATTCCACATATTTTTTAAAATCTTATCATCTGCTATTTATTTACTCAAATTTGATTTTATTACATTTGTTCAGGACACTGAATTCCTAACAGATCCAAACCATCTTTAATTACTTGTTTTGCTAAGATCACAATCTTAACTCTCGCTTCTTTTAACTTCTGATCTTCCACATTACACTGGTTTTCATGATAGAAACGGTTAAAACTTTGAGCTACTCCCATTACATATCTTGAGATTACAGATGGTTCTAATCTATCTGCTGCCACCTTGATCACTTCAGGGAATCTTTCAATCTCTTTTAATAATGCAACAGATGTTTCATCTGTTACTAAAGATGGATCGATCTCTCCAACTTCTGTGATTCCTGTTTTTCTTAATACACTTGCCGCACGTGCATATGTGTACTGAACATAAGGACCTGTTTCCCCATCAAAGCTGTGTATCTTCTCCCATGTAAATGTTACATCTTTAATTCTCTGATTATATAGGTCATTAAAGATAATTGCTCCGATTCCAACTTTCTGTGCAACATCCTCTTTATCCTTCAGATCTGGATTCTTCTCTGCAATAATTTCTCTGATCTTAGATACTGATTCTTTTAAGATATCTTCTGCATATACGATGTTACCACTTCTTGTAGAAAGTTTTCCACCTTCTAAACTTACTAATCCATAAGGTACATGAATTAAGTTTTCTTTAGCCCATTCATATCCCATTAACTCAACAACTTTAAATACTTGGGCAAAATGTAATTTACTGCTCTAATCCTGTAACATAAATACATTTATCAAAGTTATATTCTTACTTACGATAGAAAATAGCAGCAAGATCACGAGTTGACATAATACTGCTTCGTCTTCTTCATAACCAGACAAGAGCCATATCATATTCATCAAGATCAACGATCATTGCTCCTTCACTTTCTTTTAGCAGATTCTTTTCTTTAATTCTTCTACAACTGCTGCTGTCTTATCACGATAGAAACTTTCTCCTGTATAATGATCAAAATCCATATTCAGCATCTTATAGATTCTCTTATATTCTACCATACTGATATCTTTGAACCATTCCCAGATAGATAAAGCTTCTTCATCCCCTTGTTCCATCTTTGCAAACCATTCACGTGCCTGATCATTTAATGTATCATCTTTCTCTGCTTCTTCATGAAATTTTACATAGATTCTTAACAGTTCTGGAATACCTTTTTCTTCAACTGCTTCTTTGCTTCCCCATTTTTTATATGCAACGATCAGTTTACCAAACTGTGTTCCCCAATCACCTAAGTGATTAATTCTTTCTACCTTATATCCAAGCTTATCAAAAATATGATATAAAGAGTTTCCAATAATCGTTGTTCTTAAATGTCCAACGTGGAAGTTCTTTGCAATGTTTGGAGAAGAATAATCGATACATACTGTTTTTCCTTTTCCAATTTCCTGTGCACCATAAGTACCGTTTACCTTTGCCAGTACTTCTTTTACATAATTCTCTTTATTCAAGAAAAAGTTTACATATGGTCCCATTGCTTCTACTTTTGATACATCTTCGCTTGCAGGAATCTTTTCTGCAATCTCTGTTGCTATCATATTCGGAGCTTTACGAAATACTTTTGCTAACTGAAAACATGGAAATGCAAAATCTCCCATATCATCTTTTGGTGGTATTTCAAGAATCCCATCAATTTTTTCTTTATCTAATTCTTCAATTGTTTGATCTAGTAGATCAATAACTTTATTTCTCATAATCTTCCCTTTCTACATCTCTATCATAGTCTGGATCACCACTGCATTTGTTTTCCATCGTTCAATAGAAAATTCTTTTGTTAGTTTATTTTCTAAAACAGAACGCTTCTCATAGAAATCTTTTGCATTTTTTATCACTTTTGGTTTCGCTTCAATATTAATTAATATTTTATACTCATCAATATTAATTTCAAAATTAAGAACAAAAACACCTATCTCATTTAAAAGACTCTCCAACACTGCCTGAAAACCTTTTAAAAATGAAAATGTCATGCATACTTTTGAACTCTCTGATGAATCCTGATAATTGATACGTTGTGTTGGATAAAGTTTCTTAACATATCCCATCAACTGTTCAAATGCTGGAACAAACAATATTTTCTGATCTTCCCTTTCCACAAATTCTTCTGCAAAAAGGCAAGTCTCTTCCAGTCCCTTCTGGTAATCATGTAATTTTGTTATCTTTTCTTCTTTTTTCACGCAGGATCATCTGAAATTCATGAATCTCTTTCTCAATCTGAATCATATCTTCAGAAACCCAGGCTGCTTCTCCTCCTCAATCTCCAGTGGAAGCGGAGAAAATACCTTTCGGATCTGATAGATCTTCTGCTGATTATTGATCGCACCTTCTTTTTCATTCTTCTCCTGAATCATATCCTGCATCTTATGATTCAGTTGATTTCGATCAGTTTTCAATTCCTGAATCTGTTCTTCCAAATAGTCATATAACTGATCGATCAGGTGACTTTTATCTTTGTTTTTTTCCATAATTTTCCCACTTTCTTTTTATCATAAACGATAAGGAAAAGAAATGAAAGTATAAACTTCTAGCAAATCGGTTCTTTTGTCGGCAATCCTGCTTTTCTCGGAAAACGTTTTGGTGTTGCTTTTGTCTTATGAATCTTTAAGATCGTTCTCGCCATATCCGTATCCGGAATCTCAAAAGAAATAATATCCTCAATGCTGCCGCCTAAAATTTTCACTGCTTTCTTTGAATTTGCTGCTTCCTCTTTAATATCTCCTGATTTATATGGCAGAAAATATCCATCCTCTTTTACATAAGGAAGACAATATTCTGATAAAACTGTCAGATTGGCAACAGCCCTTGAAACAACATAATCAAATTGTTCTCTATATTCCTTTTGTTTTGCAAAATCTTCCGCTCTTCCATGAATTGCTGTAATCTTTTCAAGTCCAAGTGCTTCTATCACTTCATTTAAGAATTTAATACGCTTATTTAAAGAATCTAGTAACACGATCTCTAATTCTGGAAATGCGATCTTTAATGGAATTCCTGGAAATCCCGCACCTGTTCCAATATCAAGAATTTTTTGACCAGTTAAAGAAACTCCACTCTTGATCAATGCAAGACTATCAGCAAAGTGTTTATCGATCACTTCATTCTTCTCTGTGATTGCTGTCAGATTCATCACTTTATTCTTCTCAACAAGCATCTCATAGTATGTTTCAAACTGCTCTAACTGATGATCGCTCAATTTAATTCCAAATGCAGCTGCTTTTTCTCTTAATCTCTCCATCTATTATCTCCTGTGGTGCATCTGTTCCAGATAAATCAGTAATACAGAAATATCCGCTGGTGATACTCCTGAAATTCTAGATGCTTGTCCGATGGAAGATGGGCGGATCTTTGATAACTTTTGTTTCGCTTCAATTCGTAAGCTTCCAACATCTTCGTAATCAATATCTTCCGGAATTCTCTTCTTTTCCATCTTCTTAAACTGTTTTACCTGTGACAGCTGGCGTTTGATATATCCTTCATATTTAATATTAATATTTACCTGTTCCTGAACATCCAGATCATACTCTGGTCTCTCTGGATCGATTGGTGCCAAATCCATATAAGTAAGCTCCGGTCGACGGATCAGTTCTGTCATTTTAGCAGATGATTTTAATGTTGTACTTCCAAGCTCTTCAAGTAATGACTGCACATTTTTAGACGCACCCACATTAATATCCTCTAGTCGTTTCATCTCATCTTCGATCTGCTGTTCTTTTACTAATAATTTATCATATCTTTCCTGACTGATCAGTCCTGCTTCATATCCGATCTTGGTCAGACGAAGATCGGCATTATCCTGACGAAGCAACAATCGATATTCTGCTCTTGATGTCATCATACGATATGGTTCCTGTGTTTCTTTTGTTACCAGATCGTCGATCAAAACTCCAATATAAGCCTGTGAACGATCTAAAATAATTGGATCTTTTTCTTGCAGTTTGCGTGCAGCATTGATACCTGCCATCAGACCTTGTGCTGCTGCCTCTTCATATCCTGAACTTCCATTAAACTGCCCACCAGAAAATAGCCCGTCAATCTCTTTAAATTCCAATGAAGCTTTTAGCTGTGTCGCATCAATACAATCATATTCAATTGCATAAGCATTTCTCACAATCTTAGCATTCTCTAATCCTGGCACACTGTGATACATCTTATACTGTACATCTTCCGGCAACGAGCTTGACATACCACCAACATACATCTCATTCGTGTACTCGCCCTCTGGCTCAATAAATACCTGATGTCTATTCTTATCTGGGAATTTCACGATCTTATCTTCAATCGATGGGCAGTATCTAGGTCCTGTTCCTTCAATTGCACCAGAAAATAACGGTGATCTGTGAATATTTTCTTTAATGATCTCATGTGTTTCTTCCGTCGTATAAGTTAACCAACAGGAAATCTGATCTCTCTTAATATCTTCTTCCTTATTTGTAAAACTGAATGGAACAATTCTCTCGTCTCCAAACTGTTCTGCCATCTTAGAAAAATCAATCGTATTCTTATCAATTCTGGCTGGTGTCCCTGTCTTAAATCGTCTCATGGAGATTCCATGACTCTTCAGGGAATCTGTCAGGTAATTTGCTGCCTGAAGTCCATTTGGTCCTGTATGATTGCTGACTTCTCCATAAATACAGCGCGCCTTTAAATATGTTCCTGTCGTTAAGACAACAGCTTTTGCATAGTAAACAGCTCCTGAATATGTCTTAACACCTTTGATCTTCCCATCTTCAACAAGAATCTCTGTAACTTCACCCTGACGAAGTGTAAGATTTGGTGTATTTCCCATCACCTGAGTCATGGAAATAGAATACATCTTCTTATCTGCCTGTGCTCTTAAAGAATGCACTGCCGGCCCTTTCGATTTATTCAACATCTTAGACTGTAGATAAGTCTTATCAATATTTTTACCCATCTCACCGCCCAATGCATCAATTTCTTTTACCAGATGTCCTTTGGAACTTCCTCCAATATTAGGATTACATGGCATCAATGCAACACTATCCATGCTTACTGTAAAACAAATCGTTTCAAATCCCATTCTGGCTGCTGCAAGTGCAGCTTCGCATCCGGCATGACCTGCACCTACAACAATAATATCATATTTTTCTTCTAAATTATTCATCTTTATTTACCCATACAAAATTCTGCAAAAATCTCATTTACCAGATCTTCTCCCACAGATTCTCCTGTGATAAATCCTAAATGCTCATATGCATCCAAAAGATCAATGGAGAAGAAGTCTTCCGGCATTCCATCTTCAATACTCTGCAACACCATAGCAAGACTCTTTAAAGCTTCACTTACTTCTGTTTTATGTCTCATGTTCGTCAAATAAATCTCATCATTAAAGGATACATGTCCTTCAAAGAAAATATCCTGGATCAGCTGATACAATTCTTCAATTCCAGTCTGCTCTTTGGCTGAAATCTGCACAATCTGCTCAAATCCTTTTTCTTTGAGATCTGATACCTTCACCACCTGATCAAGATCTGCTTTGTTTAATAATACGATCGTCTGCTTATCTTCAATCAGCTCCATAATCTCTTCATCATCTTTTGTTAATGGATCTGAAGTATCCACAACATATAATACAAGATCCGCTTTTGTCAACAAATCTTTTGCTTTATCCACACCGATCTTCTCAATGAGATCATTCGTATCTCTGATTCCTGCTGTGTCAATGATATTCAACGGAATCCCTTTAATCTGAATAGATTCTTCTAACGTATCTCTTGTTGTTCCTGCAATATCTGTGACGATTGCTCGTTCTTCTCCAAGTAATACATTTAACACAGATGATTTTCCAGCATTCGGTTTTCCAACGATAACTGTCTGAATTCCCTCTTTCAGAATTCTTCCATTATCAGCATTCTCCAAAAACTCATTTAACTGATTTATGATCACTTCGACTTGATCTTTCAATTCATCTGAAAATCCGTCCACACTGTAATGTTCCGGATCATCTAATGCAGATTCAATAAACGCCACACTGTGAATGATCTGTTTTCGAATCTCTGTGATCTTCTTTCCTAACGCACCCTCTAACTGCTTTAAAGATGTACTCATTGCAAATTCATTCTTTGACTGAATTAGATCCATAACTGCTTCAGCCTCAGAAAGATCGATCCTTCCATTCAAAAATGCTCTCTTTGTAAACTCTCCCGGCTCAGCTGGCGTTGCTCCTGCCTTAAATACTGCTTCCAGAACCTTCTTCATAACAACCACACCACCGTGGCAGTTAATCTCAACAACATCTTCTGCTGTATAAGAATGAGGTCCTTTCATAACTAATACAATACATTCATCTAGCAATGTGCTTTCATCATAGACATGTCCATAATGTGCCGTATATGTCTTTACATCTTTGATCTTCTTATCTTTTTTCTTCGGTTTAAATACTTTTTCAATAATATCAAGTGCCTCATCTCCACTGATCCTGATAATTCCAATCCCACTGTTAGTCATTGGAGTGGCAATTGCTGCAATCGTATTTGATTTCATATAATATACCTCAAAAAAGGGCTGCCTAAATTAAGGCAGCCCTATATCTTATTTTTTAAGCATAACAACAACTTTACGATAAGGATCCTTACCTTCGCTCTTTGTGATCACTTCTGGATCTCTCTGCAATGCAGAATGGATGATTCTACGCTCATTTGGATTCATTGGTTCTAAGTAAATAGGTTTCTTATTCTTCTTTACTTTATAAGCAATGCTTCCAGCTAATTTCTCTAAAGTCTGCTGTCTTCTTTCTCTATAATTTTCTGTATCAAGCTTGATCTTTACAAAAGAATCGCTTTCTTTATTCACATAAAGACTTATAAGATACTGCAGGGCATCCAGTGTCTGTCCATGCTTACCGATCAATGCACCCATCTTCTCTCCAGATACATTGATGTTTAATACGTTATCTCTGCGGTTGTAGTAAAGATTCAACTTTGGATCAAGTCCCATTGCTCTTAATACTTCATCTAAATACTTCTCTGTATCTTTGACGATCTGATCAATGTTTTCTGGTGTCTTATTTTTTCTTGGTTCCTTTACAGGAACTTCATCTTTCACCTTTGGACTCTTCTTAGGCTGACGATTTGATTTCTCATCGACCTTCTTTGATGGCTTTTTCTCAGCTTTTTTCTTTGGTTGTTCCTTTTCTATTGTCTGAGACTTCATAACTTCTGTCTCTTTTTCTTCTTCTTTAATTTCAATGATCACAGGTTTCTTAAATAACCCTAAAATCCATTACTACCTGAATCGATCACTGTATACTTGAGGTCTGTACTTGGAATTCCTAACTCCATTGCAGCATTCATAACTGCATCAGATTCAGTTTTACCAGTAAATCTCTTTGCTGACTATCCTTATTTACCTCCCTTGTTTTTATTGAGTGCATTTGCTTTTGAAGCAATTCCTCCTTTAGAATTTCCTGAATATTCAATATTCTGTGTTGATTTCAGGTTTGCACTCTTCTTGATATTAGAATCTGCTCCTTGCTGTCCCTGCTGTTCTGCTTGCATTCCTAACATCTTTTCATATAGAGAAGGTCCTTTTTCTTTTTCTTCTTTGCAGCCTTCTCACGGCTCTTTTCAATAATCTTATCCATATCAGCATGATCATAATGATAATTAAAAGCGACCTGCTGGATATACTGGAATAATGCACTTGCTGACCAGTAAAGACCGATACCGATCGGTAATGAAATACACATTACAAATGACATTAAAGGCATTGTGTACATCATACTTTTTGTCATTCCTGCTCCTGGTGTGCTGTCATCCATTTGTGTTGTAGACATAGATGTCTTTGCACTTAAGAACTGGAAGATAAAAGATAATACTGGAATGATCAATAATGGTGTTAATCTGAATCCTGGTGCTGAATTTAAATCCATACCTAAGAATAAGTTTGGTTTAAATTGTGCATCTCTTGCGATCTGAGGAATATAAGTATTAACTCCACGAATTACATAATACAGTGCCATGATGATCGGAAACTGAATTAATGTTGGTAAACATCCACCTGTTGGACTTGAACCATATTTTGCATAAACCTTCTGCATCTCTTCCTGCTGTTTCATCATAGATGCCTGGTCTCTTTTATTACGATATTTTTTTGTAATCTTATTAATCTCTGGCTGCATATGCTGATTGATCTTCATAGATCTCTGCTGTTTCATAGTAACAGGTAATAAGATCAATTTAGAAACCAATGTAAATAAAATAATACATAAACCGACATTATAGATTCCCATTGCAGCTAATCCATTATAGATTGCTCGAATGATCCAACCAAAAATAATTACAAACGGAGCTAAGATTCCTCCGTTACCCGTGCTCTGCTGGGCTTGTGCCAATAACATCATTTTTTGTACCTTTTTCCTTTCCTTACTTCCGGAACAGGGTCATATCCGCCTTTTGAAAATGGATTACATCTTAATATTCTAAAAATTGCCAAAAGACTTCCTTTGACAACCCCGTGTTTCTCCAATGCTTCTATGGCATATTCCGAACAAGTCGGAACATATATACATGTTCCTCTTCCCTTTAATCTCGATAAATATTTTCTGTAAAACCTGATAATGGATATTAAAATCTTCTTCAATTGTAATCAACTCTTCTTCAGATGATGCAAATCTATCAAATGTAGAAATGCACTTTCAATTGTATGGTAATTCTGTCCTTTTGCAGTTTGTCTTGCAATTACTACCATATCATATCCTGTTTTCAAATTATCCTGATTCAAACGATAGCTTTCACGAATTAAGCGTGTAGTTCTGTGTCTGACTACACTATTTCCTACTTTTTTACTTACTGATATTCCCAGACGGTTATATTCTAGATCATTCTTCCTATAATAAAGGACCAAGTACCTGTTGGCTTTGGAGTTTCCTTCATTATATACCATCTGGAATTCTCTGTTATTTCTTAATGAATGATAATTCTTCATGGTTCTCTTCCTTATTAATAGAGAAAAGAAAAGGTCACATCTCTGCGACCTAAGCTGATAATCTATTTCTTCCTTTTGCTCTTCTGCTCTTCAGAACTTTTCTTCCGTTTGCAGTGCTCATTCTTTTTCTAAATCCATGAACCTTAGATCTCTGTCTTTTCTTTGGCTGAAATGTCATTTTCATGCTAAAACACCTCCTTAACAAAATTTTATGATTATATATCTGAATAATATATTCGTAAAAACATCACTCCTATTATAGACAGAGAAACGCCAAAAAGTCAAGTAAATTCTAAGCTTTTTTCACTTTCTTATAGAATTTCATATATATTGTGTTTTACGCACAAGTTATCCACAATTTGTAGATAACTTGTGTATAACTTGGTGATAAAATGTGAATTATAAACACAGTATTTGTCAAATTCCTTTGTTTTTTCTCGTTTTTTGACATGTGTATAATGTGGAACAACTTATCCACAATATGTGGGCAACTTTTATTTTCGATTGAAAAAAGAAATTTTTTGTTATACACTATATGCATAGTGCCGTATTATGCACATTTATAAAAATATGATTTAGAAAGGGATTTATGTTATCCATGAAAACGAATTGAAAAAATTTGGGATGATGTATTAGTCAAGCTTGAGCAAGAGCATGACGTCTCCAGTGCTGCGATCAATGCCTGGATTAAGCCATTACATATCAAAGATGTCCAGTCAAATAAGATCATTCTGTCTCTGGATGCAAAATACGATGAGCGGGGTATTCAGTTTATCAAGAAAAAAATGTACGATTTTTATATTTCCCTTGCTATTTCTGATCTGACAGGAAAGAAATACGATATCGAGTTCGAACTTGAAAAAGAAGGAGAAAAACCACAAGAAACTCCTGCTGCTGCACCTGAACATGATAATAATAACTTAAATCCCCGCTATACTTTTGATACATTCGTAATCGGCGACAATAACCGCATGGCACATGCCGCAAGTATTGCTGTTGCGGAAGCTCCAGCGGAAGCCTATAATCCGCTGTTTTTATATGGAGGTGCTGGTCTTGGAAAAACTCATTTAATGCACTCCATTGCACATTATATTATTGAACACAACAGTTCTTTAAATGTTTTGTATGTAACAAGTGAAGACTTTACAAACGAAGTCATCAATTCAATTCAACATAAAAAACAAGAAGAATTGCGCAGCAAATACCGCAATATCGATGTTTTATTGGTCGATGATATTCAGTTTGTTATTGGTAAAGAAAGTACTCAGCAGGAATTTTTCCATACTTTTAATGCACTTTATAACTCTAAAAAACAGATCATTCTTTCTTCTGATAAACCTCCAAAAGAACTGGATGTTTTAGAAGAGAGACTTCGAAGCCGTTTCAGCTGGGGACTACCAGTTGATATTCAGCCTCCAAACTATGAAACAAAGGTTGCGATCCTTAGAAAACGTGCGGAATTAGACAATATTTATATTGATGATGAGATTTTTGACTATATTGCTACCCATATTAAGTCTAATATCCGTGATCTGGAAGGTGCCTTAAACAAGATCAAAGTTTATTCTAAATTAAATAAGAAACCGATTGACCTTGAATTATCAAAAATCGCCCTTCAGGATCTGATCGACAACAAGACAAAACAAGCTATTACACCTGAATTGATCATGCAAACAGTTGCAGAACATTTTAATATTCAGACAAGTGATATCATTTCCAAAAAAAGAAGTCATGATATCGCCTATCCACGCCAGATTTGTATGTATTTATGCAAGAAAATGACGGATCAGTCTCTTGTTAAGATTGGTGAGATCATTGGAAAACGTGATCATTCTACTGTCATTCATGGCATTGAAAAAATTGAAAAAGACTTAGACAAAGACCCTGAATTAAGCAAGGTTATTGATGTATTCCAAAAAATGGATTAATTTTATTTTTCCACATTTTTTCGATAGTTATCCTACATTTTCCGTGGATAACCTGTGGATATCCTGTGTATTAGTATTTTGTTGATTTTGGTTGATGTTGATAAATCTATGATTATCCTCTGATTTTCA
>ENA-OQKR01000693-OQKR01000693.1-human-gut-metagenome-genome-assembly--contig:-NODE-693-length-12704-cov-3.609684_pt1 | contig 12704 bp, 11 predicted proteins | sample MGYA00242803_ERZ504806 | MGnify/ENA primary metagenome ERZ504806 (study PRJEB26092, sample SAMD00036399) | human gut metagenome | host: Homo sapiens | study: EMG produced TPA metagenomics assembly of...
GCTCGGCCTTTGTATTCAGCTTCTTGGCTTTCTTCTTATCCGGTTCCAGGATGGCCTGTCTGCCTTGATAACGGGCAGGAATTTCATGGGGAATAAGGTAGGCTGTAGGCGGGAGATAGTATTTCTGACTTTCAGGAAGTGCAAGAAGCCAGGTGGTATTGCGGTAATTCGTCAGTTTGTCAAGCGGTTCTTTGTCTTCGTTGGTAACCATTCCAAACAGATTGGGAACATCCACCCAATCCAGCAATCCCTGAAAATAGATGATGAACAGCTCGTTGTTGCAATCACTTTTAATGTCCGATAACAATGCAAAACGATAGTAATTGTAGATGAAATCTGCGTTTTTTTCGTCTGTCCAGTCTTTTTCTTTATTTGCTTTACGTTGCGGAGAAGCCGGATACCTTTCTTGGGGCTACTTAAACCGCCATATCCGCTATATTTTTGAGCTTGCTTTATAAATTCCCAGTCGTCTTCCTGTATGGCAGCCGCATCAGGATTGGGTTGTAGTCCTTTTTCTGTGGTGCTTTTTGGAATATAGGTGTATTTTTTCATCTTGCTATTGGTAATGTACATCAATGTCATTGGAGTTTGCTGCATAGGGTTATACCATAAGTCGGGTTCGGTTTGTTCTATATCCTTTACAGCCACATCAAGCAGGATGTTTCCGTTTTCGTCTTTGCTTTGTTTAAAGTCCGGTGCACCGTTCAGAGTACGGTACTGGGTAGTAAGTTTGTCATCTATCTCGCAATGTACCGTATAGGAAAGCATCGGGTGGCTTTGGCGAAACCGGAAGACGAATGGGTCGAGATTGTGGTTTTCCAATGAAGTGTAGTTGAAGAAGAAAATATCTATCTTATCACCGATTTCCAGTCCGGGTACGGCAAGTTTCTGAAGTTGTTCCTGGTCTTTCTTACCTTCGGTGGCTGTCATGTATTCGTCGGTGCTTACTTCGTTTACGGTACCGTCTGGTTTGATGATGCGTACGCCCAGTACTTGCTGGTAGTTTTCGTCGTACCGCCAGTCTTTTTTACGTATTTCCGCTTTATAATCAAATTCGGAGTACTCTTTCAAAGCGGCTTTATCGTTAATTTGCACAAGCATACGATATAAGTCGCGACAATTTACTTCACGGTCGATATAATGAAATCCTCCGAGGAAGGCGCCGACGTTGAAGCGGGTCTTTTTGGTGATTTCCAACCGGCTGTGTGCTGCCAGAATGACGGCTGACTCATCTTTATATTTATCGGGAACAGCCGTGTTGGTAAATTCGGGCAGTTTCAATGCCCAGACTTCTTTTCTCGTTTCCTCTGCAAAGAGTTTGTATTTCTCTTTGTCATCGGCATTGGCATTAGGGGTGGTTAATAAAAGTGCCAACACCCCCATCAGGAATAACATGTTCTGTTTCATTATTATTGTTTTTTGAGGATGATTTGTTCGTGGGATGCATCAGCCCATTTCCGCAAGTGTGTATTCCAGATTGTAATTTCGTTGCGGGGAATACGTTTTTCGGTTATCTCCATTATTTTCCGGAAAATGATTTTGTTTCTTTCTGTTTTGTAAGAGCAACAGAGTATACCTTGCGGCGTATGGATTGAGATGCCTTTGGGGCAATAAGAAAGTACGTAGCCTGCGGGTATTTCCAGTTCTGTGTGGCGTACGATGCGGCAACGGAGCGGGAGCTCGTAATCATGGATGCGTTTGGCGGTGTCTATCGGTTGGTCAAACAGGTCATTGTGAAGGTCCAGCTCTATGTAAAACTCATTATCGGCTATTTGTACAGCACTGCTGTTTATTACTTCTCCGGTCAGAGCAGCCCATTCCTGTTGAGGTTCCTGCTGTATCCAACTGACCGAATTAATCTGATAATTGTGATTATCTCCGGTCAGGATACGGGGAAGATACTCTTTCCGACCGCTTTTATCGTTTTCATGGTAGGCTGTGAGGAAAAATTCTTTCATGTCTCCACTCCAGCTACGGGTTACATTGCCCTGCAATACTTTGTTCGTTTGCTTGTCGGATAGGCTACAGATATAGGACAAACTGTCTGTAGATGCACTGCTGTTCAGCATGGGCAATGTGTGCACGATACAGTTTTCTCCATTTTCTATTACAGCTTCCCTTCCTTGTATGCTTTCGGGTATGAATTCCGCGTTTATATATTCGTTGGTGGCATCCAGATAATAGGTCTTTCCCTGGTAGATAAGGCTGCATATCATGTGATTGACGGATGCAAGTGTAGCTATTTCGCTCATCCGGTAGGGGATGTCTACAGTGCCTATATCGGTAAGGCGAGCATCAAAACCTTGTGCTTTCAGCAATGTACGGAGCAAGATTGCCATTCCTTTGCAGTCGCCGTACCGTTTACGCAACACTTCTGCGGGAGTATCGGGTTTGTGTCCCAATATACCTGCTTCAAAAGCGATATAACGGATATTTTGTTGTACCCAGGCATATGTGTTACGTATTTTTTCCATGTCCGTGCGGCAGCCTTCGATGATTTCTGCTAATAGACTGTCGAGTTCGGGTATGTTACAGTCTACTTGTGCCAGTCCGTTAGACCACCGGTACATGTCGTGAACATCTTTAAATGAGCCGGTTATCAGTATGTGGGGGTATATTTTACCTGATGTCGGCATATGTTTTTCGTCTTTCATAGCCGGCATGTCCGTCACGGTATAAGTGAATAAGGAGTCTCCGGCACTGTTGATGCCGCGTTCACAGTGAATAGAAGGAGTAAAATTCCTTTCTGTCAACCGGAAATGGGAGAGGGATTGCGGAATGATGAATGTTATTTGCTTTGTTTTTATAAAATAGTCCTCACCCAAATAGATTCGTGTAAAATAATGCAGGTCATGAAAAGTACGCTTAAACGTAACTTCCGTCTTTTTTCCTTTACGGTCGAGATTGATGTTGAAGAAGCAAATCTTGCTGTCGTCGAAGAAGACATTTTCCGGCGTGATGCTTTTATATTCTGCCTTTCCTCCGCCTTTGGCGGAAGCTCCGTCCAATGAAATGAATTCTCCGTAGTAGGTGTAGGGTTGCAATGCAGTTCCCATTCTTGTGGCTTCATAGGATGTTTCTTTTCTGTTGCGTACGGTAGGAATACCGTCTTCTTCCATAAAGATATAGGAGTCGCTGCATTGTGTAATGACAATGTTGTCATCAAGTGTTTGTCCGTGTGAGTTGCAAACGTACAAGCACAAAAGTATACATGTATAGATACAACTGCTTTTCATGTCAGTCTGCTATAAGGTTAGATAATAGTTGTTTACAAAGATAGCAGTCTGTGACGTTTTAACAAAATAAATATTATTAAAATTACAATTTCTTGCTTCAAGGCAAGAAATTAATCTTTTTATCCGAAAGTTATTTCCCGTCGGATGCGGCTTAAGGTATATGGAGAGATATTCAGGAAAGAAGCGATTTCCTTTAGACTTATCTGGTGAACGATGTCGGGACATCTTCTCAATAATTCTTGATAGCGTATTCTAGGAGAATTCGGATACAGATTCAATAGCCGTTGATAAGTCATACAGAACAGGTTTTCTGCAATCTTACGGCCTAATAACTGGTTTTGCTGGCTTGCTGCCCAAAATGCTTCCAATTGGTTATAAGATAATTGATAGACGGTACTCTCCTTGATTGCTTCCGTATAAACAATGGCGGGTGTCTGTTTTGTGAATGACTCATAGTCTACCACAAAATCTTTTTCAAAACTATAACCGATGATATGTTTGTCTTCTTCCGTATCAAGGTAGAAGTAACGGAAACCTCCTTGGGAGATATAGGCAATGTTATGGCACACTTCACTTGCCTGACAAAAGAACTCTCCTTTCTTGTAAAGACATTTTTCCCGTTTTGCAGAAAATGTTTAATCAAAGGAGAAAGTTCCAAAAAGTCCAGATACTCGTTGAAGTGTGCCATAACCGTTATTTCTGCGGATGCGGATAGTCTATCGTATAGTGCAGTCCGCGGCTTTCCTTGCGCTCCATGGCCTGGCGGGTAATCAGGTATCCTACGTTAATCATGTTGCGCAGTTCGCAAAGCTCGCGGGTGGCCTTGCTGCTCTTGAACAGTTTTTCCGTCTCCTCGTAAAGAATATCCAGGCGGTTCCATGCGCGGGTCAGGCGGGTGTTGCTGCGGACGATGCCTACATAGGATTCCATAATCTGGTTCACTTCCTTCATGCTTTGCGTAATGAGCACACGCTCTTCGTTGGAGATGGTTCCCTCGTCGTTCCATTCGGGGATGTCTTCGTTGAAGTCATAACGTTCCAATACGCTCAACGTATGCTTGGCGGCTGCATCGGCATAAACTACTGCTTCAATCAATGAGTTGGAAGCCAGTCGGTTGCCGCCGTGAAGACCGGTGCACGAACATTCGCCGATGGCATACAGGCGGCGGATGCTGGACTGTCCGTCCAGGTCTACCTTGATGCCGCCGCAGAGATAGTGTGCCGCAGGGGCTACCGGAATGTAATCTTTCGTAATGTCGATGCCTATGCTGAGGCATTTCTTATAGATATTCGGGAAGTGTTTCTTGGTTTCTTCGGGGTCTTTGTGGGTGACATCCAGGTACACATGCTCGTCGCCGCGCTGCTTCATCTCGTTGTCGATGGCACGTGCCACGATGTCGCGCGGGGCGAGTGAAAGACGCGGGTCGTACTTCTGCATGAATTCCTTGCCGTCCATGGTACGGAGCACGCCGCCATAGCCGCGCATGGCTTCCGTTATCAGGAAGCAGGGGCGGTCGCCCGGATGATAGAGGGCGGTGGGGTGGAACTGGATAAACTCCATATCCTTTACGGCGCCTTTGGCACGGTAGACCATGGCGATGCCGTCGCCCGTGGCCACCAGCGGGTTGGTGGTGTTGCGGTATACAGCCTCGCAACCGCCTGTAGCCATGATGGTTACTTTGGAGAGGAACGTATCCACCTCTCCGGTATTTTCGTTCAGCACATAGGCACCATAGCATTTGATACCCGGAGTATAGCGGGTGACGATAATGCCCAAGTGGTGCTGCGTAATGATTTCCACCGCAAAGAAATTGGTAAATACGGTGATGTTGGGGTGCTGCTTCACGGCTTCAATCAGACTTTCCTGTATCTCCGCACCCGTATTGTCCTTGTGGTGCAGGATGCGGAATTCCGAGTGTCCGCCTTCTTTGTGCAGGTCGAATTCTCCGTTATCTTTTTTGTCGAAATTCACTCCCCATTTAATGAGTTCACTGATTTGTTCGGGAGCATTGCGCACTACCTTTTCTACGGCTGCACGGTCGCTTATCCAGTCTCCGGCAATCATGGTGTCTTCGATATGCTTGTCGAAATTGTCTACCGCCAGGTTGGTGACGGAGGCTATCCCGCCTTGTGCGAAATAAGTGTTTGCCTCTTCCAGGCCGGCCTTGCAGATGAGGGCTACTGTTCCTTTATGCGCCACTTTCAGCGCAAAACTCATACCGGCAATTCCGGAGCCGATAACGAGGAAATCGAACTTTCTTACCATAGTTTCGTGTATTTAACACCGCAAAACTACAAAATAAGTACGTTCCTTGTCTCCCTTATGGGCATTAATTCGTAAAAATACCTACCTTAGCGGCAAAAACCGGATAAAATGAATCGAATTTTTCATGCGCGTATCGCTGCCGGACAGTATTTGTTTGTTGCTTTGGCAGGTGCAATAGCCGTTTACGGCCTTTGGGAAAAGCAAATTCTCATCGCTGTCCTTTTTATGCTTCTGCTGGTTGTCAGTATCGAGAAGTTGATTCATACTACCTATACCGTTACTGCCGATAATAGACTGTTGCTGTTTTTCGGCCGGTTTTCACGGGGGAAGGAAATCCTGCTGAAGGATATTACGTCGGTAGAGCGCGCTTCCTCCATGCAGATAGGCGGATTTGCCGTTATGCGCTATGTCCTGGTGAGGTATGGCGAGGGTAAGTGTGCAGCGCTTCTTCCCGTCAAAGAGGAAGAGTTTATCCGCCTGCTTGAGCAGCGTATGTCGCAATAAGATGATAATTATGTAAGGCATTACGCTTTTTTTTCTGAATTTCTTGTCGTATCTTGCATGCAGAAATCCATAAATGTAAGAACTATGAAATATCAAGTTGCCATTATCGGCGGCGGTCCTGCGGGATATACGGCTGCGGAAACAGCCGGAAAGGCCGGTTTGAGTGTTGTGCTTTTTGAAAAGCGGAATCTTGGCGGAGTGTGTCTGAACGAAGGGTGTATTCCTACCAAGACTTTATTGTACTCTGCAAAAACGTATGACAATGCATGCCACGCATCCAAATACGCGGTCAGCGTGTCGGAAGTTTCGTTTGATTTGTCCAAGATTATAGCACGCAAGCAGAAGGTTGTGCGGAAACTGGTGTTGGGTGTCAAAGGAAAACTGACTGCTGGCAATGTAACTATTGTGACCGGCGAGGCTTCCATTGTAGATAAGAATCATGTTCTGTGCGGTGACGAAACTTATGAGTGCGATAATCTATTGCTCTGCACAGGTTCGGAAACATTTATTCCGCCCATTCCCGGAGTGGATACGGTGCCTTACTGGACGCATCGCGATGCGCTGGACAATAAGGAGCTTCCAAAGTCGCTGGCCATTATCGGCGTGGGGTAATCGGTATGGAGTTTGCCTCATTCTTCAACAGCCTGGGGGTAGAGGTCACTGTCATCGAGATGCTGGACGAGATATTGGGCGGAATGGATAAGGAGCTGTCCGCCATGCTTCGTGCGGAGTATGCCAAGCGCGGCATTAAATTCATGCTGGACACAAAGGTGGTAGCACTGTCCGAAGTTGCGTCCGGAAATGGAGACACGCAGCAGGTACAGGTAAATTATGAAAATGCCGAAGGTGCAGGTTTTGTAATTGCGGAAAGATTATTGATGAGCGTCGGCCGCCGTCCTGTAACGAAAGGCTTCGGATTGGAGAACTTGAATTTAGATAAAACAGCGCGCGGAAATATACAGGTGGACGGACAGATGCAGACTTCCGTTCCGGGTGTATATGCCTGCGGGGATTTAACTGGATTTTCTTTGCTGGCCCATACCGCTGTGCGCGAGGCGGAAGTGGCGGTACATGCCGTGCTGGGGAAGAAAGATTGTATGAGTTACAGGGCTATTCCAGGTGTAGTATATACCAATCCTGAGATTGCGGGTGTGGGAGATACGGAAGAGACCTTGCAAAGAAAGGGTATTCCTTATCGTGCCGTCAAGCTTCCTATGGCTTATTCCGGTCGGTTTGTTGCAGAGAATGAGGGAGTTAACGGTATGTGCAAGTTGTTGCTGGCAGAAGATGATACCGTTTTGGGAGCACATGTGCTGGGCAATCCGGCTTCGGAGATTATCACGCTGGCCGGTATGGCTGTCGAACTCAAACTGACGGCCTCGGAATGGAAAAAGATGGTATTCCCGCATCCTACGGTAGGTGAAATCTTTAAGGAAGCGCTTTGATAGACAAAATACGGGTGTTATGAAAATCGTGAAGCTGATGACTTGCGATTCTGCGGCGGTTATTGTTTCTTTGTTGTCCGGTTGCCGGAAACAGCCGGACAACAGAGAAACTGAATGATAGCTTGTAAGAAGATGAGAAAATATTGCTTATTCCCGATTGTATTGATTTTGACGTTGATTCCCTGTGTATTGCCTGCACAGGGAATATCACCTGAAACAAACTCTTTGTCTTCGCAACTGGATACATTGATAAAGTATCAATTGCCCGCAGGCTCCAATGTATCTATTTCAGCATATGACCTGACCGCCAATAAGGTTCTGTATGATTATCAGGCGGATAAACTTTCCCGTCCGGCCTCTACGATGAAGCTGCTGACTACGATTACGGCGCTTGCGCGTCCTGAGGCGGACGAGCCTTTCCGTACGGAAGTCTGGTATAAGGGAGTGATTGAGCGTGATACGCTGAAAGGGGATATATACGTTGTCGGCGGCTTCGACCCTGAGTTTGACGACGAGGCGCTGGATTCTTTGGTCGGCAGGGTGGCACGGCTGCCTTTCTCTGTGGTTCAAGGCAGGATATATGGCGATGTTTCCATGAAAGACTCCCTGTATTGGGGAAGCGGCTGGCTGTGGGACGATACGCCCCATTCTTTTCAGCCGTACCTGTCGCCGCTGATGCTTGATAAAGGAGTGGTTACGGTGACTGCCTTTCCTGGTGCACAAGGTGATACGGCACGTTTGGAGTGTACTCCCGCTTCGTCTTATTATACGCTGGCCAATACAACGAAAACCCGTACCCCCTCTGCCGGACGTTTCCGCGTATCCCGCAATTGGCTGGAGAACGGCAATGAACTGGCGGTATCGGGTAATGTGGATGGGAGGCGTACCGGTACGGTGAATATCTACTCTTCGCAGGATTTCTTTATGCACACCTTCCTGGAGCGTTTACGGGCAAAAGGCATTCATTGCCTGCCGGATTATTCTTTCCGCGAGTTTCAAAAAGACAGTGTTTCAGTGCGAATGGCATCTTATAACACTTCTGTACAGGCAGTAGTGAATCAAATAATGAAAGAGAGCGATAATTTGAATGCAGAAGCTATGTTATGCCGTTTGGGTGCACAGTTTACAGGCGGCAGGCATGTTTCGGCTGCGGACGGGCTTTCGGCTGTCCGTCAGTTAATCAGAAAGCTGGGTTATCTCCCGGACCGTTATAAGCTGGCAGACGGTTGCGGGCTTTCCAACTATAACTACATCTCCTCTGAACTTTTAGTCGCCTTCTTGAAATTCGCTTATTCACGCACGGATGTGTTTCAGAAACTGTATAAAGCATTGCCTATCGGCGGAGTGGACGGGACATTGAAGAACCGGATGAAGAAAGGGACGCTTTCTTATGGGAAAGTGCATGCCAAGACAGGCTCTTTTACTGCTATAAACTGTCTGGCAGGTTATTTGAAGGCGAATAACGGACACCACATTGCTTTTGCCATTATGAATCAGAATGTGCTTTCCGGCAGGGAAGCACGTAAATTCCAAGATGCAGTCTGTGATATGCTTATCCGGTGAATGGCCGGTTGGTGTGAATTTTATTTTTTTTCAGGCACGGATTATGCGGATTGCACGGATTTTCAGTTTAATCCATGTTGTGCTTTAAATCCGTGCAATCCGCGTAATCCGTACCTGAAAGGTCTTTTTAACGGAAGGAACTGTCTTTATTTATACTGTGCCCAGTCCACATTCTTCATATCCCCGCTTTTTGCCAGTTCGGCGTGCATAGCCAGAGCGGCACGCATGGAGTGAGGAGTCTGCGCCTTGCCGTCGGTCAGTTTCAGGTAATCCCACAGAATGTTCTTGTAGTCCGGATGAACACAGTTCTCGATGATTGCCTGTGCACGTTCTTTCGGGCTCTTGCCGCGCAGGTCGGCAACACCTTGTTCGGTAACGATGATGTTGACATCATGCTCGCTGTGGTCCACATGGGAAACCATCGGTACGATGGCGCTGATTTTGCCTTCTTTGGCTACGGACGGGCAGGTGAAGATGGAGATGTAGGCGTTGCGCGTAAAGTCGCCCGAACCGCCGATACCGTTCATCATCTTCGTACCGCCGATATGGGTGGAGTTTACGTTTCCGTAGAGGTCGGCTTCGATGGCCGTGTTGATGGAGATAATACCTAAACGGCGCACCACTTCGGGACTGTTGGATATTTCCGACGGGCGGAGAACCAGCTTGTCGCGGAAGAAGTCCATATCCTCGTATATACCGTTCAGACAGTCGTTGGTTACGGTCAGTGAGCAGGCGCTGCCAAACTTCACGCGGCCTTCGCGAATCAGTCCGATAACGGAGTTCTGGATAACCTCTGTGTACATCTCGAATGCCGGAATCGTCTTGTCACGTCCCAAAGCACCTAATACTGCGTTGGCAATGTTGCCTACGCCCGACTGTAACGGGAGGAAGGTGGAAGGGATGATACCGCGTTTCATATCTGCGGCAAGGAAGTCGGCTACGTTCTGTCCGATTTTGTCGGTCAGCGGGTCGGCAGCGGCGAAAGAGCGGGCTTCGTCCGGCCAGTTGGTTTCCACGATGCCCACAATCTTTTTCGGGTCTACCTGGATGTAAGGCTGTCCGATACGGTCGCTCGGCTTGAAGATAGGTATTTCGCGGCGGTAAGGCGGGTCGAGCGGTTCGTAGACGTCGTGCAGGCCCATGGCGTTTTTGCTGTGTGCTGCATTCAGCTCTATGATAATCTGGTCGGCAAGGCGGCAGATAGTGGGAGCGATACCGCCGGCAGCAGTCAGGTAGATTTTACCGTCGGGAGTCACCTCACAGGCTTCGATGATGGCGACATTTACTTTTCCCATGAAGCCGTAGCGTACTTCTTGCGCCATTTGCGACAAATGGATGTCGTTGTAGGCAATCTCGCCGTTGTTCACCGCTTTACGGAAATCGGGGTTGGTTGTGTAAGGAGCACGGTAGCGGATGGCTTTGACGCGTGAGAGGACACCGTCGCAGGAGTCGCCGGTTGAAGCTCCTGTAAAAATGCCTACCTGGAAAGGGTTTCCTTTGGCATGTTCCGCTTCTGCTATTTTTGCCAGTTCAGCCGTAACGGCTTTGGCTGTGCCTGCGGGAGTAAATCCGCTCAGGCCGATATTGTAGCCATGTTTAATCAGGCTTGCAGCTTCTGCTGCTGAAATGTAATTAAATGCCATAATGTTATAGTTATTTTTTCGTGTAAGGAATCAACTTTATTTTCAATCGCATTAATACTTTCGTTGTAATATCTCTCCCCAGATGATGGCTTTGCGTGCCTCTTCTGCCGAGTGTATTTCAAATTGGGATGAGGCTTCGGTGGGTTCGGGAGACATATTGTCGGTGTTTGGACAGACGGGAGGTTGTTTGGGAGCGAACTTATGCTTCTTTGCGGCTTTCTTTCGCGGCACGCTTACTTCCGGTTCTGGATTTTCGGGGCTATATCCGTCATAGGGTACACCGTTCCAATTTTCCGGAAAAGGACTTTCTGCATCGGGCATAGGCATGGCGGGACCGTTGCCGGTACTGGTTTTCGCTTCTTTCCTGGCCTGTCTTACAAAGCCGATAGCAATGATGCCTATCACGAACAGAAATTTGAAGATGTCTTCCATAAGTCTTTCTTTGTTTTTTACATCGCCAAAGGTAATTATTTAATCTGATTGTAACCAATAAATTGGCATTAAAAAAGGGCAGCTTCACAGCTCCCCTTAATTTTTTTAACCTAAACCTTAACTATGAAAAAATCTAATGTTTCTTTCATTTCACAAAAATGGAAATTTATTCTAATAATGCCAAATTAACACTCGGAAAATGTTTAGTCGCTTAACATTAATTAGTAGAAATCTGTCAATTAGAGGAAGTTAAGTGTTATTTTTCCACAGTTTCACTGCTTTATTGAACGTGAAGATGTATCTTTGCGGCGAAACTAAAAAAATAAGAAACAATGGAAAATATGACGGGAGCAGACTTTAAATCTGCAACTGCTGATGACAACAGAAAGTTGTTCATCGAGACGTACGGCTGCCAGATGAATGTGGCAGACAGTGAAGTGATAGCCTCTGTGATGCAGATGGCGGGGTATTCGGTGGCCGAGACACTGGAAGAGGCGGATGCGGTATTCATGAATACCTGTTCTATCCGCGACAATGCCGAACAGAAAATTTTAAACCGGCTGGAGTTTTTTCATTCGCTCAAGAAGAAAAAGAAGAATCTGATTGTCGGTGTGTTGGGATGTATGGCGGAACGTGTCAAGGACGACCTGATTACGAACCACCATGTCGACCTGGTGGTGGGGCCGGATGCTTATCTCAGCCTGCCCGATTTGATTGCGGCTGTGGAAGCCGGTGAGAAAGCCATTAACGTGGAGCTGTCCACAACGGAGACTTACCGCGATGTGATACCTTCGCGTATCTGCGGCAACCACATCTCCGGCTTTGTCTCTATCATGCGCGGTTGCAATAACTTCTGTACATACTGCATCGTTCCCTATACACGCGGACGGGAACGCAGTCGTGATGTGGAAAGTATCTTGAATGAAGTGGCGGATTTGGTGGCTAAAGGCTATAAGGAAGTGACCCTGCTGGGGCAGAATGTCAACTCGTACCGTTTTGAGAAGGCGGACGGGGAGGTTGTCACTTTCCCTATGCTGTTGCGCACCGTAGCAGAGTCTGCACCGGGTGTACGCATCCGTTTCACTACTTCGCACCCCAAGGATATGAGCGATGAAACCCTGCAGGTTATTGCGGAAATGCCCAATGTGTGCAAGCATATCCACCTGCCCGTGCAGAGCGGAAGCAGCCGTATCCTGAAACTGATGAACCGTAAGTATACCCGTGAATGGTATCTGGAACGTGTAGATGCTATCCGCCGTATCATTCCCGACTGCGGTTTGTCTACGGATATATTTTCCGGTTTCCATTCCGAGACGGAAGAAGACCACCGGCTTTCCCTTTCCCTGATGGAAGAATGTGGTTATGATGCCGCCTTTATGTTCAAGTATTCCGAGCGTCCGGGTACGTATGCCAGCAAGCATTTGCCGGATGATGTGCCGGAAGAGGTGAAGATCCGCCGTCTGAATGAAATCATCGCTTTGCAGAACCGCCTTTCTGCCGAAGCCAACGCCCGCTGCGTAGGTAAAACCTCGAAGTATTGGTGGAGGGAGTGTCCAAGCGTTCGCGCGACCAGCTCTTCGGACGTACCGAGCAGAACCGGGTAGTGGTTTTCGATA
>ENA-OQKR01000694-OQKR01000694.1-human-gut-metagenome-genome-assembly--contig:-NODE-694-length-12689-cov-2.985273_pt1 | contig 12689 bp, 9 predicted proteins | sample MGYA00242803_ERZ504806 | MGnify/ENA primary metagenome ERZ504806 (study PRJEB26092, sample SAMD00036399) | human gut metagenome | host: Homo sapiens | study: EMG produced TPA metagenomics assembly of...
GTAAGACTTTTTCCCGGTTTCTAAGACTTGTCAGTCTCAAAACTTCCTGATAGGTTTCTTTGTCATTTTCAAAAAATGCTCCTCGGTTAAATGGGTCCATCAGTCCATGCATTCCATATTCGTCTCCATAATAAATGCATGGCATTCCTGGGACAAAGAACTGAACTGCCATTGCAAGTCTTGTGAGTGCTTTTCCTTTCTGATCCATCTTTGATGTTATAACATATTCTGCCTGCTGCTCTCTCGATGGCAGATTCTCATTCATTCCAGTTGCAAGTGTTGTCCGAATTCTTGGAATATCATGAGAAGATAACAGGTTCATCAGTGCATAATACAATGGTTTTGGATAATTACACTGCTGGGATATCAAGAATGTCTTCATATCTTTGGCACTTTGATTACCGAGTAAATAATCTGTAACGTTGACTTTCAGCGGATAGTTCATTGCGCTGTCTAAGCCTTTACCCAAAGCATATTTACGTTTCGTTCCGTAACTTTCTTTGGTTGTGACATCTTCCCATACCTCACCGATCAGTGTATAATTCTTGAATTTCTTCTTTAATTCACTTCGCAATTTAAAGATAAATTCATCTGGAAGTTCGTCTGCAACATCCAGACGGAATCCTGATGCTCCAAGTTTTAACCAATGCTTGATCACCGAATCTTCTCCTGTGATAATGTAATCAACAAACTTTTCATTTAATTCATTGACTTCCGGCAGTGTTTCAAACCCCCACCAGCTCTTATAAGTTCCATCTTCGTTAAAGTCATACCAATCATAGTACTTTGACTCTTCCCCTTGATATGCCCCTGGTTCTTCGTAATTTCCCTTTTTGTTAAAATAGACACTATCATCCCCAGTGTGGGAATATACCCCATCCAAGATCACATGAATCCTGCGTTCTTTTGCAAGCTGGCATAGCCGCTTAAAATCTTCGTTATTTCCAAGGAATGGATCGACTTTCTTATAATCTGATGTATTATAGCGGTGGTTTGATGCTGCTTCTCCAATCGGATTCAGATAAATACAACTGATCCCCAATCGTTTCAGATCATCAAGTTTGGATATGATTCCCTCAATATCTCCACCAAAATAATCACATGGATCATAAAATTCTTTTCCTGGAAGTGGTCCAAATACTGGCTGTTCTTCCCAGTCATCATGCAGATAGACCGTTCTTCCCATACTTTCATGATATGCTTTCCCACGTTTCATATTTTCTTTGTTTCCCTGACAGAAACGATCTGGGAAAATCTGATACATGATTCCTTTTGACATCCACCTTGGGGTATCGAAATCTTCTTCATATACGGTAATCTGAAAACTATCCGGGTTGTCATCAACGATCATTCCTTCTCCTTGTGTCTTCCCATGTCTGGCTCCATAAAAATAACATTTCCCATGTTCCCAGATTCTGAAATAATACCAGACAACACCTGCTTCACTGGTCATCTTTATGTGTTCTTCCATGCAGTCTTTTTTTCGTTTCATCTCATACTCCCGGTGAAAACTTTCAGAATACATGATGATCTCTGCCTTATTGACTTCCTGCCCTACATCATACAGGCGGATCATCATCTCGCTTCCACATGTGACTGCACCTACGGGAGTTCTGTATTTTTCTATTGACGCGTTATGAATCATAATTTAATCTCATCTTTTTTGTAACTCTTATTTTACTGGTTTTCAGATTCCTAGATTTTTTTCATTTATATTGCTCAATCGTTCGGTCTGATGAAAAATATCCGGATTTTGCTGTATTAACAACTGCTTTTTTGATCCATTCATCCTTATGATCGACATACAAACGATATACTTTTTCATATGTTTCGATATAAGACGGAAAATCTGCAAGTATGTAATATGGATCTGCCTCTCCATATTCCCCAAATAAAAGATTCTGGTAAATCTCTGAATATTTTCTGTTTCCGTATCGTAACAGATTTCCTTCGATCAGACAATTACATACATCACGGATTCCTGGATGATTCTCGAAAATAATCCCTGGATTGTATGTATGGTACATTTTTTTATTGTAATTACCCTCAGCGCTGTCTCCGAAAATAAAGATATTCTCCTGACCTACACGCTCTGCGATCTCTATATTGGCTCCATCCATAGTGCCGATCGTCAATGCACCATTCATCATAAATTTCATATTTCCTGTTCCAGATGCTTCCATTCCTGCGGTAGAAATCTGCTCACTGATATCTGCTGCCGGAATCAGCATCTCCGCAACCGATACACAATAATTTTCTACGAAAACCACCTGAATCTTTCCGTCCATATCTGGATCTTTATTCACCATTTCCTGAATGGAATGGATCAGCCTTATGATCTCTTTTGCCCTGGCATATCCCGGTGCTGCTTTCGCCGCAAAAATAAATGTGATCGGTGTTGTAATACATGCTGGATCTTTTTTGATCTTCTGATATATATAAATGATATGCAGACATTTTAACAGCTGTCGTTTATACTCATGCAAACGTTTGCAATGAACATCAAAAATAGATTCTGGGTTCACTTCGATCCCTTGCTTTTCTTTGATATACTTTGCAAAACGGATCTTATTATTTCGTTTGACCTTCTCATATTTTTTACAAATTCTTTGTCATCTTTATATGGAAGGATCTGTTCAAACAGACGGTAATCCTTTAAAATATCCCCTTTCACATACTCTCTTACCAGATGATATAGCCCCTGATTGGCCAGTGCTAACCAGCGTCTGTGTGTGATCCCATTTGTGATCGCAAGATATTTTTGTGGAAAGATCTGATAAGATCCTTTAAAAATCCTCGTTTTTAAAATATCAGCGTGAAGATTTGAAACACCATTGATCCTGCGGCAAAGAGCTACGCATAGGTTTGCCATGCGGATCTCATTGTTTCCGATCACTGCCATCTGTGCGATCTTTTCTTCTTCCTTGCTGTAATATACGGAAAGTTTCTGACAGTATTTCTCATTAATCGCGCAAATGATCTGATAGATTCTTGGAAGCAGTAAACGAAACATATTCTCATCCCAACATTCCATTGCTTCTGTCATGATCGTATGATTCGTATAATGAAATATCTTCTTGACCATACCATATGCCTCATCCCATCCAAAATCTTCTTCATCCATCAAGATCCTCATAAGTTCTGGCATCGCCAATGCCGGATGTGTCTCATTGATCTGAATGACAACATGTTCTGGCAAGGAGTTCAGATCATCAAATACTGCTTTATGTCTCTTGATCATCGACTGCATCGTTGCAGATGCCAGAAAATAAAACTGTTTTAAACGCAGCATTTTACCCTGCATATGATCATCTGACGGATATAAGACTTTCGAGATTGCTTCTGCAAATGTCTGGTCTGCCATCGCTTTATCATAGATTCCTTCATTAAACGAATGAAAATCGAACCGCCGCTTGCTTCTGGCACTCCACAGACGAAGAGTTGCTGACGTCTTAGTCTTGTATCCAATGATCGGTACATCATATGGGACTGCAATGACGGTATTATAATCTTTATGTTCAATCTTTAATCCATTCTCTGTCCAGTTTTCCTGAATCGTTCCATTAAAATGTACTTCCACACTTAATTCCGGGCGCTCGATCTCCCAACATTTCCATCTCTTACCAGTCATCTTCCATCTCAATCTGCGTTCCATCTACAATTTTTCTGACGAAACATTCCATATTCATATCGGATCCCGCATCCGAGTACTGGAAGTTCCATCGTAGAAAGTGAATCCAAAAAACATGCTGCCAGTCGTCCTAGTCCTCCATTTCCAAAGTCCTGCATCATTTTCTTCATCCGTGATCTTATCAAAATCAAGTCCCATCTCCCAGAATGCTTCCCGATATGCCTCATATAATCCTTGATTGATCAGATTATTAGAAAATGCCCTTCCCATCAAAAATTCGGCTGACATATAGTAAAGTTTCTTAACTCCTTGCTCTTGTATCCTTTTTCTGCTGTCTGCCCAGGATATCATGATATCATCCCTGATACACTCCGCTGCTGCCTTATAGATCTCATCATTTGTTGCCTCACTGATCGTTCTTCCAAGTGCATGAATTATTTATTCTCAATCCGTTGTCCGATCTTATTGCTGTCCATATAGTCCATTGTGATCTAAGCCTCCTTTCTAGTCTTTATCTTTGACCTGTAAATTTATCTCATTTTTTGTCTTTATGAAGAATGGGCATCTTAAAATAAGATGCCCATTCTTCTTTTGAATTTATAATACACTATTATACATATCAAGATAAATCTTTGCAGATTTTGCAAAACTGTTATCGGATTCCATCGCTCTTTGGATCAATCCATGTTTTCTCTTTGGACTCTGCAATGTCTGTAATGCATAACGGATTGCTCCCAGCATCTCATGTGCATTGTAGTTTGCAAATGAGAATCCATTTCCTGTGTCCTCGTATTCATTGTAACTTTGTACTGTATCACGAAGTCCACCTGTCTCACGTACGATTGGAAGTGTTCCATAACGAAGTGCGATCATCTGAGAGATTCCACATGGTTCAAATTTGGATGGCATTAAGAAGAGATCACTTCCTGCATAAATCTGGTGTGCAACTGCATTATCATATGCGATATATGAGCATACTCTTCCTTTGTATTTTTCTTCCATGTAACGGAAAAATTCCTCATATTCATAATCACCCGTTCCGAGAATGACAAATGCGACATTCTCTGTACACATGATCTCATCCAACATGTATTTCACAAGATCCAGACCTTTCTGCTCTGTTAATCTTGTAACCATACCGATGATCGGAACTCCTGGTGTGATCGATAATCCAAGAGCCTTGATCAGTTCCTGTTTATCTTTCTTCTTTCCAGAAAGATCATCTTTGTTAAAATGATATGGGATCAGTGGATCTGTCTCTGGATTAAATTCTTCCTGATTCATTCCATTTAAGATTCCCCATGTATCTCCTGCTCTCGCATTTAAGATACCTTCCTGACGGTATGCAAATGCTGGATCACGAATCTCCTGTGCATAAGTTGGACTTACTGTGCTTAAACGATCTGCAAACACAAGTGCTGCTTTCATGAAACTTGCACATTCATAGTTATGCATAAATTCTGGTGTGTCATACTTTGGATCGATTCCTAACCAATGTTCAAACTGATCGAAACCAAATTCTCCTTGATACATCATATTATGGATCGTAAAGATCGTCTTTGCATGTCCAATATCCCAATGTCCGTACTGTGTGCGGAGTAAGATAGGGATCAGACCTGTCTGCCAGTCATTGCAATGGATGACGTCTGGAATAAATCCAATACGGCTTGCTGCTTCGATCACGGCACGGCAGAAGAAAGCATACTGCTCTCCTTCTGCAAGTCCACCACGATATACCGCATCACCAAAAAATCCTTCATTATCGATCAGATAATATGTAACTTCATTATAAACCAGTTCTTCTACACCTACATATGTTTCCCCACCACTAAAATTGATGTTGAAATCTGCCAGATGTCTTGTCTGTGCGCCATATTTCCCTTTCATCTGACTATGAAACGGCATGATCACACGGGCATCCGCACCGATCTGATTCAATTCCTTTGGAAGGGTTCCCATAACATCCGCTAGCCCTCCAAGCTTCACAAATGGTGCACACTCTGCCCCTGCAAGCAACACTTTCAGTGAATTGTTATTACTCATTAACACTTGCTCCTTTCGGAATAAATACTGGATGGTTTGATGAGCCTGATAAGTGTGCATTTGAATAAACTTTTACGTGACGGTCTAAAATTGTATGATTGATCTCTGCCTGTGGTGCGATAAATCCTTCTGCCATAACAACAGAATTCTTGATCACAGCTCCCTCTGCGATCTGTGATCCACGGAAGATAACAGAGTTTTCAACTTCACCATCAATCTCGCATCCACTACTGATCAGGCTGTTGCTGACTTTCGCATTTGGTCCATATTTTGCTGGTGCTCCATCGGCAGATTTTGTGTAAATTCTTCTATTACCCAAGAATAATTCTTGTAAACATCTGGTTTTAACATATCCATATTTACATTGTAATATGCTTCTAAAGATGTAATACATCCTACATATCCTTTATATTCATATCCCTGAATTACAAGACGATCGAAGTTTGGAACGATAACATCAAAGAAAAAGTGTTTCTTATTATGTGCGATCGCTGTCTCAATAAAATCGATCAATAATGTTGTCTTCATGATATAAGCATCCATGCTCTTCTTATTTGAACGATGTTTTCCTTCAGAATAGCACATATCAAGAACTTTATCGTCTTCATCTGTTTTTAAATAAACTCCATCATAATCGCAGTTCGTTGAATCATCACTATTATCAAAATACATCAGTGTGATATCTGCTCCAGATTTGATATGTTTATCTAACATATCCTGAAAATCTGCATTACAGATCACATAAGAACGTCCTAATAATACATATTTTTCTTTTGCTTTCTTTAAAAATCCAAGTGTTCCACGAAGTCCATCCATAACACTTGCGTATTCTCCGGATGGAGATGCATCATTAATATATGGTGGGAAGATATATAATCCTCCACGTTTTTTGTTTAATCCCCAGTCTTTTCCTGAATTCACATGGCTCAACAGTGAATCGTAATTTCTTCTTGTTAATAATCCTACATTCTTGATTCCTGCATTTACCATATTACTTAACATAAAGTCAACTGTACGATAACGTCCACCAACCGGAAGTGCTGATAAACTTCTGGAGCGTACAAGGTCTTTTAATTTTCTATTTTCTTCTCCTGCATTGATAATACCTAACATCTGTTTATCCATATCTTCAATCCTCCTAGTGTAAGATGGTATCTGGGTAGATCATTGCTCCGTCTTCAACAGTCGCATTCTCTAATGCAACACAATGATATCCGATTACAGTTACATTATTTCCTTCTCCAACCTTGCATCCCTGCTCGATGACTACTTCTTCATCGATCAGTGCTTTGTCGATCTGACAGTCTGTTCTTACAACAGTATCTTTCATGATCACACTGTTCTTAACTACACTGCCTTTTCCGATCTTAACACCAGAATGGATGACACAGTTCTCTACTTCACCTTCAATAACACATCCATCGGCAAGAATAGAATTCTTAACAGATGCACCTGGTGCTATATAATGAGGAGGTAATGAGAAGTTTCTTGTGTAGATTCTCATCTTATCATCATTTAAGTCAATCTGAGGATTTTCATCCAGAAGTTCCATATTAGCTTCCCATAAACTGTCGATCGTTCCTACATCTCTCCAGTATCCATCAAATGAGTAAGCATACATCTTTCTTCCATCTTCTAACATTCTTGGAATAATGTTCTTACCAAAATCGTGTTCTGACTCTGGATCATTTCCATCATCGATCAGATACTGACGGATCAGTTTCCATTTAAAGATATAGATACCCATAGAAGCTTTTGTACTCTTTGGTTCTGCTGGTTTTTCTTCGAATTCATAAATACGTTCATCTTCATCTGTATTCATGATTCCAAAACGTTTTGCTTCTTCATAAGTTACATTCAGAACTGAGATCGTACAATCTGCACCTTTCTCTTTATGATACTGAAGCATCTTGTCATAATCCATGGTACAGATCTGGTCACCAGATAATACAATGATATGATCTGGATCAAAATTATCAATGAAATTTATGTTCTGATAAATCGCATCTGCCGTTCCACGGTACCAGTTACCTGTTTCTCCCTTCATATATGGAGGTAAAACATAAGCACCTCCGTTTAAGCTGTCAAGATCCCAGAATCCTCCAGTACCAATATATGCATTTAACTCCAGTGGTTCATACTGTGTTAAAACTCCGACTGTGTCAATTCCTGAGTTTGTACAGTTTGACAGTGGGAAGTCAATGATCTTATATTTTCCACCATAGGATACGGCTGGTTTTGCTTTCTTCTGAGTTAATGCGAACAATCTGCTTCCTTGTCCCCCTGCAAGCAGCATCGCAACGATTTCTTTTTTGTTAATCATAGCTCTTTGTCCTCCTTTATTTTACACCTTGATCATTATTCTTTTTTGTTCTTCTTGTCTTGCTTGTTCTTTTTTTTGGCTGTTCCTCTTCTTTCTCTGTTGTTTGCTTTGTTACCTTTATATCTTCTTTTTTGGGAGTGTCTTTCTTAGTCTCCGGCGCCTCTTCTTTTGTTACTTTCTTTGTAACTTCCGGCTTTTTCTCTACTGTTTTCTTCACAGCTTCTGTTTTCTTCTCCTGTGCTGCCTTCTTTGCTGGCTCTGCTTTCTTTGCAGTGGCTTTCTTTGCCGGCTCTGCTTTCTTTGCTACACTCTTTCGTGATTTTCGTCTCCACTTCCTCAATCTTATAGTAAACAACACTTAATGGTTTTAAGGAAATTTCTGCTGCCTGTTGGTAAACAGCTTTCTTTCCTTCAGATGGTACTTTCACCCTCTTCGTTGAAACTTTAGATTCGGAAACATCTCCATCTCCACCAAAATCAAGCTCACTGCTGTCTAAGATCTTCGTAAGTTTTGATTTCTTTGGTAATGGTACCTTGTATTTATCCCATTCCATCGGTGTAAAATTGCAGACACAAAGAATCTGTTGTTGTTTTCTTCCTCTGCCCTTCTTATTCTTTCGTATAAATGCTACAACACTGTGGTCTGCATCACGTTGCAAGCACCATTCAAATCCTGCTGGATCCTGATCTAATTCATATAATGCCGGTTCAGATTTGTAAATCTCATTTAGTTTAGCTACATATTTGTGGAAAGAATCATGCATCTCATACTGATCGATCAAGAACCAGTCAAGCTGTTCTTTGTCTCTCCATTCTACAAATTGGGCGAATTCTCCACCCATAAATAATAATTTCTTTCCTGGATGTGCCATGGTAAATCCATATAATGTTCGCAGTGAAGCAAACTTCTCATCATATGCACCATACATCTTATTGATCATAGAACCTTTGCCATGAACAACCTCATCATGTGAATATGGAAGAATGTAATTCTCACTGTAAGCATAATCCATAGAGAAAATGATCGCTCCATGATTATCCTTACGATACAATGGATCAAGTTCCATATAGTAAAGAGTATCATGCATATATCCCATATTCCACTTGTAAACAAATCCTAGTCCTTCCGGATCATCAACATCACTTGTTACCTTTGGATATGCTGTTGATTCTTCTGCGATCGTCAAGAATCCCTCATGTGTTGTACGAAGTGCTTCGTTTAGATTGCGAAGGAAATCAACTGCTTCATAGTTGATATTGGTTCCATCTTCATTCGGCACATATTCTCCTTCCTGTTTCCCAAAGTCAAGATATAGCATTGCAGATACAGCATCAATACGAATTCCATCGATATGATAAACATCTGCAAAGAACATCGCACTTGAGATCAAGAAGCTCTGTACTTCTGGTTTCCCATAGTTAAATAATAAAGTTCCCCAGTCAGGCTGGCTTCCCTTCCTTGGATCCTCATGATCATAAATATGTGTTCCATCAAACATTGCCAGTCCATGCTCATCTCTTGGAAAATGTGCTGGGACCCAGTCAAGGATAACACTGATCCCTGCTTTATGTAACTCATTGATCATATAATTGAAATCTTCTGGTGTTCCATATCTTGATGTTACACCGTAATATCCTGTTACCTGATATCCCCAAGAAAGATCATATGGATATTCTGTGATTGGCATCAGTTCAACATGTGTATATCCCATCTCTCCAAGATAAGGAATCAGCATGTCCGCAATCTCACGATAATTATAAAATTCTCTCTCTTCTTCCTGCGGCATTCTCCATGTTCCAAGATGCAGCTCATAGATAGACATTGGCTGATCTAATGCCTGGCGTTTCTTTCTCTGATTGATAAAACGTTTATCAGACCATTTAAAATCATCGAAATCCCAGACTTTCGAAGCTGTATCTGGTCTGCATTCTGCATAAAATGCAAATGGATCACTCTTATATCTGCAGATTCCATCATAGCCTTCTACATGATATTTATACAGATCACCTTTCTTCAGTCCTTCAATCTCGATCGTATAGATCCCGTCTTTGTCACCTTTCATCGGATGTGCAAGAGGATTCCAGAAATTGAAATCACCTACGACACTGACTGACTTTGCATTTGGAGCCCAAACAGTAAATCTGTGAGTCTTTGTCTTCTTCTGATAATGGCATCCAAATGTCAGGTATGCCTGCCTTGCCTTTCCCGTCTGAAACAAATACAAATCCTCACGATTGATAGTTTCATTCATAGTATAACTCCTCCTTAAAACTTCAAAACAAAGAATTCTTGTGATCGAATCCCACACTTACAGAAAATCTTATCTTATAAGACTTCTTTGTGAAACTAAAAAGTCTAATAAAATAAAAAAGCGTAAACAACCACGAACAATCTTCTTGCAAATGGCTTATTTACGCTTTTATAGTCATATCTTTAATTTCTATAGGTATAATAAAAATGTGACACGTTGTCATCTTACAAGATATTTTCATATTCAAAGAACAATGTACTGTAAATATCTTTCGTTTCTAGTCCACTTTCTGGTTGTTTATCTGCTGTTCAAAAAGTGTTTGTTTCACTAACTTTATTATACCAAATCTTTTCATATATTTCAATAAATTGTACAATATTTAATGCACTATTTATATCCATATTGTGAAATTCATCCAAGCAATTTAATATACAGATGTAGAATTTCTCATTTTAGGATCATATCCTGCTTTTTTCAAGGATTTAATGATCTTATTTTTATGTTCTGTACCGAATGCTTCCATTGTGATCGTAAGTTCTACCGCACTATTTCTGTTGATACTTACGAACTGGTTATGCTCTAGTTTGATAATATTTCCCTGTGCATCTGCGATCACATCAGAAACTTTATTTAACTCTCCTGGTTTGTCTGGAAGGAATACAGATACCGTAAAGATTCGATCTCTCATGATCAATCCATGCTGTACTAAAGATGCGATCGTAATGACATCCATATTTCCACCACTGATGATAGAAACTACTTTCTTATTCTTAACATCCAGATGTTTTAATGCTGCAATTGTTAGTAATCCAGAGTTTTCTGCTAACATCTTGTGATTTTCTAACAAGTCTAAGAAACATGGGATCAGTTCTTCATCTTCTACTGTGATGATATCATCAAGGTTTTCCTGAATATATGGAAAAATGATCTTTCCTGGTGTCTGTACTGCTGTACCATCTGCGATCGTGCTGACATGATCACATGACACTACTTTTCCTGCTTCTAATGAATCTTTCATACATGCTGCTCCTGCTGGTTCTACACCGATCACTTTAATCTTTGGATTTAACAGTTTGGCAAGTGTTGAAACACCTGTTGCAAGTCCGCCTCCACCGATTGGTACAAGGATGTAATCTACGGTTGGAAGTTCTTTAAAGATATCCATTGCGATCGTTCCCTGCCCTGTTGCAACCGTTGGGTCATCAAATGGATGAACAAATGTATATCCATGTTCTGCTGCAAGGTCTAATGCGTGTGCACATGCTTCATCATAAACATCTCCATGAAGGATCACTTCTGCTCCAAGATCTTTTGTTCTGTTAACCTTTAACAGTGGAGTGGTTGTTGGCATAACGATCGTTGCTTTGACTCCCTGTCTTGCTGCTGCCAATGCAACACCCTGTGCATGGTTTCCAGCAGATGCTGTGATCAATCCTTTTGCTTTTTCTTCTTCAGATAATGTACTGATCTTGTAATATGCACCACGGATTTTGTAAGCTCCAGTCAACTGCATGTTCTCAGGTTTTAGATAAACATCGTTTCCTGTCTGCTCTGAAAAATAATCACTTTTGATCAGCTTGGTAGGAAGGACAACCTCCTGCACTTTATTATATGCAGCTTCAAAATCTTTTAGTTCTAACATTTTAATTTTCTTCTCCTTTTTCGAATAATGCATTGACAAACATATCTGGATCAAATCTCTGAAGATCATCAACCTGTTCCCCAATACCAATGTATTTTACTGGAATTCCAAGTTCTGACTGGATTGCGATCGCGATTCCGCCTTTTGCTGTTCCATCTAATTTCGTCAAAATAATTCCTGAAATGTCTGTTGCTTCTTTAAACTGTTTTGCCTGTGCCATGGCATTTTGTCCAGTTGTTCCATCTAAGACGATCAGTGTCTCTAAATAAGCTTCACTGTATTCTTTTTGGATGATACGATTGATCTTGCTTAACTCATTCATCAGATTCTTCTTATTATGAAGTCGTCCTGCTGTATCACATAACAACACATCGACATCTCTTGCTTTTGCTGCTGCTACCGCATCATATACAACAGCCGCAGGATCTGCACCCTCTGCTTGACTGATGATATCAACCCCAGCACGATTTGACCATTCTTTGAGCTGTTCGATCGCTCCAGCACGGAATGTATCCGCAGCTGCCAGTAATACTTTTTTCCTTGTCCTTTTAATGATGCCGCAAGTTTTCCAACAGATTGTTGTTTTCCCTACACCATTTACTCCAATGACAAGAACGACTACTCTTTTAATCAATAAAATCATAAGCACTATCATCCAGTCTCATCTGATCCTTAATAGAATCGATCAAAAGCTGTCGGCATTCTTCCGGCTCTTTGATTCTTATTTTCTTTTACTTTTTCTTCAGTATCTTCAATTGATATTCTATTGTTGTATCAATTCCCATATCACTCATGATC
>ENA-OQKR01000695-OQKR01000695.1-human-gut-metagenome-genome-assembly--contig:-NODE-695-length-12688-cov-2.630762_pt1 | contig 12688 bp, 14 predicted proteins | sample MGYA00242803_ERZ504806 | MGnify/ENA primary metagenome ERZ504806 (study PRJEB26092, sample SAMD00036399) | human gut metagenome | host: Homo sapiens | study: EMG produced TPA metagenomics assembly of...
TGTTGTTGAAAGAAACGCCTGTGATCTTCCAGCCATTTGCAGCGGTGCATTTCATGACAGCATTCTTCTGTGCCTTGTTGGCGTAACGAAAGGCGTTATGGCCGGATCTTTTGAATTTTCCGGCAAGATTGCCTTTTACACCTGTGATGGAGACGGATTTCAACGGGTTGACATAACGAAGCACCTTGATGGTGGAAGTATAGGTTTTGTTTCCGACTTTGAAGGAAATCTTTCCGGTTCCGGGCTTTTTAACGGCAAAACCGATATTGTAGAAATGATCGGAGTGAGTGTACGGTTTTGCACCCTTGCGGAAAGCCTCCGTGGTACTTTTGCAGCTGCTGGAACCGAAGGAATCCAGTGCGATCACAGATCCTCCGCTGACTACTTTAACATTGGATTTGAGAATGTTCTGTTTAGCAGGAATATTGCTGATCGAGATCTCATCGTATCCCAGGTCCTTTCCGGATGTGGGCATATAAACGATCCGGGTTTTGGAATAATTGATCGCTGCACTGGCGGCGAGAGGAGTCATGGCGTATACCATGGCTGCGGCTAATAAAGCGCAGGATAGTTTTTTGAGGATTTTTTTCATAGGACGCTCCTTTCCTGACGAAAATTTTCTGTAAACATACGAAAGTTACTGATAATTTTATTTTACGATGAGATACAGGTAAAGTCAATCAATACACTCGCTGTTTTCGTGCTTTTTTGGCTATTGTACACTGCCTGAAAATGCTTTATAATATTATACTGTGTAAAACTCTGTGAAAAGAGAGGATACAGTAGTTGTTCTGCAGAAATACGTCAGGTGGAATATCTGTCTTATATGCAGACAGCAACAAATAAAATGTGCACATAAGAGGGCACAGAATGGAGGACGCTATGATTAAAAGAATCGGTCTGCTGACAAGCGGTGGTGACTGTCAGGCACTGAACGCAACCATGAGAGGCGTTGTAAAGGGTCTGAGCAACAGCGTTGAGAACCTTGAGGTTTATGGATTTGATGACGGATATAAGGGACTGATCTACGGGAAATACCGTATGCTTACAGCTAAGGACTTTTCCGGGATCCTGACTCAGGGCGGAACTATTCTCGGAACATCCAGACAGCCATTCAAACTGATGCGGGTTCCGGATGAGAAGGGACTGGACAAGGTTGAGGCAATGAAACAGACTTACTATAAGCTCTGTCTGGACTGTCTTGTGATCCTCGGCGGAAACGGAACGCAGAAAACAGCCAATCTTCTCCGCGAGGAAGGCCTGAATATCATCCATCTTCCGAAGACCATTGATAATGATATCTGGGGTACAGATATGACATTTGGTTTCCAGAGTGCTCTGGAGATCGCAACTAATGCCATTGACTGCATCCATACAACAGCTGCATCCCATGGACGTGTATTTATTGTTGAGATTATGGGACATAAGGTCGGAAGCCTTACACTGAATGCCGGTGTTGCAGGCGGAGCAGATGTGATCCTGATCCCGGAGATCCCATACGATATCAACAAGGTTGCGGAAGCCATCCAGAAGCGTAACAAGGCAGGCAAGCGTTTTACCATTCTTGCAGTAGCTGAGGGAGCTATCTCAAAAGAAGATGCAGAGCTTCCGAAGAAAAAATACAAAGAAAAGCTTGCGGAAAGAGCGAAGAAATATCCGTCTGTATCCTATGAGATCGCAGACCAGATCCAGCAGGTGACCGGAAGTGAGGTACGTATCACAGTTCCGGGACATATGCAGCGAGGCGGAGAGCCATGTGCATATGACCGCGTTCTTTCCACAAGGATCGGTGCCGGTGCAGCGCAGGCGATCATGGATGAGGAATACGGTGTTATGATCGGTGTCATCAACGGCAAGATCAAGAGGGTTCCTCTTGCTGAATGCGCAGGCAAGCTGAAGATGGTATCTCCAAAGGATCAGCTTGTAAAAGCAGCCAAACAGATCGGAATCAGTTTTGGCGATTAATGAATTATGAGTCATCTGGCCGCCGCGGGAGTCTTTCCGCGGCGACTGTGGCGAAGAGAAGGAGAGTTTTATGAGTTATACTGCTCTTTACCGTAAATTTCGTCCCGACAATTTTGACGATGTAAAAGGACAGGATCATATTGTGACAACACTGACCAACCAGATCAAGGCGAACCGTATCGGACACGCATACCTGTTCTGCGGAACGCGTGGTACCGGAAAAACTACGGTTGCAAAGATCCTGGCGAAGGCAGTAAACTGCGAACATCCTGTAAACGGCAGTCCCTGCAACGAATGTGCCATGTGCAAGGCCATTCAGGCGGGAACTGCCATGAATGTGATCGAAATCGATGCAGCCTCCAACAACGGTGTTGATAACATCCGTGAGATCCGTGAGGAAGTGGCTTATCGTCCAACAGAGGGCAAATACAAGGTTTATATCATCGATGAGGTGCATATGCTCTCAACAGGTGCATTTAATGCTCTTCTGAAAACATTGGAGGAGCCGCCTTCTTATGTTATTTTTATCCTGGCGACTACAGAGGCCCACAAGATACCGATCACAATACTGTCCAGATGTCAGCGCTATGACTTTCACCGGATATCCATTGATACCATTGCTGCCAGACTTTCCGAGCTTCTGACAGCAGAAGGGGTGGAAGCAGAGGAGAAGGCTGTACGCTATGTGGCAAAAAAAAGGCGACGGGTCCATGCGAGATGCCCTGAGTCTTCTGGATCAGTGTATTTCCTTTTATCTGGGACAGGTGCTTACTTATGATAAAGTCCTGGATGTTCTGGGAGCTGTGGATACAGAGGTATTCAGCAGGCTTCTCCGAAAGGTTCTTTCCGGCGATGTGACAGGTTCCATCCATGTGTTGGAGGACCTGATCACAGGCGGCCGGGAGCTGGGACAGTTTGTATCAGATTTTACCTGGTATATGCGAAATCTTCTGCTTGTGAAGACTTCCGAAAATCCGGAGGAAGCCATTGATGTTTCTTCTGAGAATCTGAAGCTTCTGAAGGAAGAGAGCGGGATGACAGATGTGGAGACGCTGATGCGTTACATTCGTATTTTTTCCGATCTGTCCAATCAGATCCGTTTTGCAAGCCAGAAGCGTGTATTGGTGGAAATCGCACTGATTAAGCTGTGCAGACCGGCCATGGAGACAAATCTAGACTCTGTTCTTGACAGGCTTCGTGTCCTGGAAAAGCAGATGGAGGAACGGCCTGTGCAGCAGGTGATCGTTCGGGAGAGCGAGGCCGGTGGAACCGGGGAACCGGGGGCGGCAGTGACCGGTACAGCAACGGTACAGCAGCAGAAACCACAGAAGGCAGCTCCTGAGGATCTTCAGAAGATCGTGGCAGGCTGGCGTGCCATCGTGGGTCAGACTACCGGACTTTTCAAGCAGTCCCTGCAGCGTGCAGTCCCCAAGTATAACGGAGAAACAGGAGATCCCATCCTTTATGTGGAATTCCAGGATTTTCTGGGGATGAATTATGTAGACAATCCGGAGGCGAAGAAAGAGCTTCAGGACATTATTGCTGCCCGGACAGGCAAGAGCGTGGAGATACATATGCTGGTAGCCAACAAACATCAGCACACCAATCTCGCGCAGATCACAGTAGACGATGCACTTCGGGAGAATATCCACATGGATATCGTAGTGGAAGAAGACCCGGATGAGGAGTCATAAATCCGTAAACAAAAAACAGGAGGAAAGTATTATGGCAAAAAGAGGTGGATTTCCTGGCATGGGTATGCCGGGAAACATGAATAATCTTATGAAACAGGCGCAGAAAATGCAGCGTCAGATGGAAGAAAACCAGAAAGCTCTTGAGGAAAAAGAGTTTACAGCAACAGTAGGCGGCGGAGCTGTTTCCGTTACAGTTTCCGGTAAACGTGAAATAACAAAGGTCACACTTTCCGAGGAAGCGGTAGATCCGGATGATATCGAGATGCTTGAGGACATGATCGCGGCAGCAACAAATGAGGCGCTCCGTCAGGTTGAGTCCGAGTCAGCAGCAGTGATGTCCAAACTCACAGGCGGCCTTGGCGGTCTTGGCGGAGGTCTTCCATTCTGATGGAATACTACAGCAGTCATATCAATAAGCTGATCGAGCAGCTTTCCCATCTTCCGGGGATCGGAGCCAAATCTGCCCAGCGTCTTGCATTTCATATCATGAATATGCCGAAGGACCAGGTGGAGCAGCTGACCGCCTCCATTACCGATGCAAGGCAGAATGTTCAGTACTGTAAGTGCTGTTACACGCTGACAGATCAGGAGCTTTGTCCGATCTGCGCCAATCCCAAAAGGGATCACAGCACGATCATGGTGGTTGAGAATACCAGGGATCTGGCAGCATATGAGAAAACAGGTAAATTTGACGGTGTATATCATGTACTTCATGGTGCGATCTCCCCGATGCTTGGGATCGGGCCGGATGATATCAAACTGAAGGAACTGATGAAGCGCCTTCAGGGGGATGTAAAGGAAGTTATTGTGGCAACCAATTCCAGTCTTGAAGGCGAAACGACAGCTATGTACATCAGTAAGCTGATCAAACCGACCGGGATCAAAGTAAGCCGTATCGCCAGCGGAGTTCCGGTGGGCGGTGATCTGGAGTATATTGATGAGGTGACACTTCTCCGGGCACTGGAAGGAAGAGTGGAACTATAACCGGATCAGGTGAAAAATTCCCTGAGGGATTGCAAAAAGTGATAAGCAGCCAGGAAATTTCCCCAGATTATAAAGGAGGTGAGACTGGTGGCAAAAAAGAAAAGCAACCTCATCGGATGTGGCAGCACGCGCAGGAGTTTCCCAGGCAACGGTATCCATGGTGCTGAACCGGAAATATAATGTTTCTTTTTCGAGAGAAACTGTGGAGCGGGTGGAGCAGGCGGCCAGAGAGCTTGGCTATGAGCTTCCCGGACGTCGGAAACACAAAGCTGACAGAAAAAGAAAAAGCTGATCGTTGTTTTCTGCCCCACACTCACCAGTCCCTATTATGTACTGCTGCTTCAGGGGATCGAGGCTGTGGCCAATGAGCAGGGATATGGGGTATTTATCTGCAACACCCAGCGCGATGCGGGGTTGGAAGAAAAATATCTCCGTATGATGCAGACCATGCGGCCGGCAGGGATCATCTATACCTGCAATCCTCATCCGGATTTCCAGCATCAGGTAGAAAAGATCGCAAAAGAAACACCACTGGTCATCATCAGCAACAAGGAAAAACACCACGGTAGATGCTATCAATCAGGACAACACAGTGGTAGGAAGGCTGATGGCCAGACATCTTCTTGATCTGGGGCACACGGATGTGGCATTTATCACGCCGCCACTTACCAGACGGCAGTGGCAGCGATCCAAGCGTGTGGAGGGCTTTGTTCGCGAGTTTGAAAAAGAGGGAAAAAAAGGATCATGTGCTCATCAAGGCGGCAGATGAGTCCAATGACAGAAAAATCCCGCGGATGGATTCCGAGTATGCCATGGGCTACGAGCTGACCATGGAGCTTCTCCAGGAAGGACAGAAATTTACGGCTATCGCAGGACAGAATGACATGATGGCCATAGGCGCCATTGATGCGCTGCATGAAATGAGGATACACGTTCCGAAGGATGTTTCTGTCATAGGGTGCGACAATATTTTTTATTCCGGCATCCGCAGGATCTCCCTGACAACCATTGATCATTTTGTTGCGCTGAAGGGAAGAGATGCCTGTGACATCATCATCCGTAAGATCGACATGAATGATAAATTTTACCTGGATGAAAGACCTGCCAGCCTGTATAATATCGAATATACCCCGAAGCTGATCACGCGCCGCACGACGGGGTATGCAAGACTGGACAGAAACCAGTCTGATGAACAGAAAAATAAATAATAGCGCAAAAATTATTAATAATAATATATAGAGAGAGTTTCCATGACACATTTGAATAGAAACCTTGTTAGCTACGATAATTACGGCGATATTCGAATTGAGGAAAATGGAAAGAAGCTGTTTTGGGTGAAAAAATTGACAGGCATTATTAATAAAATGTTATTTTATTAATAAAAGATTTATTAATAAAAAGCAGGTGCCTTGACCCCCGCAATGAGTTTGTTATAATGGAATCATCAAGAAAAAGAACGAACGTAAACAGGAGGAAAAAACAATGAAATTTTTTATCGACACAGCTAAAGTAGAGGATATCAGAGAAGCAAATGACATGGGAGTTATCTGTGGAGTTACAACAAACCCGTCTCTGATCGCCAAAGAAGGAAGAGACTTCAATGAGGTGATCAAAAAGATCACAACGATCGTTGACGGACCGATCAGCGGTGAGGTTAAAGCTACCACAACAGATGCTGAGGGAATGATCCGTGAGGGACGTGAGATCGCAGCGATCCATCCGAACATGGTTGTTAAGATTCCTATGACAACAGAGGGACTGAAGGCAGTTAAGGTTCTTTCCTCTGAGGGGATCAAGACAAACGTTACTCTGATCTTTTCTGCTAACCAGGCACTTCTTGCAGCAAGAGCAGGTGCTACATATGTATCTCCGTTCCTTGGAAGACTGGATGACATCTCCACAGATGGCGTTGAGCTGATCCAGCAGATCGCTGAGATGTTTGCAGTTGCAGATATCCCAACAGAGATCATCGCAGCAAGCGTTCGTCATCCAATGCATGTAACTGCATGTGCACTTGCAGGCGCAGATATCGCTACGGTACCGTTCAAGGTAATTGAGCAGATGACACATCATCCGCTGACAGATGCAGGTATCGCTAAATTCCAGGCTGATTACAAGGCAGTATTCGGTGAGTGATCGAAACCTCTTTTATATACAAATTCCCTGTGAACAGCAGGGCACTAAAAAGGAGACATTTATAACATGGATAAGTTAGAACTTCAGAAAGTTGCCAACGAAGTCCGCAAGGATATCGTAACAGCAGTCCATGCAGCAAAGGCCGGCCATCCGGGCGGATCCCTTTCTGCAGCAGACGTGTTCACCTATTTATATTTTGAAGAGATGAACATCGATCCGAAGGATCCTAAGAAGGCAGACCGTGACCGTTTTGTCCTTTCCAAAGGACATACAGCACCGGGACTCTATTCTGTACTTGCAGAGAGAGGATATTTTCCAAAAGAGGATCTGAAAACACTTCGTCATCTGGGCTCCTATCTTCAGGGACATCCGGATATGAAGCATATTCCGGGCGTTGATATGTCCAGTGGTTCTCTTGGTCAGGGAATCTCTGCAGCAGCAGGTATGGCTCTTTCTGCCAAACTCAGTAATGATGACTATCGAGTATATACATTGCTGGGTGATGGTGAGATCGAGGAAGGCCAGGTGTGGGAGGCAGCTATGTTCGCAGGCTTCCGTAAACTGGACAACCTGGTTGTGATCGTAGATAACAATGGACTTCAGATCGATGGTGACATTGCAGATGTATGCTCCCCGTATCCGATCGACAAGAAATTTGAAGCTTTCAATTTCCATGTGATCAATGTTGCGGACGGCAACGATATGGATCAGCTGAAGGCTGCTTTTGATGAGGCAAGAGCTACAAAGGGTATGCCGACAGCTATCATCATGAAAACAGTAAAAGGTAAAGGCGTTTCCTACATGGAGAACGCAGTAGGCTGGCACGGAAAAGCTCCGAATGACGAGCAGTATGCACAGGCAATGGAAGATCTGGAGAAGGTAGGTGAAGCATTATGTCAGAAGTAAAGAAAATCGCAACGAGAGCAAGCTACGGCAGTGCCCTCATAGAATTAGGAAAAAAACACGAGGATCTTATCGTTCTTGACGCTGACCTTGCTGCAGCTACACAGACAGGTATGTTTAAAAAAGAATTCCCGGAGCGTCACATTGACTGCGGTATCGCAGAGTGCAACATGATGGGTATTGCAGCAGGAATCGCTTCCACAGGTAAGGTTCCCTTTGCAAGTACTTTTGCAATGTTTGCAGCAGGACGTGCTTATGAGCAGGTTCGTAACTCCATCGGATATCCGAAGCTGAATGTAAAGATCGGAGCAACTCACGGCGGTATTTCTGTAGGTGAAGATGGCGCCACACATCAGTGCCTGGAGGATTTTGCCCTGATGAGAGTGATTCCGGGCATGGTCGTTGCAAGTCCTTCTGATGATATCGAAGCAAAAGCTATGGTTGCTGCTGCTTACGAGCATCAGGGACCGGTATACATGAGATTCGGACGTCTTGCTGTTCCGGTTATCAATGACAGACCGGATTATAAATTTGAGCTTGGTAAGGGCATCGTTCTCCGCGAGGGAAAAGATCTTACCATCATCGCAAACGGACTTTGCGTTGCACCGGCTCTTGAAGCAGCTGAGAAGCTTGCAGCAGACGGAATCGATGCAAAAGTGATCAATATCCATACCATCAAGCCTCTGGATGAGGACCTTGTTGTTGCAGCTGCCAAAGAAACCGGCAAGGTTGTAACTGTTGAGGAGCATTCCATCATCGGCGGTCTTGGCGGAGCTGTATGCGAGTGCCTGGCTGAGAAGGCACCGGTACCGGTTAAACGTATCGGAATCCATGATGTATTCGGTGAGTCCGGTCCGGCATTAGAGCTTCTTCATAAATACGGTCTCGATGCAGAGGGTATCTATAAGCAGATCAAGGAGTTCGCATAATCAAGATCAACAGGGGATAAGTCTGTTTCTGCAGGAAGTATCTTAAGAATCCCGCAGGCGATCACATCTGCAAGTGTTACCACGGTGGAGAGCCGGGTAGTCTGCAGGGTAAGCTGCTCCATGATTCCGGCAGTATTTACAATGCCGGTGATATGGATGTCCCCTACAGGTGGAAGATCTTTCTGAACACCAGCACCTGGGTAAAGTGCACCATTTCCAATGGTCACATAGCCCAGGTGTTTTTTTTGTCCAAGAGAAGCGTCTATGGCGATTACAAGGGCGTGTGGATGAAGCCTTGTGATAAGCGATGAAGTTTTTTCCAGGTTCAGGGCATGGACCGGGCAGGAAAGAGTGCCGTAGACAAAAATATGTCCGGTTTCATGAGGATGAAGAAGATGTCCGATATATGGGCCTAAACAATCTCCGGTAACACGATCACTGCCAATGCATAAAAACACGATCTCAGTCCATTTTTGGGACAGTGAAGAATGCATTTTTTCAGAAGATAGGCAATCTCGCCGGATGAACCGTTTTTCTGGCATCAATGTAAAAGCCATGAGAAACCTCGATTCTTTTTCACTCTATCATATCCTGAAAAAAGGAAAAATATGCATGGTGCGGAATCTGTCGCTAAATTCTGTGGACAGACTCTTACATTCTGCTAAAATCCGCATTTTTACTGTGCTATGCTTGGACAGAAGGAGTGATATGAGATGATAGAAGTCATTTATAAGGAGGACACAACAGAACAGGAAGCCGCACAGGAATCGTTTTCCATGCCTAGAAATGTAAGGCAGATCGGGCTGGCGAACGGAGATTACAGGATTTATATAGAAGATTATGTATACACATTTCTCTGCAGCCTGGCAGAGATGAAAAGCCGGAAGGCCAGGGAAGTGTGGCGGTACTTACAGGTGAAATTCAATGGACTGCAGATATGACCTGATTTTTATAAAAGGTGCCATTGCAGCAGACGGCATGGAGGCTGCTGCAGAACATATTGACTTTTCGGAAAAACTCTGGCAGAAACTGCAGGAGGATAAGGATCAGTATTTTCCGGAGCAGGAGATCGTGGGATGGTTTTTTGCACAGCCTCAGATAGCAATGGAGATCACGGAGCTTTTTGTGAAAGTACATCTCAGACATTTCGGAGGGGAAAAGATCCTGATGCTGATGGATCCTGGAGAACGGGAGGATGCCTTTTTCCGTTATGATGGCGGCATGATGGCAAAACTGAGCGGGTATTATATTTATTATGAGAAAAATTCTCAGATGCAGACGTATATGATCGAACGTAGCCAGAAAGAGGGCGGAGAAGCATCCGAGGAAGTGGAGGACAGGGCTGTCAGAAATTTCAGAAAGATCATAGACAGTAAAAATCCGGAGGAACGGGGAGAAGAGAAAACTTCTGTTTTTTCTTATGCGGCTACGGTGTGTTTGGCACTGGCAGTTCTTGTGGCTGGAGTGGGCTTTTATCGGAATCAGCAGGAAAAAACAGAGGTTCCGGAAGATTATCGCGCCGCTTCTGCTTCGGTGGTGCAGATAACACCTGCAGTAACAGAACCGGTGCGGAGTGTATCGGTTTCGCCAAAGGCGGTGCAGACGCAGAAACCGGTGCAGACACAAAAACCGGTACAGACGCAGGAAGCTGTGCGGGGAACTCCGGTCCCGACGGAAACCACGCAGAAAAGAGAAAAAATCTCAATAACACCGGAACCTCGAAGTTCAAAAAAACAGTCTGTTTCAGAAGCAACGCAAAAAAAAGATAATAAAACAGAAGAGAAAAAAACAGAAGAGACTTCAGCGGCTGCAGGAAATCCTGGAGAAACTTATGTGATCCGCCCGGGAGACACCTTGTATCAGATCAGTTTGAACCGCTATGGCACTGTAGCGGCGATGGAACAGATCTGTGCATTAAACGGAATTTCTGCCAATGAGATCATTTATCCCGGGCAGGTAATTGTACTACCCTGATGGAGTGTGCTATAATAACTGGAAAACCAATTACAAAATAAAATACTTAAGGTAAGGGATACAGTTGTGAATATCATAAAAAAAATACAGAAAAAACAAAAGCGTAAAAAGCTGATGAGGCAAAAAGCCAGGCTTGCACAGGAACAGGCTGCGCAAGAAGGCTCTTACTACAGGAGAACTTCTCATCGCCGAAGGATTTCAAGAAAGGGAAAAAAGGTGATCACAGCGGCAGTGATCGCTGCTGCAGTCTGCCTGGTTTTTCTCTATGCAGAAAAAAGAAGCTATCACAGCTATAAAGTATTAAATACAAGCGAACAGGAAGATGTTGTTTCCACACAGTATGTGGACATGGATGGAGATATCCTGAGATACAGTCCGGATGGAGTATCTGTTGTGGACAACAGCATGAATACGATCTGGAATGAAACCTATACAATGCAGAATCCTATTGCAGATGTGAATGGAAGCAGGGCGGTTGTTGCAGACAGCGAGGGAACATCGCTTTATATCTGCGACAAAAAAGGTGTGACCGGAACTGTAACAACATCTTATGCTATTGTAAAAGTGCGGATCGCATCGAATGGAATGGTTGCAGTGATCCTGGACAATGATGATAATACCTGGATCAATTTTTATAATCCGGATGGCAGTCTGGTCGCGGAAAATCTGACTAAGATCGATGATCCGGGATATCCCATGGATGTAGCAGTGTCTGATAACGGAGTGATGATGGTAACATTCCAGTATGTTGATGGAAGCAAGACTACCAGCTATGTGGCATTTTATAATTATGGGGATGTAGGGCAGAATGAGGATGATCGGATCGTAAGTGGTTATACCTATGAGAATGTAGTGATCCCGCAGGTGGAATGTATCAGTGACAGTAAGTATATTGCTTTGCGAGATGATGGATTTTCTACTTATCAGGGAAGCCAGATTCCCAAAGAAAGCAAAACAGTCAATGTAAAACAGGAGATCGTAAGTACATTTTTCAGTGATGACAGGATTGGCCTGGTATTTAAAAACAATAATAAAGATGATCTGTATACAATGGAAGTCTATAGTATGAGCGGACAGCTGAAATTCCGTAAAAATTTCAATATTCCATATACGACTATAAAAATGAGCGGAGATAATATCATCATGTATAACAGCTCGCAGATCTGCGTGATGAACAACCGTGGCGTACAGAAATATGCCGGAAATGTAGATGGAACGATCCGGGATTTCTTTAAGATCGGATGGAATAAATATCTTATGGTACTGGATACAGGCGTCAGCACCATAAAATTCAGTTAAGGGGGCAGATATGAACTGGACATGGCTTGGACTGGCTGTGCTGGTCCTGCTTGCCTTTTCCATGGTGGATGGATACAGGCATGGCTTTGTAAAAGAAGTAGTATCTGCATTGCTTGTTCTGATCTCCGTTGCTCTGGTATGGCTGATCAATCCGTATGTGAATCAGTTCATACGTGAGAATACGTCTGTTTATGAAAAAATCCAGACTGCCAGCGGATCGTTTGTGGATTCTCTGGCAGATGGAAAAGAAACCATGGATGAGGAGGAACAGAAGGAGCTGATCAGCAGCATGGATATTCCGGATCTCCTCCAGAAGGGAATAACAGAAAATAATACGGCATTGGTGTATCAATATCTGGCGGTTAATACATTTGCAGGGTATATTTCCGGATATCTGGCCAATGTAGCAGTGAACTGTCTTTCTTTTTTGGTGTCATACATACTTTCCTCAATCCTGATCCATGTGCTGGCGTATGCCATGGATCTCCTAGCAAGATTGCCGGTCATCCGTGGGATCAACAAAATAGCCGGCGCCGTAGTAGGAGGCATGAAGTGTATTGTTTTTGTATGGGTCGGAATGCTGGTACTTACGATTTTATGCAACACGGAAATAGGGCAAAAGGGTCTGGGACTGATCCGGGGTGATACAGTACTGGATTTTCTTATGATAAAAATATTTTTATCCGTATTTTTACAGGAATATTTTATGGTGGGTAAAAGAAACCGCATTTTGCAGACGGAAAATCACCAGGATACAGGTGGTGACCATGTCTGTGAAATGCGGTTTTTGGCGAAAAAATACGT
>ENA-OQKR01000697-OQKR01000697.1-human-gut-metagenome-genome-assembly--contig:-NODE-697-length-12665-cov-2.309938_pt1 | contig 12665 bp, 12 predicted proteins | sample MGYA00242803_ERZ504806 | MGnify/ENA primary metagenome ERZ504806 (study PRJEB26092, sample SAMD00036399) | human gut metagenome | host: Homo sapiens | study: EMG produced TPA metagenomics assembly of...
CCATTGAAAACATTTTCGCTTGATCTTTAACTTTCCTGCAACAATGCTGGAACTTTCATCTGCTTTGCGATCATCCCATTGCTCTTTCCAAGACAATCTAAATCTTTCACCTGAAGCAGCTGATTACACTGTCTGACTAACAATGCCAGAATTCCAAATGGTGATTCCTTTAACTCGATCAGATCATAATATAGTGTCAATACTTTTTCTTCTTTGCTTTCTCGCAATTGCCTCAAGCATCACAAAGATCTGATTTGTCGTCTGAGAAGATGTCAACTCTTCCAGATCACGGATTGTAATTTCTTCTCTCTCTCCAACATAGGAGATCAATTTCTCTAATTCATTTTTTAAAGTATACATATCAGATCCACAGCGATATAAAAAACTTCGCATCGTTGCAGATGACATCTGTTTTCCTTCTTTCTTAAGCAATGAGGTCAGCCATCTGGATAATTCTTTATCTCCAGCAGATTCAAAACATACCGCATGTCCTTCCTTCGAAAGAAATTTATAAATCTTTGAACGCTTATCTACACTATCTTCTATAAAAAGCACAACACTTGTATCCGAAGCTTCCTTTAATCCTTCAATAAACGTATCATCACTTTTCTTTCCAAGTCCTGTTTCATCCAAGATCAAAAACCTATGATCACTAAAAAACGGCAGTGTTTTAGCAAGTTCAATAATCTCTATCGCATCAGACCTTTTTCCTTCAAAATAAGAATAGTTCATCGTATCATCTTCTGAAACTAATGCTTTTTTTAACTGGTTTTTCATCTGGGAGATCATATATTTTTCTTCCCCGTAGAATAGATAAAAACGTTCGTATGTATTTGTCTTGATATCTTCTAATATTTTCTTCATATTCTTTGCATCTCTTTCTATAGCTTTTGATAGTATACCTTTTTTTTTGAAGATTTTCAACCATCTCTTCTTTTGAAAAAATAATCGCACCACTTCGATCTGTTCTATAAATCTTTGTGTGATATGTCTGTAGTCTGTGGATAGTTTCTAAATGTGGGTGTCCATATCTATTTTGTTTTCCACAAGAGATGACCGTCTGTTTCGGCTGAACCTTTTGTAAAAATTCATTACTCGTGGAATTTTTTGACCCATGATGTGCTGCTTTTAATATATCTGCTCTTTCTAATTCTTCTGATAATAGTTCTTCTTCGCCTTCTTTTTCCACATCTCCCGTTAACAGCACCCGATATCCAAGTATTTTTCCCTGCATTACCAACGATGCCGCATTCTTTTCCATCTGACTGTTCTTTTGAGGATGCAACACTTTCAAACTTCCATCTTTTTGTAGTGATCTGCCTTCCTCTTGAAAGATAAAAAACTAGTTGTTACCTCGTTTCTTCGCTATACCTATGATCTTTTTCATTGTCTCATCTTTTGGAATCTCTGGAAGCCCAAGATACTAATTTTCCCCATCTCAAGTAATCCTTGATCCCAGATAATGATCGATATCCATATGACTGATCACCGCAATCTGAATCTTCTGATACCCCAGATATTTCATATACGGAAGAATCCGATATCTTCCAACCTGATCTTCACTGCTGCTTCCACCATCAAATATGATCGCCCCAGACTTCGTATCTGCTACAAAACAATCTCCCTGCCCAACATCAAGAAATGCCAGACTCTTTCTTCTGGCCATTGGAATCCATATCAAAATGATCATGATAACATAAGCCAGACTGATCCTGATATGTCGATTTTGTCCATTTTTCTTCCATATCCACAATCCGGTCATAAAATAAAATAAGAGTACCCATAAAAATGGTACATGTCCGATCGTCAACATCCCATAAGACTGTCTGGAAATCCACAAAACCCCTTGGATCATCCATGAGATTGCTTCATGAAATACGGTATACGGCAAAAAAATCAAAAGAAAAGCTAAAGTAAAAGCACACGTTGCCAGTGGTACTGCTGCTACATTCGCAAGAAAAGAAAAAGCTGGAGCTTCATACTGAAAATATATGATTAATGGCAGCATCCCTATCTGGATAAAAATACAAAACGATAAAGATTCCTTCAACTTATAATATTTACCTTTCATCTTTGGTTTAACAAGTTGATAGATTGCGATCACAAAAACTGCTGTAAATGAATATAAAAACCCCGTATCATAGATTCTGTACGGACACATTATAAGTAAGACAATTCCTGCAAAAGCTCCTGCAGACATCATATCATAGTGTTCTCCTAATATTTCTGACAGGAAGTAAACACCCAACATCATCACTGCACGAAGTGACGATCCCGATCCACCTGTTAAAATACAATAAAACACTGCACCTGTCATTCCTGCCAGTGAACCAACTACAAAATTTCCACACCACTTGCGAACCAATTTATATACCCTTCTTCCTGCCAACGATATATGAAGTCCTGATACCGCAAGTAAATGAATTAATCCACTTTCCTTAAAGTCATCTTTAACCTCATCACTCAGTCCATTTTTATCACCTATTAACATCCCCTTTAAGAAATCACTTACTTCATTTTTGTATTGAATTTCTAACTGATGTTTCATGTACTCTCTACATTGCAAGATCTTTTCCTGAAAATATATATTTTGATGTCCTTCAATCTCAATATTTTTCGAATATACATGATAGTAAATTCCTTTACTGAAATAATAATGTCTGCTTGAAAATTGGCCAGGGTTAGCTGCATCTTCCCATTCTTCTAATTCTCCTTGAAACCGAAGAATATCTCCTGGAATGATCTTTTCATCCTCGGGTGTATATAAAAGGATCTTCCCCTCCAAATTTTTATTTTTTAAAAGTACTGCTAACTTTCCCTTCTTTGTTTTCGATACTTCTAAAACTCTTCCCATTGTATATTCTGTTGCCTTTTCCTTTACCTGGATCAGATCAAGTTTCATGGAAGTCTTAAAACCTAACGATAATAAAATTCCTGCAAGTATTCCAACTACAACCCATCCATAACGCCTATCACTAAAAATCAAGGACGCCAACAGACAAATACCTGTCAATAGATAAAAAGCCGCTGTCATGGACATAATATTCCATACAACGGCTGTTCCGGATAACACTCCGGCAAATATAAGAACCATCGGTCTTTGTTTCATAAATTATTTCATTGGCAACTTACCAAATACAAAACTATCTCTTCCAAGAGCACCAATTGCTGTACCATCTGTATCAAGCATTGGCTCTCCAGAAATTGAAAATGATACATAATTGATATCTTTTAACTGAGTCAGTGTATATACAATACCAGCACGGCAGATCAAATCTCTATTCTCTGAAATTCGTTTATACCCTGTCGAAAAATCAATCTCAACGATATTTGTATTCACTGATACACCATTGATCATAATTCTCTTTGGAATCACTGAGCGTATCTTATCACTCTTTGGAGTCTGTTGAAGTTTCTTTAATAAAATCTTCACTTTCTGCTGCTGATTCCCTTCAAGCTTCACATTTTCTTTCTTCATGATCAATTTCGTAACATCATTATTAGTATAGTAAATTGCTGTTCCTTTTTGATTGCCTTGGTCATTGGTTTCTTTTTTTGACCGGCATCCTGCCACTAAAGTCATCAAAGCCAGACAAAGCAAAAAGATCATGCATAATTTTCTTTTCTTCATCTCTTCCTCCTAGCCTTTATACTTTAATGGAATTCTAAGTGTAAATGTTGTTCCTTCACCAACCTTACTGTATAACTTAATCTCTCCATTATGAAGAGAAACAACGCTCTTTGTGATCGCTAATCCAAGTCCTGTGCCTCCAGTATCTCTTGATCTTGCTTTATCCACGCGATAAAAACGATCAAATACCTGATCCTGGCAATCCTCAGGAATTCCAACACCAGAATCTGCAACTTTCACATAAAAATACTTATGATCTGCATTCAGTGTCACGCGGATCCACCCATCATCTTTGTTATACTTGATACCATTCTCGATCAGATTCGTAAGCCCTAAAGACAACTTCACTTCATCAATCTCTGCTGTTACTGGACGAAAACTTTCAAAGATCAATTCGATATTACGCTGCAGAGCCAATGGTTTTAAACGCTTCATGATAATCTCCAACAATTCATTGATACTTACTGTTGTGATCTGAAGCTGCGCTGCTTTCTTGTCTAGTTTCACCAGAGATAACAGATCTGAAATGATCACGTTCTCACGGTCGATCTCAGCAACGATATCCTGCATGAATTCTCGATATAATTCAGCCGGAACCTGATCTCCCTGCTGAATTAAAGAATCTGCAAGAACTTTCATCGATGTCATTGGTGTCTTTAACTCATGCGATACATTCGATACAAACTCCTGTCTTGAATCTTCCAACGTCTGCATTCTTCCAAGAATCTCATTAAAACGCTGCACAATACTGCGTACTTCTAGGAATCCTGTCTCTTCAATGGATTCATCTTCATGACCAGCCGCAATAAAATCAACATCTCTCTGAATCTTCTTTAAATCTCTCGTCAGCAGATAACTAATGATCATTGCCATTGATAATCCACAGATGATACATGCTACCAGCAGCATATTCCTGCGATGCTCCATCTCCGTAACTGCTCCCATCATATCCTCAGATGGCACAGTCGCCTGCACAGCTCCCAGGATATGATTCTGCTTTCCAGCTTTTGATACGATCGGAACCATCACTTCGATATACTTTCCACTCTCTGATACAATCCTTGTCTTCTTTCCATCCATAACATCCAATACATTATCATTTAAAAAGAATCTAGACTGAAAATCTGTATGAGTATCCTTGATGATCTTATAATTATTCTTAATTACGATGATCCGCCCATTCATACTTGCTGCAAGTTCATCAATCTGATTAGAAAGAGAGTTGGAGCCATCATCTAAATGAAAATCGACTCCAACTACCTGATCACCAAGCCAGCTACACTGACTGACCACACTATCCACTTTCTGGTCATATGTTTTCTGACGATATCCATCGTTTAACAACTTACTAAATAAAACTGATATCAATGTCGTCAGAAGGAAAACTGACAAGAAAATAAAGAACTGCATACTATGTAAAAAGGCAAATCTGTTCTTCTTAGGACTGAAAATAGTAACCTACCCCCACTTTGTATGTACATAGTCCGGTACTCCCGGATTCACTTCGATCTTCTCTCTCAATCTTCGGATATGCACGTCAACCGTTCTTGCATCCCCCGGATAATCATATCCCCATACTGTATTCAACAAATCCTCTCTGCTGTATACTTTGTTTGGATGAAATACCAGTAACTCTAACAAGTCAAATTCTTTCGCCGTTAGATTTACTTCCTTCCCATGAATATGAACTCTGCGGCTTTCGCAATCAATCTTTAATCCTCTGCATTCTACAACCTTGGCTGATTCTTCTTCTTTCACATCGTGATGTGCACTTCGACGTAAGATCGCTTTGATTCTTGCCTTTACTTCCAGAATATTAAATGGCTTTGTGATATAATCATCTGCCCCATATTCAAGGCCAAGGATCTTATCCATATCTTCTCCCTTAGCCGTCAACATAATGATCGGGACGCTAGAGAATTCGCGAATTGCCTGACAAACCTCAAACCCAGTCAGTCCTGGAAGCATTACATCAAGAAGAATAATATCATATTGATTCTCTTTGGCTTTCTCTAATGCTTCTTCTCCATCATAAGCACAATCTACCTGCATCTCATCTTGTTCCAGACTGAATTTGATGCCCTTCACGATAGTTTTTCATCATCAACAACTAAGACCTTCCTCATTTTTCCACCTCTAAAATTATATTGTTATCTTGTCTTTGATCTTATGATATATCCCCTCTTTAATTCCCTGAATCTTCATAATATCTGAAATATCAGAAAAAAGGGCCATGTTCCTCTCGATAAGAGATAATATCAGAAGCCTTCGCTTCCCCTATCCCTGAAAGCGTCATCAACTCCTTGACACCTGCAGTATTGATATTGATCTTTCCAGAGGAAGATTGCACTGCTTTGGAATCAGATCCTTCATTCTTCGCTGTCTGTTCTTTGACGGAATCGTTATCTGCTGCCCGTCTTTCATCTTCTCTGCCTGATTAATACTCTCCGCTGAAGCCTTCTTAGTTAGTCCACCAGCTGCTTTCACAGCAGAAACAATACGTTCACCTTTCGAAAAACGATAAACTCCCGGATGTTTTACTTCTCCACATACATAGACATAAATAGTTTCCTTAGAAGAAGACTTCTCAGCCGTTGTCTTTGTCTCCTTCTTTGGTTCTATCGATACTTCCTTCCTGCGGCTGCATCCAATGGACATCATAAAAACCATCAGCAAAATGGTTATCACTTTAACTCTCCTAAACAACATAAACCTCCCGGTCTTATGCAAAGAGTCTGGAACATGTAAATCTAACTTCTATTTTAACGAAAATTATAATACTTTACAAGAGATATTTATGATTTCCATTTAAATATTATCAATCCTGTGACAAACAAAACCACTCCTAAAAGCTTTACCCATGCAAAACCTGTTTTTTCCACACCAAACAGACCGAAAACCTCGATCAGATAAGAAACAACACTTTGTGATGCGACGATCAACATTGCTGACTGTGAAGGTCCTAAACTTGCCACACTTTTTATCACTGTAAATGTGATCGCAGCTCCGATCACTCCTCCTAATAAAAGGTATCTGGGGCTGACCTTTAAAAGCATCGTGAAACTTTGGTCCCTCTCGGCGATCAACCAGATCAACAGACATGCGAGAAATCCTGTTGCCTGTACAAATGTACTCGTTGTCCATGTACTGCTTTGTTTAGTTACTTCTGTGTTAAATACACCTTGAATACTCATTAAAGCTCCTGAAATCAATGCAATGATCAATCCAAACATATAAAATGAATATTTTAACACATTAAGTGGTGACACATCTGCGAGTGCCGTGATCATTAACATACCTCCATCATGTGGCATCAATGAGATAAATGCACAGGCAAAGATATCTACCAGACTGGCAAGTCTCTTTGGTGCAATCTTGTATTTTTCTACCGATTTCTTTTGCAATCGGACAAGTAACAATAATAGCAATCGTGTTATTTACCATTGCTGCAGAAAGAATTCCTGACATCAGCCCGATTCCATATTCTGCACCACGTCTATTCTTGATCTTGCCACTAATCGCTCCTACCAGCCACTCAACTCCGCCATATTCGCGAACAATACCAATGATTCCAGATACCAAGATCGCAACCATACTGATACTAAACATATCACTCATACCATTTCCAATTGCCTGAATCCAGTCAAAGAATCCGCAGCTTCCCACACAAAAGTCCGATAATACCTGCAGAGAGGATTCCTACAAAAAGTACAACTGCAACGTTAATCCCCATCAATGCTGCTCCAAGAACGATAAGATATGGAAGGACTTCAATGATATTGTAACTTCCTGCCTTTGATTGCTCCACTTCCAGTACCTCCGACCACTGAATAAAGGATCATTGCCACGATCGCAGCCGGTAATGCGATAAAGAAGTTCATCTTAAACTTATCTTTCATCTCAGAACCGCATCCTTCTGCTGCTGAGATCGTTGTATCAGAAATCATGGAAAGGTTATCTCCAAAATAGAACCTCCGATCACTGCTGCTCCAACGATCGCAACATTTAAGTGTGCTCCCTGTGCCACATTGATCGCGATTGGTGCCATTGCTGCAATGGTTCCCATGGATGTTCCTATCGATGTAGAAATAAAACAGCACATTAAAAATACACCTGGAATCAAAAATGTTACTGGAATCACATGAAGACATAGATTAACAACAGAATCTTTTCCTCCCATTGCCGCTGCTGCTCCCTGAAATCCCCCTGCCATCAGATAGATCAAAACGATCATCATAACTCCAGAATTTCCCATGTTTGTCGTCATAATGTTTAATTTATCTTTTACATCCATACTTCTATTTAAAAGAAGTGCTACCGCACATCCTGCCAAAAGTGCGACATGACGTGGAAATTTTCCAAATGGGTCGTCTGCTCCCATCAAGGTAAATGTAATTCCACATCCTACATAACATACTAGAAATACGATCAGTGGAAGAAAGGCCACAGATCCTAGATTTTTCTTTTGTTTCTCCATTTCTTTTCCTCTCAATCTTAATATATATTCAGATAAATCTGTCTTATTTCTCTGCCAGATGCTTATCCAGTGCATTTTTTAACTGTGTCAGTGCCTGCTCAACCGTCACTCGTGGACACGCAACGTTGAAACGCTCAAACTGTGCTGTCTCTGGTCCAAAGATGATTCCAGAATCCAGCCACAATTTTGCTTCTTCTAACATTAAATGTTCTAATTCTTCATTGCTGAATCCATATCCTGAGAAATCAACCCATACTAAATAAGTCCCTTCTGGTTCTACCATCTTTGCTTTTGGAAAGTTCTCTTTTACATATCGGCTCATATACTTTACGTTTTCATATATATATTCTACCAATTCATCTACCCAGTCAGCACCTTTTGTGTAACATACTTTCACAGCAAGCTGTCCCATTAAGCTTCCCTGACTGTAAGCTGCCTGTGTATTAGCCCATTGATATTTTTTTCTTAATTCCTCGTTTGGAATAATGATATTTGCTGGCTGTAATCCTGCAACATTAAATGTCTTTCCTGGCGAGCTGTAAAGTGCAATGATCTCATGAAATTTTTTATCCAGATTCATACAGCTTGTAAACTCATGTCCTGGAAAAATAAAATCACAATGCATCTCATCAACCATCCAGATTACGTTGTATTTTAAACAGATTTCTGCGACTTTTTCCATTTCTTCTCTTGTCCAGACTCTTCCTACTGGATTGTGTGGGTTGCAGAAGATCAGTGCTTTTACATTTTCTTCTTTAATCATTTGTTCCATTTTTTCAAAATCAATGGAATAACGATTGTTTTCATAACGAAGCTGACAGTTTACCAGTTTTCTTCCATCATTTTTGATAACTTCACTAAATGGATAGTACACTGGCTGCATAACCATCATGGCATCTCCTTCTTCGGTAAATGCCTTAACACTTGTTCCAAGTGCATAAACGATTCCTGCTCCAAGTGTTACCCATTCTGGTTTGATCGTATATCCGTATCTTGTTGAAAACCAGTGGTTCATTGCATCAAAATATTCATCTAAGGGATCCGTATATCCAAAAATCCCATGATCAATTCTTTTATGAAATTCATCAAGAATCTCATCTGGCAGACGAAAATCCATATCTGCTACCCAAAGAGGAAGCAGGTCATCTCTTCCTTTTCTCTTCATTCCAAAATCGTATTTCAAACAATCTGTTCCATGTCTGTCGATTACTTCGTCAAAATTGTATTTTCCCATTTTCTACTCCTGTGTTGTTTTTTCTGTCTTTTTATACTGGAACATATAATATTTCATTTTTACCACCACAGATCATGCCAAGTGTTGCACTCTGTGCATTCGATAGATCATATTTTTTCCTTGTGATCTCTTTCATCGATGGTGCTTCTTCCATAACAGTTTTTTCTAAGTTTCCTCCACCAATACTTCCAATAATTCCATCTTTTGTGACAAGCATCATACTTCCAACACCTCGTGGAGATGAACCGGATTTCTTTGTGATAATGCACAGCACTCCTGATTCTTTTGTCTCAAAAAGTTCTTTACTCATTCGTACTTTCTGTTTCGTGATTTTTTGATTTGCGATTCATCTCTGCTGCGATACTGATTGCAATCTCTTCTGGCGTTCTTGCACCGATCTTTAATCCGATTGGTGCATGGATCGTGCTGATCTGTTCTTCACTGTATCCTTCTTCTTTCATTATCTCGAAGGTTTTTGCAACTTTTCCTTTGCTTCCGATCATTCCAAGATAGAGATATGGTCTTCGTAATACCGTTTCTGCACATAATCTGTCATTTGCATGTCCACGTGTGACAACCACATAAAATGCGTTATCTTGTTCTGGCAAAATATCTTCTATATCATGAAAATCTCTGCAGTAAACTTCATCTGCTTGTGACAGTTTCTCTGGATCTGCAAATTCCTCTCTGTCATCGATCATAATCGTGTAGAAATCTAAAAATTTCGCAATCCGGAGTAACTGGATCGCTACATGTCCAGCCCCGAAGATAACTAATTTCGGCTGAATCTTAAACCAATCGTCCTTGATCTGTGCGACATCTTTTTCTTCCTGTAAGAATCGAGCGATCACTCTTTGATATAGTGTATCTGCCTGTCCTGGATATACTTTGATTTTTGTATCTTTATATTGCTCTCTCAATGGTCCTAGATATCCTTTCTTCAGTAATTTTTGTAAATGCACCGGTGTAAGGATCGTATCTTCTTTAATCTCTAAATCCTTATCCGCTAATGAAAGTCTGTGAACAGCCTTGCTGGCTGGTTTCCCAAGTGCTGACATTCCGATCACAATATGAATCTCATCGATATTTTCAGGGATCACTGGTTCATAATCCGCTGGAATCTTTGCCGGCATTCCCCTGGAACCATCGGCTTCTATCAGCGTGATATCTGCTTCTTTTACTGCAGTTTCATAGAAATCTTCTGGTAATGGTCCGATTTTTTGTACTAATGCATTTTCTGGCGTCGCAGGCATTCCCGCCATACAATATGCGGTTTCATTTAATTGCTTTCGAATATCTTCTATATTTTCAGGGATCACGGTATCGGATTCCTTTTTCATATGAGTTGTCGTTGTGACAAAGACTTTCTTTCCAAGACTTCTATAATACTGTGCTAACTTATGAACTCTCGTTGTTTTTCCACCGGAACCTGCAACTGCAATGATCATATCTTTTCCCTCTTTATTCTTCTGCAAGAATCTTAACTGCATTTATTATCTGGTTGATTTCTTTCATTGTTGTCTCATGTCCAAACTGAATCTTACCATTCCCTGCTCTATCGTACCGAAATGCTCATGTACCAATGGTGCACAATGAGCACCTGATCTTGTCTGTATCTGAAAACGTTCCATTAATTCATCACTGACACTTCCGGAATCATATTCTTCCAGGTTGATCGAACAAATGGCGGTTTGTTTTGTCAGATCTAATTGCTTTTCATGGTAAATTTTAATTCCTTGGATCTTCTGAATTTTTTTATAAAATATTTCAATAAGATTCATTTCCTGTTCACGGATCTTATCAATTCCATATGTATTGATAAAATCAATCGCTGCCCCAAGTCCTACGATTCCGATTCCATTTAATGTTCCTGCTTCCAATGCCTGTGGCAGCACTCCTGGCTGTGTTTTCGAAAATGATAAGATTCCTGTTCCACCTGTTTTTAACGGACGGATTTCTACACCTTTTCTAATACAGATTCCCCCGATACCCTGCGGTCCCATCAAGCCTTTATGTCCGGTAAAACATAATATATCGATATTATCTTCCTTCATGGAGATTGGGATCACTCCAGCACTTTGAGCGGTATCAACGACAAATAAAATTCCTTTTTCTCTACAAAGTTTTCCAACACTTTGGATATCAAACATTTCACCTGTCACATTGGATGCATGCGTCATCACGATCATCTTGGTATCTTTTGTGATCGCCTGTTTGATATCCCCCACATCTGGTGAAGTGATCGTTAAGCAAACTCCTTGTCGTTCCATCTCATATAATGGACGAAGAACGCTGTTGTGCTCCATAAACGTTGTGATCACATGATCACCATGATTTAAGCTTCCTTTGATCACTGTGTTTAAGCTTTCTGTAATTCCACTGGTAAATACAACTTGTTCTGCTCCATAGCCGTCAAAAAACTGATCTACTTTCGTACGAACTTCGTAAATCTTTCTTGCAGCATCCAGAGAACTTTTGTTGACACCTCTTCCACTGTTGCCAAGTGCCAATGCATTCATAACTGCATCCTTAACACACTCTGGTTTCGTGATATGCGTTGCTGCATAATCTGCATAAATTGTTTCTACCTTTTGTTTCTCATGGGTACATATAGGAACATTCAATTCTTCCTGCTGATCAGAAAGATTATTTTTCAAATATAATAATGCTTCCAAAACACCACCTGCAATGCATCTGGCTTTATCTGAAATTGTAAAGCAGTTATCGTATTCTTCAGCTCTCGGATCGATATCTGCGATCTTAAATCCTTTTGTCACCGGATATCCATCACGAATTAAACCTCTCAGTAATCCATCCATACTTGCAGCTACATCAACAATCGTACCTTCTGGTGTTTCTATCTTTGCTAATAACTGGCCTTTGCTTACCATATCTGTGATATGACAGATATTCTTAAGACCCCTTTAGCTGGGAATGGATCACTCGTCTTTTCCAAAGCCTTTGATCACTCCTGGAATTCCTGTGTTCGGGATCGCACTGCCTTCTTTGATGATCCTTCCAAGCCTGTGTCCACGCATCGTCTCGATCACAACATCGACATCTTCCCCTGCTGTAAATCCAGGTCCTAAAGCGATCGTGATCGGTGCCATATCTCTTGTTGTACCGAGATTTTTCTTCGCAAGAATGGCATCAACAACTGCGATCGGATGCAACTGTTTGATCATCTCTCCATTTGGATCGATCATTAATGCCGGATTCCCTGCTTTCATGATCTGTTCTGCTTCTTTGATATCATGTGCAAGATGGCAGGTCATATCCTCAACCTGCCACTTTTCTTCATAAACTGCTTCTGAAAATGCAAC
>ENA-OQKR01000698-OQKR01000698.1-human-gut-metagenome-genome-assembly--contig:-NODE-698-length-12657-cov-3.990263_pt1 | contig 12657 bp, 6 predicted proteins | sample MGYA00242803_ERZ504806 | MGnify/ENA primary metagenome ERZ504806 (study PRJEB26092, sample SAMD00036399) | human gut metagenome | host: Homo sapiens | study: EMG produced TPA metagenomics assembly of...
TGTTTTTAAGCGTTTTTGGAAGCTTATTATATATTACTTATTATCAACAAAATACAGTTATTGTAGTTCCGCGAAAACTTTTGGTGATTTCGTATATTGGTATGCAGACGCAGGAAGTGGCGATTAAGCCGAGTGTAAAGGTGACAATGAGAAGCAATGCAGAAGCTTTGGATGAGGTTGTGGTAGTGGCATACGGTACTGCTAAAAAGAATCGTTGACCGGTTCTATCTCGGTGGTTGACAATAAGAAAATAGAGAAGCGCATCACAACCAGCGTAACCGGTGCACTTGAAGGTGCCGCACCGGGTGTACAAGTGAACAATACATATGGTGAACCCGGTTCTGCCCCCAGCATCCGTATCCGTGGTTTTGGTACATTGGTTTCAGGTGCTTCAGATCCTCTGTATGTAGTGGACGGAGTCCCTTTCGATGGAAACATGGCCGAACTAAACTCTAATGATATTGAAAGCATGTCCATCTTGAAAGATGCTGCTTCGGCTGCATTATACGGTAACCGTGCTGCCAACGGTGTTGTCATCATTACAACCAAGAGCGGACGAAACACTCATAAACCGAGTATTACGCTGCAAATGAATCAAGGTATGTATAACAGAGGTATTCCCGAGTACGACCGTCTGGATGCAGACCGCTGGATGGAAGCTACCTGGATGGCCAAGAAGAATGCCATGATGAGCAATGCCGGCATGTCGGCAAGCGATGCTGCCGCATATGCCACGGGACACGTGGTTAGTGAATCTATCGGTCGTAATATCTACAATGCCGCTGATGATAAGTTGTTTGACAATAGCGGTAAACTGATTGCCACTCGTCTGGCTGGCTATGACGACTTGGACTGGCAGAATGCCATCGAACGCACGGGACACCGTCAGGAATACAATCTTTCCGCCGCCACTTCGGGAGAGAAATACAACGTGTATTCTTCCATAGGCTACTTGAATGAGAAAGGATATGTAAAAGCCACAGGTTACGAACGTTTCTCCGGGCGTATCAACACTACTTATACACCTAACAAGTGGTTCAAGGGTGGCGTGAACCTAACTGGCTCGTGGACCAAGCGTGACTATAACAGTAATGCCAGTGGCAACTATTACGCCAATCCGTTCTACATTACTCGTTATATGGCTCCGGTCTATCCGTTGTTTATGCACAATGCCGACGGTACATACCAACTGGATGCCGATGGTAACAAAATTTATGACACCACTTCATCTTATCTGAGTAACCGCAACATCGCTTACGAAATGTTGTATAATAAGCAGGAAAGTGTGCGCAACGTATTGGGCGGACAAGCTTTTGCCACCATCTCGTTGCCGTATGGACTTTCATTAACTGTAAAAGGTGACCTGAACAACAGCACTTCGAACAATAAGAAATATGACAATCCCGAAATTGGAGACGGTGCTACGAATGGCGGTCGTTTGACAAGTTATGCCTACCAATACAAGACTGTAACCTTGCAGGAAATTCTGAGCTGGAACTATCAATTTAATCAGGTACACAACGTGGAAGCTATGGTGGCTCACGAGAACTATAGTTGGGAGCGCAAGTACACTTCCGGAATGAACACCGGTATGGCTGTAGACGGAAACCTTACTATGGGCAATTTCCTTAACAACTCTTATTTTTCCGGAAGTGATGATGAGGACAAGACGGAGTCTTATCTGGCACGCGTAAAGTATAATTATGACAACCGTTATTTCGTAGAAGGTTCGTTCCGTCGTGACGGTTCCTCACGCTTCCACAAGGACAATCGCTGGGGTAACTTCTATTCTGTTGGTGCCAGCTGGAACATGAAACAAGAAGCTTTCTTGCAAGATGTAGATTGGGTGGATGCCTTGAAGTTGCGCGCGTCCTATGGTGAAGTCGGTAACAATATGGGCGTAAGCCTTTATGGTCACATGGCTCTTTATACCATTGACAAGAACGGTGGTGAAGCCGCTTTGGTAAAACAATCACTTTCAGCACCGGACATCAAGTGGGAAACTACACAGACGGTGGATGTTGCCGTAGAGGGGCGTCTGTTCAACCGTCTGAACTTCCAAATAGGCTATTTCGACAAACGTTCCAAAGACCTGCTGTTTGAGGTACGCCTACCGCTTTCTGCCGGTTCTTATCCTTGGGTTGCCGATACTGCCCCGATGAACCTGACGCAATACAAGAATATCGGTACCGTATCCAACCGTGGCTGGGAAATCTCTTTGAATGCCGATGTCATCAACAACAATGACTGGAAATGGAACATCGGCGCAGACGCTACTTTCCTGAAGAATAAAATCGTGAAACTGCCCGATGGAAAGGACATCTTGCATGGTATGCAAAACTACTCCGAAGGACACTCCATCTACGAATGGTACACTTACCACTTCGAAGGTGTGGACCAGATGACCGGTACTTCTCTCTATACACTGGATCCGGACAAGAAAGCCGCCGCCCAAGAAGCCGGTGCATTGACTACCATCAACGGTACGGACTATGCTACCGCGACTTCATACGCCAAACGTGACTGGGCCGGCAGTGCACTTCCTACGGTTTACGGTTCTATCAGCTCAGCTCTTTCTTGGAAAAACTGGGATTTGAACATGCTGTTTACTTATTCTTTAGGCGGTAAAACATACGATGGCAGTTATGCCAGCTTGATGGGTGTGTCTGAATCCGGTGCTGCCGGCAGCGCTTACCACAAGGACATCCTGAATTCTTGGAAAGAAGTTCCTGCGGGAATGACAGAAACTTCTGCCAATCGCATTGATCCGAATGGAACTCCGCGCGCCGACTTTTACAAATCGTCCGACCTGAATGCCACCAGTGACCGTTGGCTGACAAGCTCTTCTTACTTCGTATTCAAGAACCTGAATCTCTCCTACAGCTTGCCCAAGCGTTGGCTAAAAAGTGTAGGTATAGAAGGCCTTTCGCTGACTGCCGGTGTAGAGAACCTTTTTACATTGACTTCACGCAAAGGATTGAATCCGCAGTATTCCTTCAACGGAGGTTCGGACGATACGTATGTGACAGCCCGTGTTTATAACTTCGGACTGACTGTGAAATTCTAAAGGTATAACCATATAATTTGTATTAGAAATGAAAAAGATTATCAATAAATTGTTCGCAGGAAGCCTATTGGCAGGTATGATGCTGGTGTCTTCTTGCGCCGGTGACTATCTGGATACAGCACCTACTGACTCAACCGGAGCAACCGATGCCGTAGGTACCACGGCCAATGCCATGAAGGCATTGAACGGTATCGCCAAAATCATGACAACACAACACTCCTATTTTGGAGGTGGATTTGCTGGTGAGAACAACATAATGATTCAGTATGAAAGCTACCCGAGTGAAAATTACAATTACAACCTCTACGCATCCGGTTGGTCTCCTATCTTCAATCAAGAGTTCCACACACGTGCCAACTCCATTTACGATGCTTACGCATGGTATTACTATTATACCATAGCAGGTAATGCCAACACCATTCTTGCCAATATAGACAATGCCGAAGGTACGGAAGCGGAAAGGGATTTTGTCAAGGCATCTGCACTGACTTTTCGTGCATACGCTTTCGAAAAACTGGTACACTATTATTGCTGGCGCTGGCAAGATTCCAACAATGGTGCTTCGCAGGGGATAGTACTTCGTTTGGACGAATCTACCGGTGGACAAGGTTATGCCACATTAGCTGAAACATACGCACAGATTTATAAAGATTTGGATGAAGCCATCATGCTGTTTGAGCAAAGCGGTATGGACCGTAATGCCTCACAAGTATGGATGCCGAACATCAATGTGGCACATGCCATCTACGCCCGTGCCGCTCTTACCAAGCAAGATTATACCAAAGCATTGACAGAAGCCAAGCTGGCTCGTCAGAACTACCCACTTATGAGCAATGCGGAATATCATGCAGGGTTCTGTAATCCGACTAGTGAATGGATTTTCGGAAGTTTTGGTAGCTCACAAGAGAATAATTGGTATTGGAGTTATGGTACTCAATATGCATGTAACGGATATTATGCGAGCACTCAACAGACCGGTGCAGGCTCTATCGGTCGTGAACTGATTAATCGCATTCCCAACGACGATGCTCGTAAGGCACTGTTCCTAACCGAAGACAAATTCCCCGGCTATAACTTCAATGACGGTTCAGCCATGGATTTAGGCTACGGCATTCTTGGAATGGGAGATGATGAGAAAAAAGCAGATGCTCTTTGGGAAGAAGCAGCTGCCTATTGCCAGAAAATGGCGGTCAGTGGCCTGGAAGCTCCTTATCAGGCTGGTTATATGTATCTGGGGGGACAACTGAAGTTTTATGTATTCGACACTCCGGGCGTCAGCTACCTGCCTTTCATCCGTTCATCGGAAATGGTATTGGTAGAGGCAGAGGCTAATTATTTCTTGAATGACGAGACTGCTGCTCGTGCCGCACTGGTAGAACTGAATGCCACTTCCGGACGTAATCCTGAATACACTTGCGACAAGAGTGGCGAAGCTCTTTGGAATGAAATTATGGACTATCGCGAATTGGAACTCTGGGGTGAAGGTTTTGCATGGAGCGACTACAAGAGATGGAACCGCGACATAGTCCGTCACAGTTTTGCCGAAGGTGGTAATGCTCACATTTCCGTTGCAAAAACCATTCCTGCCTCCGGTGTCAACAAATGGACATGGGATGTACCTTTGAATGAAACTGATTACAACGATGAGTTGAATCTTGGAGGAAAATAATTCTACCGGAATTATTCTATAAATAAAGTGTTTTTTGAGAGAGGGGATGCTATAAAGCATTCCCTCTGTTATTAGAGGAGAACAATAAAAGCGTTTCCACACTATTCTCAGGATATTTGCCTGCCATTTGGTATTCATCAATGATCACTAGAGGGGAGGGCTATCTATATAGCGCAAGTGGGAAAGGCAAGTACTTTGCTCCACCTCAATTCGTAAAACGTACTTTGGTAAACAGATATTTCATCAAGAAGAAAATAAGGATAGATGATATGTGAGAAATGTGGAGTTCTCAAAAGAGTCCTGTACTTCTCATACCTGCGGAACAATCAACTTTTAAAAAACAATAACTATCAATTATCCATAATCTTATAAAAATGTCGTATGTTTGCAATTAGATAAATGCATGAATATGGATTCTAAAAAACAGCTCTACATCATTAGTGGTTGTAATGGTGCTGGTAAGACTACGGCATCTTACACTGTGCTACCGGATGTTCTGGAATGCAAGGAGTTTGTTAATGCAGATGAAATAGCTCGTGGATTATCTCCTTTCAATCCCGAAAGTATGGCTATTGAAGCCGGACGGTTGATGTTACAAAGGATTAATGAATTGCTGAGAAATCAACAAAACTTTTCTATAGAAACCACACTTGCCACAAGAACTTACACCCGCCTTGTCCATCGTGCGCAAGAGCAAGGATATAAAGTCAATTTAATATATTTCTGGTTGAGTTCGCCCGACTTGGCTATTCAGCGTGTAGCCCAACGTGTACGTAATGGTGGGCACGACATTCCCAAAGAGGTTGTGATTCGGCGTTATCAAGCAGGTATCAATAACTTTTTCAATATTTATATGCCCTGTGTGGACTATTGGCTATTGGCAGATAATAGCGAGACACCCCGTATTATTGTTGCTGAAGGCGGACGGGGGATGGAGATGCATATACATCATATTGAACGATTTAATAAAATACAAAGTTATGTCAGAGAATGAAAGAAAAGAACTGAGCGAAAAGTTACATTTCGGTTTGGCATTAGCCGAACGCCGTATGCTTGAAGAAAAAGCATTGCGCAATGAATGCATTATACAAGGCTTGCCCAATGGAGAATTAAAAGTGTACCTGCACGTATCATGCTGCGTAAACTTTATGGAGAAGAACTGAAACAATAGGAGTATCCTTTCTTCAATAAGCAGCAAACCTGGATTGCCCGCACGATATGAGAGCTAGAGTGGGTCACAAAAGCATATTCTGCATTTCCTGATTATGATAAAAATATCTCCACCCAAGCGACGTAATTTCATGTAGACTATATTTTCTCATAATAGGTATTCCTCATCAGAAAAATATAATCCCAAACAAGAAACCAAAAACATTGTTTACTACATAAATCTTTGGGGAATTAAAGAACTAAACCTTGACTGAACAATCGTTTTTCCATCCGAAAAGGGCAGGTTTACATTTTTGACATACTTCCAATAGTAGTTTTTCGCAGTTACAGAGTTCTTTACTTCAATTACTTTTGTATTTGGAATAAACAAACGGATATCTCCATTTAAAATAAGGACAATTGCATAGTGTTCTATGCATAAAATGGATAAATGGGTAAGATGGTATCTATGTAACCTTTATAATTTCAATAATATTTTATATAATGCGTTACGTTTTCATGGATGTAACAAACAATACAAGTAAATAATTGACAAAAAACAACTAAACGATAGATGTTGACATAAGCATTCATTCTTAAAAAAAAAGAAATCCTAACGTTATGATTATAACATATTAGTACAGAATCAGACTATTATAAATCAGCACATTACTATTACAAATAGTATCATATAAGTAGATTGTCATGTATAGTGAACATGTATAGAGTATCTCCCAAAGGGGAACACTTCCTTTTGAAACTTTCTTGAATTATTGTACATCCTTTATTACCAACAAGATACACATATTGTAGTTCCGCGAAAACTTTGGTGATTTCGTATATTGGTATGCAGACTCAAGAAGTCGTCATTAGACCTCATGTAAAAGTCACAATGAAGTCTGACAGCAAGCTGCTTGATGAAGTTATGGTAGTTGCTTATGGCGGGGCTACTAAGCGTTCATTTACTGGATCTGCAACCGAAATTAAAGGCGATAAAATATCATTAAAAAATCCGACAGAGCTTTCTAAAGCTCTAAATGGTGAGGTTGCTGGTGTTCAAGTTATGTCTACTTCTGGCCAACCCGGTACTAATGCAAGTATCCGAATTCGTGGTTTAGGTTCTGCTTATTCAAGCCGTGCACCATTATATGTAGTGGACGGTATTCCATTTGAGGCAGACTTAAGTGGTATTGACCCTAGTGATATTGCTTCTATGACGGTTTTAAAGGATGCAACGGCTACAGCACTCTACGGCTCACGTGCAGCAAATGGTGTGGTTCTGATTACCACTAAAAAGGGGAGAGGTAGGTAAAACTCGCGTTGAAGCCGAAGTTAAATATGGAGCCAACATGCGTTTGATACCACAATACGATGTAGATAAATAATCCGGAACGGTTTACAGAACTTACGTGGGAGAGCTTGAAGAATTATGCAGCCAACGCTGGAGGAATGGATGCCTCACAATCTGCTGCATGGGCATCAACAAACCTATTCCAGTCAAGATATGGTATCGCTCCTATCTATAATATGTGGAATACTGACGGTGCTCAATTGATAGATCCGACTACTGGGCATTTCAATAGTGGAATTACACGCAAATATACTCCTGAAAAGTGGGAAGATTATATATTCCGTACTGGGCAGAAATTGGATGCGAGTGTGAAGATTTCCGGTGGTAATGAAAAGATGACTCATTATACTGCTTTCAGTTATTTGAAAGATGAAGGTTATTATATCTCTTCTGATTATCAGCGTTTTAATGTTCGTAATAACATGAGCAATCAGATTACTCCATGGCTGAAAGCCACGACGTCTCTATCATATGCATATATGGAAACAAATAAACCGGGACAATCAGATAGTAACATGAATAACGGTTTTCAGTTTATTAATGGTATGCCCTCATTGTTTCCGGTCTTTGAACACGACGCAGATGGAAATATTGTTAAAGATACAAACATAGGTGGAAACAAATATGACTATGGTATGAATGCAGGTTACCAGCGTCCTTTTGGCTCCGGAATTAATCCTGCCGGTGCGTTGCTGCTAGATAAAGATGAAATTGTTTCTCACCAGTTCAACGGAAATGGTTCTTTTGAAGCCAGATTTCTGAAATACTTCAAATTGACTGCAAATGTCGGTCTTCAATACTTGGGTTCAACGGAGAATGAACTTACAAACCCCTATTATGGTGATAGTGCCGGCAAGGGACAGATCGTGAAATATCAAACAAATTTCCTTAATTTCACGGCTAACCAGATTCTTTCCTGGAGTCAAAGTTTTGATAAACATAACTTCGATGCTTTTGTTGCTCATGAATCAACATCCAGTAAGACATCCGTATTCTATGGAGGAAAGTCAAAAATCGTAAGACCGGACAATACAGAATGGAGTAATGGAGTTATTATGGATTATCTGGAATCATATACTTATGGATATTCCATTGAAAGTTATTTTGGCCAACTTCGTTATGATTATGATAACAAATATTTCCTCCATGGAACGATTCGTACTGATGGTAGCTCCCGTTTTGCTAAAGGGAATAAATGGGGAGTATTCGGTTCTTTAGGTGCTGCCTGGGCTATCAGCAATGAAGATTTCATGAAAGATATTAGCTGGTTGAAGAATCTGAAATATAAATTGAGCTGGGGTGTATTGGGTAATCAGGACTTCATTACAAATCCGGTCGTTGCCGGTTATTATCCTTATGAAGATCTTTATACAATTGATAATTTGAATGATGAATTCACCTTCAGTTTCAAATTTAAAGGTAATCCGGACTTGACTTGGGAAAGAAGCACTACAATCAACACTGGTCTTGAATTCAATATAGCAGATGTATTGGAAGGTGAAGTGGAATATTTCCATAAAAAACAACAGACATGTTATTTATGAAGCAAGTTGCTCCCTCTTTGGGATACGCTTCATATCCAGTAAATGATGGTGCGCTAGTGAATAAGGGGGTGGAATTCTCGCTGACAGCTCATTTACTGGATAAGCAAGACTATAAATTCGATTTTCGTGTAAATGGAGGTTATTATAAAAATAGAATGACCAAAATGCCTATTGATGAGACTACAGGCAATGAGAAACCCATCGAAATTAGCACTTACTACGGTTGGGCAAAAGGACATTCATTGTATGACTTTTATCTTCGTGAATATGCAGGAGTTGATCCACAGACCGGTTATGCATTATACAACCAATACTACAATGTAAAGGCTAATGGAGAGAGAGAATTAATTACGGATATGGAAACATATAAATCAAAAAATGCCATCAATAAACTTGAAGTAGAGCAGACTAGTGATTGGAGTGCAGCTACCAAGAAATTTGTCGGAAAATCCGGTATTCCAGCACTGCAAGGTGGCTTCGGCTTCGATTTGTATGCGAAAGGTATAACTTTTAATGCAACTTTCTCGTATGGTATTGGTGGTTATGGCTATGATTATAACTATGCGGCAATGATGCATAGTGGTACATCCGGTTCATATAACTGGCATAAGGATATTGAGAATCGTTGGCAGAAACCAGGAGATGTCACCAATATTCCAAGCTTATCCAATGATTTCGGCGGTGGTGCTGACGATACTAATTATGCCAATGCAAGCTCTACACGCTTTTTGACAAGCCGTTCATTCCTGAATCTTGCAAATATAAGAATTGGTTATACATTACCTAAGAACATTGTTTCGAAGCTACATCTTTCCGGTTTAAGCTTCTATATTTCCGGTGACAACTTGTTGTATTGGTCAGCACGCAAGGGTTACGTTTCCATGGCATCTTCTGGTAATAGTGACAATGTCAATGACGATAATAAAAATGATTCCGGTGAATCTGGAAGAAGCCAATATGCTCCATTAAGTACAATTATGGGAGGTATTAAAATTCAATTCTAACAATAAAAATAAGAATTATGAAATTCAACATGAAAAAATATTTTCCGGTAACGGCTTTAGGATTATCACTCTTGCTGAGTGGTTGTGCCGATTCTTTCTTAGAAAAGAGTCCTTCAGACTACATTACATCTGGAGATTTGCAGGAAGTGGCAAAATGGAACTCCAACATCTTAATGGGACAAGCCTTAGGTACATATTCCACCACCTTTGCTATGAATTCCGGCGGGACGGGAGGTCATGATGACTTCGGACAGAAAGCCGTTGACATTGCTACGGACTTGATGAGTGGAGATATGGTTATCATGCAGCAAGGTTACGGCTGGTTTGAAAGCGCAGGCTCGTTGACTTGTACTACTACGACTGCCACATCCTACTCCTACCAGTTCTGGCGGTATTACTATAAACTGATCAAGGCAACTAATGAAATCCTTGACGCAGCAGGAGGGGACGATGTTACTCCCGAAGGTGATGAAAATAAAGTATATTACGGACAAGCCAAGGCTCTGAGAGCTCATTCATACTTCAATTTGGTGAATTTGTATGCAAGACCTTATACTGAGGATAAGGCAGCCTTGGCCATTCCTATTTATCGTACACAATTGACTTCAGAAGCGGCAAAGAAATCATCAGTAGAAGAAGTTTATGAGTTGATTGTAAAAGACTTGACGGATGCAATACCTTTATTGGATGGTTTCCAACGTCCTTCTGGTGCAAAAGATCAAATTGACCAGTCTGTAGCAAAAGGTATGTTGGCATACGTTTACCTGACAATGGGAGATTATAAGAATGCAGCTAAAATATCCCAAGAGGTTATTGATTCAAAACAATATACTCTGATGAACAGTTCTGAAATTATCAATTCAGGATTTGCTTCCGTTGGAATTTCTGGATGGATGTGGGGAATTGACCTAACCACTAAGTAATTCTCCTGCATTCCGACTTTTTGGGGACATATGGATTTGTTACTTATAGTTATGCCTTTGCTGGTGGAGAAAAATTGGTCGATACTGCACTGTATGAGTCAATACCTGCTTCGGATACCCGAAAAAAATGGTTTACCGAGTATGATTCGAAAACTGGTGAACAATACGAATTGACAAACTGGTGGAAGTTCTATAATGCAAAACGTAGTATGGGCAATCGTGAGTGGTATGACGATGAGGTTTACATGCGGGTTGCTGAGATGTATTTGATCAACGCAGAAGCCAATGTACGGGATAATAATTTGCAGGCAGCCAAGACATCTTTAAAAACATTGTTGGACGAACGTGACGTTGTTGCAGCGGAAAAGATTGCTGCGATGAATCAAGATGAATTGTTAGAAGCGGTATATTATAACTGGCGCCTTGAAATGTGGGGTGAAGGGCGTGGTCTGATGACTATGAAACGTTTCAAGAAGTCAATAACCCGTTGTGCAGAAGATGCAATGCTTCCGGAAAGGACTTATAGTTATGATGATAAACGATTGACATTCAATATACCGGAACGTGAAATTACTAATAATCCCAATTTGGCGGATTAAAAATCGCAATGGCATATATGTCAACAAATGAAACTTTGGGTGATTGTCCAAAGTGTTTTTATAAATAAAGTGTTTTAAGCCGCCCATTGTGAAATGAGCGGCTTTTTAATATCTGCCTTATTGTCATTCAGTTCGTTTCAGTAGTCATATTTCAAAGAACTTGTCTAAAAATTGAAAAGCCTATTGATTTACTCTTCTCATGTTGGAAATTAAATTATAGATTTACAATCTTTCTTTATCCTCTGCCAACAAAAAAGTTTCGCAGTGAAATCTGTTTAATTCCCTTGTAATTTCCCCCGCTCTGCATTTCATCCATTGTAACTACATATTTGGGGTAATTGTCTGCTATTTCCAAAAGATTGCCGAATTCTCGCTGAACGGTTGCATCATCGGGAAGCATATACGCTACTTGGATATAGACTTTATGGTCGTCTTTGGAAGCAATGAAATCAATTTCCTTATTTCCACTCTTTCCGACATATACTTCATATCCATATCTCAACAAATCAATGCATACAACATTTTCCATTAACTTGTTGATGTCTTTTCGGAAATCAAAATGCTGTATGGAATTATGTAATCCCAAATCTTCAAAATAATATTTCTCACCAATTTCAAAGATCTTCATTCCTTGGATTTCTGCTCGTTGAATTTTGTAAATGAAGAAACTATTACACAGTGCCTTTAGATAGTTCAGAATTGTCTGCGTGGGAATGTTGACGTGTTGCGACTTTAAATATTTACTAATATTCTGGGCAGAAAAAAGAGAGCCGGTATTATCTATCAGATAAGCTACGAGATTCTCCAAAAAAGATACATTCCGGATTGATTCACGGGCAACCACATCTTTTAGTAGGATAGTAGAATAAACATTTCTCAAATACTCGAATATAACATTCTTGTCCATTGTTAGATTATGAATGTATGGCATACCTCCGAATGTAAGATAGAGTTTTAAACTTTCGGTAGAATCTTGACATTGATTGAAAGTTAAGAATTCCCCGTAGCTAAGTGAATGAATGGGAAATTCTATATATCTTCCTGCCAATTGAGTAGCAAGTTCACTGGACAGCATTTTAGCATTGCTTCCGGTGCAATAGATATCGCATTTATTTTCGTTCAATAAACTCCGCAGACACAATTGGAATTCTTCAATCTCTTGGATTTCATCTACAAAAAGATAGTTATGATTATGCCCAGTAACCTTCTTTAAAACATATTGATAAAGATCCATGTAGTTCCTAATTTCCGTGAAGGCAAGTTGCTCTTTATCTACAAAAATGATATTGGCTTCCGGTATGTTTTTCTTTATGATATCTGATATCTGTAAAAGAATGTAGCTTTTACCTAT
>ENA-OQKR01000700-OQKR01000700.1-human-gut-metagenome-genome-assembly--contig:-NODE-700-length-12638-cov-5.592359_pt1 | contig 12638 bp, 12 predicted proteins | sample MGYA00242803_ERZ504806 | MGnify/ENA primary metagenome ERZ504806 (study PRJEB26092, sample SAMD00036399) | human gut metagenome | host: Homo sapiens | study: EMG produced TPA metagenomics assembly of...
GGTACATACTACGAAGAAAAACCATGCCTGTTTTGATTTTGATATCCGGTTCCCAAAGATGCCTTCCTATCTGCGCAGATCTGCCATCCAGCATGCACTGGGGACAGTATCCTCTTATAAAACACGGCTGGATCTATGGGAAAAGACCGACGGAAAGAGCGGGAAACCAAATCTTGTATATGAAAATCACGCCATGCCGGTCTTCTACCGTGATGTCATGTATCGTGAAGGCGCGGAAGGGAAAGACGAAGCATACCTGAAACTCTATGACGGTCATGACTGGAAATGGTTCTGTGTACGTCTGGATCATACGGATATGGAATATCTGAGAAAATGCTGGTCAGGGAAAAAGGCATCTGCCCCGACTCTGGAAAAGAGACACCGGAAGTATTTTTTGCGTTTTTCCTATAAAGAGGAAGTAACACTTACCAAAACACCTGTGAAAGAACAGATTATCTGCAGCGTGGACTTAGGGATCAATACCGATGCAGTCTGTACCATCATGCGGGCAGACGGAACTGTCCTGGGAAGAAGATTCATAGATCATCCCAGTGAAAAAGACCGGATGTACCGCACACTGGGACGGATCCGCAGATTCCAGAGGGAACATGGCTCTGCGCAGACACAGGGAAGATGGGCATATACGAAACGTCTGAATACAGAACTGGGCAAAAAGATTGCAGGTGCGATTGTAAGATATGCGGAAGAAAACCATGCAGATGTGATCGTGTTCGAGTATCTGGAGATGCAGGGGAAGATATCGGGAAAGAAAAAGCAGAAACTGCACCTGTGGAGAAAAAGAGATATCCAGAAGTGTTGTGAACATCAGGCACACAGGAAAGGGATGCGGGTATCCAGGATCTGTGCATGGAATACCAGCAGACTGGCTTATGATGGTTCCGGGGCGGTAACACGTGACTGGGAAAATCACAGCCTCTGTACTTTCCAGACAGGAAAACGATATAATTGTGACCTGTCAGCATCCTATAATATAGGAGCCAGATATTTTATACGGGAGCTTTTAAAACCCCTTCCGGCAACGGAAAGGTCTTTGCTGGAGGCAAAAGTCCCTCCTGTAAAGCGTAGAACCTCATGTGTCTATGCAGATCTGAGGAAACTCCATTCGGAAATGGAACTCTTAAAAGCAGCATAGATACAGGCAGATATACAGCGGACTACCTGTAATGTGGGAACCAGCCATATCTGGCATGGGAAATGCGCATAACTGCGCACCTAAGTTACAGGCGTATCCGCCGATATTCAGTCTGACGCCTAAAGCGTCTGGAAGCACGTGACTTTAGCCATGTGAGGTTCACTAATGTGATCACAATTTAATATGAGCAGCATGAAAGCCCTCGGGAGTTAATCCTGGGGGGCTTTTGGTATAGCCAAATCCGGCGAAGTATGTTATTATATGCATCAGTTCTCTGGATCAGGAATAATCAGTTAAGATAAGAAAGGACATAACGATCATATGAACATAGGAAACAATATAGGAAATATCATGAAGATCACAGGCGCATGGAACACCTTTAAGAGCAATCATCCCAAGTTCCCGGCATTCTGTCAGGCGGTTTCACGCAAAGGGCTTAAAGAAGGAAGCATCATTGAAATTGCGATCACCACTCCCGAGGGAGAGAAGATCGAGACAAACCTGAAAGTAAAGGACAGTGACCTGGAATTACTGAAACAGTTGTCTGAACTGAAAATGTGAAAAAGTTTACAAAAATTTTATTTGAATAACAGGTATAAATCTGCTATAGTATTCTATGTTGGTTAAGTTGATTATTATTCGTTCCCATATATATAAGAATGATAGGTTCTCAAAAGAAAGAAGAGGAAGAAAATTGCGTAAAAAATCACATATTTTATTAGCAAGATACCTTGCGGATCAGATGCAGACCACAGCAAGCCTGCAGTCTCACAGAAAAGCTTTCTGCCTGGGCAGCATTCTGCCGGATATCAAACCGTCCTTTATCACCAGAAGACACGAGTTCTACGGAACATTTGAAGATGTCAAGAACCGGATGAAAGAACTGGCAGATATCAGACCGGATGAGAGTAACCAGAGAGTTTACTGGCGTCGGTTCGGCGAAGTGATCCACTATATGGCGGATTATTTTACCTTTCCTCATAACAAAACATATACAGGAAGCTTCAGCCAGCATAATCATTATGAGAAAGTACTTAAGAACAGACTGAAAGAATGTATACAGCAGGGAGAAGCACATTCATATCTGGAACCGGCCATCCGCTTCGCAGATTTCTCCACACTGATCGATTATATCGAAGCTACTCATGAGAAATACCTCAACAAGCTCCGCAGTGTGGAAGAGGATATCCGCTTTATCCTGAATATGTGCTTTCAGGTAGTGCAGGGACTGATACAGATCTGCATTGGTAATAAGAACTTTGCAGGAGCCGTTCAGGCAGCCTGACGGAGATACGCTGAGAATACAGGAAGGCTGTGTGGAAATCATATCCGCACAGCCTTCCTGTATTCTGAAACATATCTTCCTCACTGCTTACTGCTTTACGCGACTTCCGCAGGGGGCTGTTTATTGCTTTTTGATACTTCTGCAGGGGACCGCTTATTGCTTTTCACAACTTCCTCAGGGGGCTTACCTGATTCGGTTAAAATGTGACAAAAAAATGAATTTTGGTCAAATCTGGAATTTACCTGCCCTGAGCTGTTGATTTCAAAAAATGATTATGCTAGAATAAAACAGGTTAATATTTCGGGATAATTCACTTATGAAATAACATAATAATGTGAAAAGTAATTTAGACAGTATGCCCTTATAAACAGGGGGTAAGGACATGCTCACAGTAAGAAGGGAGCAATTTAGATATATGAAAAACAAGTATCTTACCAGATTCTTATGTCTGACATTGATGTCAGGAATGGTATTATCCGGTCCTGCGTCCGTACTTGCAGCAGAGGATACTGCTGCGTATACAGCAGACGGTTCTGATTTCAGCGATTCCGGTGATTTTGATTCAGGATCAGAGGATCCGGCGCCGGCAGATCCGACTCCTGCAGAGCCAACACCTGCGCCGGTAGATCCGACACCTGCAGACCCGACACCTGCACCGGTAGATCCGACACCAACAGATCCGACACCAACACCTGCAGAGCCAACACCTGCACCGGCAGATCCGACTCCGACACCAACAGATCCGACTCCGACACCTGCGAATCCTACACCAACACCGTCTTCACAGATTACGAAGGCAGCCCAGGATGTGATCGACAGAATCAAAGAGTTGAACGCACAGACCATCACGCTGGAGAAGAAAGCCACTGTTCAGAGCATCCGCACTGCATATAATGCCCTGTCTGATACAGAGAAGGCACAGGTTTCTAATTATAATCTGCTGGTTCAGGCAGAAGCGACTATTGCTCAGCTGGAAGCGCAGAAGAACAATGCGGATACGAATAATCCATTTACGAGTAATACCAGTGCTGCACAGACCGGAACTCCGGTATATTATGCGTCCAATATCCACGCAGGTAAGGATTTCTATCTGGACAGCCTGAAGAATAACTACAATCTGACCTTCTCAGATGATTTCGCTTCTGTTATGGATGAGATCGAGAAGGAATATAAAGAGAAGAACAAAGTAGCAGATGCCAGCGATGTAAACGGCAGCAAGACCACCACATCTGCAGACAGTCTTCTGGTAAGAAACTGGCAGGATATCCTTGCAGTCTATGTATATCAGCAGAGCCAGGACGGAAAAACAGAATTTACCCTGGATTCTTCCTGCAAGAAAGACCTTGCGAAAATCTTTGCAGAGATGAACCCGATCGTAAGGGACAAGCAGGATATCACTCACGTTACATACGCTAATCGTAAAATCAACTACTATATTAAGAAAAATAAAATCGCAAAAAAGGATCGTACGATCCTTAAGAAATATGTGGAGACAGACTGCAAACTCCTCTGCGCGGTAGTAACAGCTGCCAACGGTTTTGTCCGCGAGAGCGTAGGAGATGATGTTTCTGAGGAAAGAGTAAATGTTATCTCCGCAGCCTATTCACTGGTTGGTAAAGTCGGTTACTTCTGGGGCGGCAAATCCACAGTGATCGGTGAAGATCCAGGCTGGGGAACCAGCGAGAAGGTATCAGCCGAGGGAAGCAAGAGCACTGGAACCATCCGCGCATACGGACTGGACTGCAGTGGTTTTGTCACCTGGGCAGTGATCAACGGATATCAGGATAAAGCAATGCAGGAAGCTGTAGGCGACGGAACTTCCGATCAGTGGGAGAAAGCAAACGTGGTAACTGAGGCAGATGCACAGCCCGGAGATCTGGTATTCCAGAAAGGGCCGGAAGCAGGAAGCGATAATCATGTAGGTATTCTCTGCGGTAAAACAGACGCAGGTGACTGGATCGCAGTACACTGCTCCTCCGGCAAGAATGGAGTAACCGTAGGCGAGGCATACAGTGCAAGCTTCCGTTATATCCGCCAGCCATCCTTCTACCCGACACAGGAACAGGTTCAGGAAATGCAGAGCAGCAGTACGGTAAGCACAACAACAGGTGATGCAGCAGTTTCCACAGGAACAGATATCTTTTCTGCAAATGTGACAGTAAGCAATACTCTGCAGGATGCGATGAAGTCAAACACTTCCGACTCAACAGGATTCACAACATCAGAATCCACTGAGAAGACTTCCATCCTTCCGGATAAAATTGACCTGTCAAAAGAGAAAGTCGCTGTATTTAAGGCAAAATAAAATGTATAAAAATAAAATGTATAAAAGAAGAGAAAGTCATGCAAAAAAGCCTGGCTTTCCCTTCTTTTTTGTTGCTGATATTACAGTAAAATCTGAAGATGAGACACCAACAGATGATTTGTTCTGTAAACAGTGAACACACTGTTGTGTCCGGAAAAGAGATACACAGATGGCATTAAGACGTGAGAGAATGAGGCTTGGTGACATGCTCATCAGGCAGAATGTACTGACTGAAGATGAATTAAAGAAAGCCCTGGAATTGCAGAAGGGAAGCGGCAAGAAAATCGGTGAAGTTCTGGTAGATAATGGCTTCATCACTGAGGATATGATCGTGCGTGCCCTCCAGATGCAGCTGGGGCTTAAAGTTGTTCAGCTGACAGGTGTGACAATCCCTAAGGAAGTCCGAAATCTGGTCAGCGTGGACCTTCTCAAGAAATATACCTGCATTCCCTTTGAACTGGATCCCTACAACGCAAATATCCTTCATCTGGCAATGGCAGATCCGATGGATATGGCTGCGATCGATGACATATCTATCGTGACTAACCTGCAGATAGAGCCTTACATAGCTACTACCAGGGATATCCTTGCGGCAATAGATAAATGTTACGGTGCGTCAGAGACACTGGATGCAGCCAGACGTTTTACCCAGGAGAGGGCGCAGCTTCGTGGAGGAGCATCAGAGGATGATTCGGACACAGATGTAAGTGATGCGCCTATTGTACAGCTGGTCCGTTCCCTTATTGAACAGGCGATCCGCCAGAGAGCCAGCGACATCCATATCGAAGCTCTTGAGAATAAGGTTCGTGTACGTTACAGGATTGACGGTGCACTCTATGAGCGTATGGTATATGACAACAGCCTTCTCCCTGCGATTTCCACCCGTATCAAGATTCTTGGGGGTATGGACATCTCAGAGAAAAGGAAACCTCAGGACGGACGTATGTCCATTATGGTAGACAGACAGGATTATGATATCCGAATCTCCTCTCTGCCTACTGTGCACGGAGAGAAGATCGTAATGCGACTCTCTTCCAAACTGAACCTTACACGTAACAAGAAAGACCTGGGACTTCCACCCGATGAGATGGAACGTTTCAACCATATGCTGGCAAGTCCTTTCGGGATCATCCTTGTAACAGGACCGACAGGAAGCGGTAAATCCACTACCCTGTATACAGCATTAAGTGAATTAAATAAAGAAGCAGTCAATATCGTAACAGTAGAGGATCCTGTGGAGGCAGATATTGAGGGCATAAATCAGGTACAGGTTAACAATAAGGTAGACCTGAATTTTGCGTCAGCCCTTCGTTCTATCCTACGTCAGGACCCGGATATCATTATGATCGGTGAGATCCGAGACAGGGAGACTGCTGCTATTGCAGTACAGGCCTCCATAACAGGACATCTGGTTGTCTCTACATTGCATACAAATAATGCAGTAGGTACTCTGAACCGTATGGCGGACATGGGAGTGGAGAGATATCTGATCGCAGATTCTGTTGTAGGAGTTATCGCTCAGCGCCTTGTACGTAAGCTGTGCAGCCACTGTAAAAAAATGCGTCCTGCAACCTCTGAGGAGAAGAGAATTCTGAGAATGAACACACAGGAGGACGTAAATGTCTATGAACCCTGTGGCTGTGATTTCTGCAGCCATACAGGATATTACGGGCGTATCGGTGTGTTCGAGATCATGGAGGTCAATGACGAGATCCGTGATCTGATTGCAGAGAATGGCACAACAGAGGAACTGGAACGTGCAGCCAGAAACAGCGGTATGCGCACACTGAGAGAGAATGGTATCAACTATGTGCTGAACGGTACCACCTCTGTGGAAGAGATGCTTAAGGCATCTTATGAATAACGTAAGTTTGCAGACTGTTAATTCTACAGACTATTAATATAGAAGGAATTCCTGCGAACCGGAGCTCTCCGGAGATTCTCAGGGAGTTACGAGGCAGATTAGGAAATATGTATAATTTAGACGAAATACTGATACAGTCAGTGAAGGTAAGGGCTTCCGATATCCACCTGACAACCGGCAGACCGCCAAGCTACAGGATCGATGGTGTACTGGCTCCCATAGAGGGAGAACGCCTTACTCCGCAGATGCTGGAAGATATTCTCATGCCCCTGATGGATGTCCGTCACAGAGAAGAGCTGCAGAATAACGGACAGACAGACTTCGCATATGCCATCTCAGGTGTGGGACGTTTCCGCGTAAATGTATTTAAACAGAGAGGAACACTTGCTTCCGTTATGCGAAGCCTTCCTTTTAATATCCCGGAACCTGAGGATCTTGGCATTCCTGCAGAGGTAGTGGAGATGACTACGCGGAAAAGAGGTCTCATTTTGGTAACAGGGCCGACAGGAAGCGGGAAATCAACTACACTGGCTTCATTGATTCATGTGATTAACAGGAATTATCCTTACCATATTATTACATTGGAGGATCCCATCGAATATCTGCACAGACATGATAAATCTGTGGTAAACCAGAGAGAGATCGGCAGTGATTCAACGAATTATGCACAGGCACTGAGGGCTGCACTGCGTGAAGACCCTGATGTTATCCTGGTAGGAGAGATGCGAGACCTGGAAACCATTTCCACTGCCATCACAGCGGCGGAAACCGGTCATCTGGTATTTTCCACCCTTCATACTATCGGTGCGGACAAGACTATCGACAGAATCATCGATGTATTCCCGCCAAATCAGCAGCAGCAGATAAGGATTCAGCTTGCCTCTGTATTAGAGTGCGTTGTATCCCAGCAGCTTCTTAAGAAAGCAGACGGAAGCGGCCGTGTGGCTGCACTTGAAATACTTTTTGCAAATAATGCAGTGCGAAACCTGATCAGAGAGAGCAAGACCTATCAGATCTCATCTGTGATGCAGACCAGCAAACGTGCAGGAATGCAGACAATGGATGATGCACTGTATGACTTATATATGAGAAAACTGATCGATGCTGACAATGCAGTGACATATGCCCAGGATCCGGTCAGCATGAACAAAAAAGTCAGCTTTGACTTCTGACAGAAACCCGATCTGGCAGACACCCTGAGCCTGACTGAGAGAAAGAAGTGATAAGATGCCGGGTTTTACCTACGTGGCAGTAGATAAAAGAGGAAAAGAGAAAAGAGGAAGTATTGAGGCTGACAACAAAGAGAAAGTTATAGATATCCTGAAAAACGACGGGCTGATCCCAGTCTCTGTAAAAGAACAGGGTGCCCTGAACAAAGAGATAGATTTCTCCATAGGAAAGAAAGTAAAGCCAAGAGATCTCAGTGTATTCTGCCGTCAGTTCGTCAGCATCACCCAGGCAGGTGTCCCGATGAAGGAAGCCCTGCAGATGCTCTCAGAACAGACAGAGAATAAATGGCTGAAGCGTGCCATCTCAGAGGTACTTCTCAGTGTGGAGAAAGGAAATACACTGGCAGACTCCATGAGAGGCCAGTCAGATATTTTCCCGCCAATGCTCATCAATATGGTAGAGGCAGGTGAGAATTCCGGAAGCCTTGAGATGGCTTTCACACGAATGGCAATACAGTTTGAGAAGGAAGCCAAATTGAAGGCAACCATCAGAAAGGCAACCATCTATCCGATCATCCTGGTCATTGCAGCGATCGGAGTTGTGGCTGTTATGCTTCTGTTCGTTATTCCCATCTTTATTGATATGTTTGCAGACCTGGATGTGGAGATGCCGGGGATTACCATGTGGGTTATGAACACCAGTAAGTGGATGACAGCACACTGGTATATGATTCTTGCGTTGATCATTCTGGTGATCGTGGCATATAAGATGATCTATAAGACAGAACAGGGCAGACTTGCCATCGATAAGGTGAAGATGAAGATGCCCTTGTTTGGCAAGCTGACAGTAAAGACTGCCTGCGCACAGTTTGCAAGGACAATGAGCACATTGCTGTCGTCGGGTATCTCTACTATTGATGCGTTGGAGACAGTGTCAAAGATCGTCAATAACATCCATTACACAAATGCGCTGTTGAAAGCACGTGAGGAAGTTATGAAAGGTATTCCACTGTCAGAACCGCTGACTGCCTCAAAAATCTTCCCGCCTATGGTGTGCCATATGACAGGGATCGGTGAGGAAACTGGTAATATTGAGGACATGCTGGAGAAGCTGGCAGATTACTATGACGAAGAGGTGGAGATGACTACCCAGAGTGTACTGGCGGCTATGGAGCCTTTGATCATTGTGTTTATGGCTGTTGTGGTCGGTACACTGGTTGTGGCGGTGGTTTCACCGATTGGGGCTATGTACAGTGGACTGGATAATCTGTAATAAAAGTTCCGGATTGCGATTGGGAACCGCATTAAAAGTTTCCGAAGAAACAGGATGTGCTGTAGTCTTGCATAGGGGACTGCATTCATCAGATATATACACACTAAGCATGAAAAGGAGAGATGTAAAATGTTCAAATGGTTCAAGAACAAAAAGAAAGATAACAAAGGTTTCACACTTGTTGAACTTGTTATCGTAATTGCAATTCTGGCAATCCTCGTAGGTCTGCTGGCACCACAGTACACCAAATATGTAGAAAAATCCAGAAAAGCAGCAGATGCAAGCAATATGGATGAGATGGTTAAGGTAATTAAGGTTTATGCGGCGGATCCGGCGAATGAGTTGGAGATGGGTACATATACTATTACGATTGGTGACACGACAACATTAGCGAAAGATAAGACACCTATAACTAATGAAACTACCGGATTAACAAAAGAGATGAATGATTCTATACCTAATTGGAAAGCTACAACTGTAAAATCTAAGAAGTGGGGAGCAAAGGGAGTTAAGGATAGTATTGTAGCCGAAGTAATAGTTGGAAAAGACGGTGGTACTTCTGTAGTATATCATTTAGGTAGTACAACTTTAGGTGATGGTGAAACTGTTTATAAGGCAGATAAGTTTAGTGATTATATGAAAAATGGTTCTGAGACTAGTAATTAATTAGTAACGGTAATGTGATTATAATGAGGTATAAATATGTTTAAAAGAGATAAAAAGAATAATAAAGGTTTTACTTTAGTTGAATTAGTAATTGTAATTGCGATTCTTGCAATTTTTAGTTGGGTTACTGGCACCACAGTATACTAAATATGTAGAAAAATCCAGAAAAGCAGCAGATGCAAGCAATATGGATGAGATGGTAAAGGTTATTAAAGTTTATGCAGCAGATCCGGCAAATGAACTTGAAGCAGATACTTATACTATTACAATTGGAACAGATAAGTCAACTGCCTCAAAGACAGCAACAGACATTGTTGCCGATAATGGTGATAAGAATAAGTCTCTTGCAAAAACTTAAAGAAGAAAATGGGAAAAACTATTCCTAAAGTGGTTTGATACAGTTACTAAATCAAAGAAATGGAATGATGGAGCCAAAGCAGCTATAATAGCTAAGGTAACCGTTGGTGAAGATGGTGGTACAAGTGTGACATATAGTGTAGAGGGTCATGATGCAAAAAATGATCCATTTGCAAATTATATGAAGACAGGTACTGACGGAATTCAGTAATAAAAATTTGCATATCACATTATTTTTTAATCCGCTATAGCTTATAAAAGGAATTAGATTATAATGATATCAAGCTAAACAATGATTTCGGGAATCATACGGTAAATACCATATGATTCTCGAAATATTAATGTGATTTACTGCAAATAAAGAAGTCTGGCAAAAATTAATGTTTCACTTCAATAGAATAAGGCTCAGAAAATGCCAAATAACGATAAAAACGAAAGGATTTTCCTATGCTCCTTTTTTTAGATTTACTCCCCTACATAGTTATTTTTATATTCGGAATTACCATTGGAAGTTTCCTGAATGTCTGTATTTACCGAATTCCGTTGCATGAGTCTATTGTGACGGCGCCGTCTCATTGTATGACCTGCGGGAAGAAACTTAAGTGGTATGATATGGTTCCGGTGTTTAGCTGGCTGGTGCTTGGGGGAAAGTGTCGTAACTGTGGCTCTTCGATTTCACCGCAGTATCCTGTGATCGAAGCAGTGAACGGGTTTATCTATGTACTGATCTGTGCAGTCAATGGTCTGAACAGTTTCAGCCTGATCTATTGCCTTATGGCGTCGGCTCTTCTGGTTCTGAGTGTGATTGACTGGCGGACGTATGAGATTCCTTTTGGAATCAATGTGTTTCTGTTTGTCCTTGGAGTTGCCATGGCTGTGCTTGACAGAGGGAATCTGGCGGAGCATCTGATTGGGATGGTCTGTGTCAGTGGTGTGCTGGAGATTCTTTATCTGGTCAGCGGCGGCGGAGCAATCGGCGGGGGTGACATTAAGCTGATGTTTGCCTGTGGTCTGATCCTTGGATGGAAGCTGATTTTGCTGGCTTTTGTGCTGGGATGTATTATTGGTTCCGTGGTTCATATTATCCGCATGGTGAGGAAGAAGGCAGGGCGTATGCTCGCCATGGGTCCTTATCTGTCAGCCGGGATTTTGCTGGCTGCTTTGTGGGGAAACAGGTGGATCAGCTGGTACCTGTCATTAATTTTTAACTGAAAATCATAGAACTTTTCAGTTAGAAAAATGAGTTTTAAGATGTTTTGTCTGTTAAAATTTATTTTTGTAATTGAAAAAGGGCGGTTGTCTGCAGAGGGCAGTGGCTCATACGGAGGAAAAATACAAATGGCGAAAATTTTGAGTATAGAGGCAGAGGCATCTCAGATCAGAGTTGCGGAAGTTGAAGTACGTGGAAAAAAGGGAAGGATTTATAATTGTTTCTGTATACCGGCACCCCAGGGGGCTGTGGAGGATGGACAGATCCGTGACACGAAAACTCTCGGAGAGAATCTTAAGGCAGAGCTTTCCCAGAGAAAGATTAAGACAAAGAAAGTATATTTTGCCACAGGTTCTACCAGGATTGCGAGCAGGGAAGTCCGTATCCCTTTTGTGAAGGCAAACAGAATACAGAGCATCGTAGAGGCAAATGCCACAGATTATTTTCCCATTGATGTGAGCAAGTATGTGCTGTCCTACAGTGTGGTCGATGTGGAAAGTCAGAAATCTGAGGATGGGAAGGAAGAGACAAAGCAGTACCATCTGATGGTTTATGCTGCTCCCAAAGCAATCTCAGCAGCTTACAGTGAGTTTGCGGAGAATGCAGGACTGACAATGACAGGGATCACCTACACAGGTGACAGTATTTATCATTCGGTAAAGGATGAGTATGCAAAAGGAACTCATATTCTGGTTAAGGTGGAATATACGGGAACCAGCATTACGATTATCCGGGACGGTGAACTGACACTACAGCGTAATATTAACTATGGTGTGGACAGTGCGGCAGAGACAGTGAGAGCATTCCCTGAGTTTGGGGATAGACTGGATGCAAATGAGGCTCTGGATGTGCTTTGCAGCAGAAAATGTATCAATCCTTTCCTTGATATGGAGTCTTTTGACGAAGAAATCTCTGATGAGGACAGAAAGCTGGAAACTGCCAGAGCTGAGGTGACAGAGAGTCTCAGATACCTGATCGGAAATATTTCCCGTATTATGGATTATTATATTTCCCGCCATACGGATACAAATTTTGATTCCATTGTATGCTGCGGTCTTGGGGCTCAGGTAAAGGGGCTGATGCAGCTTCTCACCAATGAGCTGGGACAGCAGGTGGACGTTTTACAGGAGTTTAAGAATTTTGCCCTGCCTGCCAGCAGGGATACACAGGAAGTCTGTCTTTACGCTGCAGTTCTTTCACCGGGCACTTCAGGCGTAAACCTGATGGACAAGGTCAACAGAAAGAAGAATGAGAAAAAGAAACTTTAAGCGGTGCTAATCATTATTTGTGTGGTGGGAACAGTGGCAGGAGTTGTACTGACAGTTGCAGGATATGCAAACCGTATTTATCAGCAGC
>ENA-OQKR01000701-OQKR01000701.1-human-gut-metagenome-genome-assembly--contig:-NODE-701-length-12621-cov-3.007043_pt1 | contig 12621 bp, 11 predicted proteins | sample MGYA00242803_ERZ504806 | MGnify/ENA primary metagenome ERZ504806 (study PRJEB26092, sample SAMD00036399) | human gut metagenome | host: Homo sapiens | study: EMG produced TPA metagenomics assembly of...
CATAATTGGATTTATTGCTATAAGAAGATATGTGGTTAACTTTTCTGAAAGTTCCTTGGACTTGTTTTTTAGGCGTATTCGTATTGTAGGCTAACTGACAATAACAGAAATAGCAACAAGAGAAACCACAACTATAAGTAAAACCAACTGCATATCAGAGGATGATGACTATTTAAATTTTTCAATCCACCTATAATCATCCCCCTTGGTACTCCATTGGAATTTCCACATGTCACCTGTTCTATCATTTATGAGATAGTATTGATACATGCTTGTCAATGGTTGAATAGAGAATATACATTTTTCGTTATCAGATCCTAATTCGTCTTTGTTTATAGGTATGCAAAATAGATTATCTAAATCTTGTGTGCTATATTGGACTTGCCATAGTCGTCCATTATACGAATCTAATAATATGAAAGTCCACATGTTTTGGGTGGCAAACATCTGAAACCTATTAGTCCAATTTGAAGTTGCTTCGGGATATGCAAGAGAGAAGATGTTGATTGGGGCAGCAAACATATAATCTTCACCTTTTTACACTAAATTGAACTTGCCAATTTTTCCCTGTATATGTATCAAGCATTATGAATGTCCACATATTCTGTGTTTCATAAAGGCGAAATCGTCCTTCTTTATCTCCTAAAATTTCTCTCGCACTACAAATTTCCCAAGACTGACCATCATCTTGAATTTGTTGTACTTCGCCTGTCATTGTATTTAAGCGAAGTTGATTATGATAGTTCCGAGTCTTATACATTTTATAGACTTGAGCATATGATGTAAAAGCTATAACCATTAAAGCGAATAATACGAAAAGCTTTTTCATAATTCTGTTATGTTATTATTTGACAATTAACGGATTGTATTTCTTATTCATGTACCAGATACATTTTGAATAAGTCGCATACATTGGATACTAAATATCCTCTAAATCTTTTTGAATTTTAGTTTCTACATTTTGAGAATCACGATAACGAATCATTACCATACCCTCATAAATACCAGAAGTTTTTTCTATCGATAATTCAATGTTTCCTCCTGTTACCTCCCAAGCACTACCCCAAACAACAGTTCCTTGATGAACTTCTGCCATTAAAGCTGTATTGGAATCCGAATGGGCAGGGTTCTTCTCTTTTGAAATAGTCGGATTGCCATATTTTCGGGTGTATAAATCTTTATAATAGTTATAAGTATTAACAAGCGTATTCCATTCACCACTTGGGTCAAACAACACAGCTACGGCAAATACACTTTTCCCATCATCTGTAGCTGTTACACCTATAGTTGCATTACGACCTGTAAAGTCTCCCATAAACAATGCAAGATTGTTTTCACTGCCAATAGAAGTGAATCCTTTAGCTTTTAACTTCTGACAAAATTCAGTCATACTTCCCTCAATGGGAATTCCCTTAAAGGTAAGGTGTTCGGAACTACTTTGAGCATACGATGTCAAAGCAATTAAAACAAATGCGAATGATACAATCAACTTCTTCATAATTTGTTGTATTATATTTAATAAACATTTTAGTCCAACCTACGAAAAAGCGTGAACTACAAAGCCACACTCTTACTTGAAGGTCGTAGGAAACCATAGATGCAGATGTAACAATAGTAGCCCACGCTATATGCGTGAGAACCACTATGCTATCCTTGCATCTAATTGAAAATTTCCTACGTTTTCAAGTACAAGATAAGCATAACGCTTCTTCTTAATTCTAATATGTTTTGGAAAGAGTAGCCTCAATCCAATACAAAAGTATGAAAAATCCGTGATATACCATTCTACTATCACGGATTTTTTTGATTTACAGTTTCATACTTCTATTCTGTCTTGGCTTCGGTATTCCGATGGCTTCTCTAAACTCATTCATCTTCTTTCTGAACCAGTTCACGTGAGAAACCCCGTCTATCTTGAAATCGAATTTACCGTTTTCATCCTGTTTGATAGAGCAGACGGAGTGTCGGGTATCAAAACTTCGGTTAAATTCGGAAGAATAGAGTTCGCCTTTTATCCCGACCTCCTTGAACTCGCACAGTCTTCTGATTATTCCGTCATTGAACTTCAATCGGTCACGCAGGAAGTTTATTATAGGCATCAGCTTCTCCACATATGGAAAGTAGCGTCTGACAAAATCCGCAAACTCCGACAGCTTGCGGTGCTGTTGCTCGTAAGCGTTTCTTATCTCCTGTATCTGCTTGGCTTGTTGCCGTTCCCGTTGTCGGGCTTCGTTTTCAAGTTCAAGGATGCGGTCTTGCAAATCCTCGTTCCTGCGCTCCAACGATTTCATCTTTCCACTTCCGAAAAGAGAGCCCACACTGCTTGCAAGGGCGGTTGCCGTATCGGTGGCTGCGTTTTTGAGCTTGTCGGTACGGATTTCCGCTTTCACCTGCTTCAGTTCCTCCTGCGCCTCGGCTTTCTTCTCCTGCAACAGTCTGGTTTCAGTTTCGAGGACTTCATTCTTCTTTTTCAAGTCCCTATAATACTGCATGGTGGTGGTGTGCCGTGCTTCCGAACCCCGTACCCCACGCTGCAATCCGTATTTCGCCATCACCCTTGCGTAATTGTCGTGGTAGGCGACCAAGGTCTGGCGGTTGAACAGGTCATCGGCACACAAGCGGACGGAATTTGTTTTCTTGCGGTACTTGCGCTTACCGTCCGTTTGCTCTTTCTTGGCTTTGCGCCTTTCACCCGTCACGATGGGAACAACGGCTGCGTGGATGTGCGGAGTCTTCTCGTCCATGTGCAGATGTGCGGCAACCACATTGTCTTTGCCGAATGTGGCTTGCAGCCATTGGATGCTGTCGTTGCACCATTCATCGAGTTCTCCTTTTTCCTGTATGTTCATCATGTCCTCGTGCGTACCCGACAAAACCACCCGAACGACACGGACTTGGTCGTGTGTGATTTTCCGTCTGATGCCTGCCGTGTTCAGTCTGTGGGCAATCGCTTCATCCCTGCCGTGAACGCCATCGGGGTATTCGACAAGCACCCTGTTCAGATGTGTCCTTGTCGGGTCTGCGTTTTTAGGTATTATCTTTCTCTCTATATGGTCGGACTGAGTGGTGTCCGATGTACCCTTTGCTTTCTTAATGTCCAATGAAAAATATCCCATTTTATTTCTATTTTGCGGTTATCGTTATGTTTCTTCTCTCTGCCTGTGGCATCGGCTCACAGGGTTTATTATGCAAATGAACCCTTGCTGCACTCGGCATAATCCAAACGAGTTTGGCTTCTGCTCTCGTTTGCACAGGGTTTCCAAAGGGATTTCCCTTTGGCTCGATAGGGTGTTTTTAGCGTTACGGAGTAATGCGTGAAGAAAACGCCCTATTGAGCTATGGTATTTCTGTCTAAATACCTTTCGGAAAGCAGACGAGCACATTACAGATGAAATCCCCCTTTCTTTTTCGGTGGCTGCATCATCCGCCTTGCGGATTGGACTTGCTTCTTCTCCTTTATCGGCTCTGCCGATTGGGACAAGGGCTTACCGCACAGGTAGTCGTTCAAGTCCTTATACTCACGATAGTACATTGACTTGTCAAGCAGCCGTTCCCCAAACTTCTCTTTCAGCTTCTTGCAAGTGTTCCGTCCTGCCGTGTCGTTGTCAAGGAAACAGCCGACTTGGGTGTAGGTCTCCAATATGCTTTCCGCTTTTGCAAGATTGGAAACGGAGTTCAATATGATATAGTCCTGTGTGTCCAATCGCGGGTGTTGCGGATTGTTTTCTACTCGGATGGTAAGGAATGAAAGGTAATCCATGAACCCCTCGAACAGGTAACACATACATCGTTGTCCGCCCTGCTGTCGGATATGGGTGATATCTTTCGGGGCGACACATCCCTTGAAGTATCTGTTGCGCACTTCATATCCTCCTGCCATGTTCGGAAAGCCGATGGCAAAATAGGGTTTGTCGGCATTCATAAACCGAAGCTCCCTGCATTCTCTTTTGGCAAGTCCGATGTTTATTCCCCTTTCTTGCAGATAGGCTATAAGAGCAGGGGAGGACAATTCTCCAACCTTTAATCCCTGATAAGTACGATTGTCGGAATGCTGTCTGCCAAAAGAGAACGATGCAGGGCGGATGTATGCTGTCCGCTCCTCTATGCGTCTCAACAGATAGGCTACATCTTCCGAACGGTAGAGTTCCGCTGCCAATGCGAGGATGTTTCCGCCTTTGCCGATGCCGAAGTCATACCATTTTTCAAGCTCGGTGTTTACCTTGAACGATGCGTCCGTTTCTTCCCGTAACGGTGATTTGTACCACAGATTCCTGCCTTGTTGCTTTACAGGCGTATAGCCCAGACTTTGCAGATAGTCTGCCAGTTTGATTTGCTTTACATCTTGGATTGTCATATTACATACGGTTTTGAAGTTGATGAAAATTTGTTGATTTGATGAATTGTCAATGTAATATGTTTATATACAGCCTCGTAACCTCTCAACATCTTCTCAACAAACCGCTCGCCAAAAGAGAAATCCACAAACGGGTGTCGGTGGTCTCTCAACTTCTCTTTTGGCTTGTTGAGATTTTGTTGAGAATGTATATCGTTTATTGTCAGTGTATTTATACCCATATTCAACAATTCAACAGAAAAATGATAGTATTACAGGGATTCGAGTTGCTTCCTTGTGACGGTGTAGAAGCGTCCCACCCTCTTTATCGGCTCATAGTGACAACTTCTGTTGTAATTGCCCTGATAGGTGGTGTAGGTAAGCCCGTTTGGTGCAGGTGTCAGTTTCCAGCACTCCTGCACCACCTTACGCACTTGGTGCTTTTCCGCCTTTACCTGCGAGTGCACCAGCAGTACGACAAGGTCGTTAAGGCAGAATGAAACGCTATCCACATCCATTGCAACCATAATGTCAAGCAGCAGTTCCGACATCTCTATCTCCAGCCGATTGCGGTTGCTACGGATAATCTTCTGCAAGGCTTCTGTATGCAGCAATGTGGGGTTGAACCACATCCGGCTTTCCTTTTCGGTGGACAGTTTTCTGTGTTGCAGGAAATGGAGAAAGGCGGGTATCTCCGCTTTCAGCTTTTGCAGGAAGTCGGTATCATCCGACTGCAAGCGGTCTATCTTGCGCACCCAATAGCGTGTTTCCCCTGCGTCTATGATTACGGGCAGATGCTCGTTGTTGGAACACAGCACGAATTTGGCGAAGAACGCAATCTCATCACGGTCTTTGCCTTTGGCTTCCACCTTATAGGAAAGTGTGGTGCTGAGGTTCTTCAACCGCTCGCTATCCTCCCTGCGGTTGAGCAGCACCTCATCCACCACGATAAGGAGCTTGCCAGCCCAGTCGGAATTGAACTGGCTGCGGAAATCCTCGTTGGTGTTGAAAGTCACATTGTTCTGAAAAAGGGCTTTCAGAAAGTTCAGGAAGGTGCTTTTGCCCGTGTTGCGTTCTTCCGACACCAACAGCAGGATAGGCAACTTCTGAATTGGTTGCAGGTAGAGCAGTTGCAGATAGTCCATCCCCAACTCGTACTGTTCCCCGAAGATGTGCCGTACCAAAGATTGGATATGCGATAAATCGCCCTCCTGCGGTCGGTGGTCTATCGGTTCGTAGAGGTTAAGGAACTTGCCGACCACGGAACGGTAGCCGATGTGTTCGGGTACTGTGCAGAAGCCGTCATACTTGGGAACTCTGCCGATGTAATCCTTGCCGTAATCCTGTCGCAGGGTCTCGTTGTTCCATGCGATGCGTTTCCTTATATACCCTCCGTTCAGTTTGGGCTGCTCCACAATCTTATAGAGCGTTGTCCCCACTCGGATAAACTCTTCCTTTGCCATGCCGCCATCCGATGGCGGTCTGTGGCTGTCCTGTTGTTCGATAGCTGACATAATCAAATGGTTTTAAGTTTGAAAATTACCAGCTGCAAAAATATAATCAATTATCGGATAGGTTGTTATGCAAAACACGGCAGAATGGTGACAAATAGCCCCCGAAACAAAAACTTTCAATGGTTTGGGACAGGAAACGGGTTGTGCAAACGGAAAACTCCCGAAAAGCGAATGTCGGATTACGCTTTTCGGGAGAAAAAATCAGAGCGTCTGTCGTACTGACTTAATGAATTACTGACTTACCGAGTGAATTATGTCAGGCATTCAGCTACGAGAAGTATTCGGATTTGGATATACCGTTGGTATTCAGCGAGAAGAAGATGCTTGTTTTCTCTTTTCGCAGGTACAGTATTTCAAGAACGGCATTGCGTACCCGTTCCGCTCCGAATGTGCCGATATGGAAAGCGAGGGTAACTATCGCTTCAAGGTTGTAAACCTCCATACAGCAATTATCGGATACCCGTATGCTTCGCCTTATCCCGTATTCCCTTAAAACTCCGCTCTTGCAAAGAGCCTTCAGCCCTGCACGGAATGTCGGGGCGGTTACTCCGAACAGGTCGCAAAGTTCCCATTCGCTCATGGCGGTTGCGCTAATGTCGGTCGGCATGATGATGTTACCGTCTGTTGTTATGATGCTTCGTTTCATGGCTATGCTTGGTTATGGGGTTACACTTCCGAACGATGCGTTCAGCTTGTTGCCGAACATCGTCAGGTCATTGTCAAGTTTCTGCGTGGTTATCTTCGCATAGATTTGAGTCGTGACAATGTTCGTGTGTCCCAGAACACGGCTCACGCTTTCAATGGGCATCCCCTTGCTAAGAGCCAGTGTTCCAAACGTATGACGAGCGCAATGGTAGGAGATTTGCTTCTCTATTCCGCATTCCGCCATTACCTTTTTCAGCTGTTTGCACATCGTCCAATAGTTGATTTTCCCGAAAACCAGCTTGTCTTCCGACAGATACTTGTACCGTTCGATTATCTGCAAGGGAATATCCAGCAGCTTCACTTGGAACGGGACATTTGTCTTGTGCCGTTTCGACAATATCCATTTCTCACCATTCACCTCCACTATTTCATCCGTTGTGAGTTCTTTCATATCCACGAAAGACAAGGCGGTGAAACAGGCGAAAATAAACAGATCCCGCACCAATGCGAGGGTGGGGTTGTCAAACTCGTGCGCCATGATTCTTTTGATTTCGTCCTCTGTCAGATACTCCCGTTCCTTAACATTCGGGCTGATATGGAACTGCGCAAACGGATTTCTCGGTATCAGTCCGTTATAGTGCGCACGCATGACCACCCCTTTCAGCCACATGCAGTTCAGCCAGATGGTGGCGTTTTTCAGTCCCCGTTCAGCCGTAAGATAAGCCGCAAACTCCTTGATGAAGTCGGGTGTAAGTTCCAGCATGGACATGTCCGTCCGTCTGTAGAATGACTTGATAAAGGCTGCGACATAGTTCCTTGCCCTTACCATGACCTTGTACGTGCCGATGCTGCGGTCTTTACCGACACGTTTCAGGAAGTTGGCGCAATCCTTGTCAAAAGCCTTTATCAGTGTCTCATACTCGCTTCCTACCCCTTGGTAGGCATTGCGCACCATTTCAGCCGTTACGTATGCCTCTCGGTCGGATATGCGCTGATAGTGCTTGATGATTTGCGCCTTGATGTTGTCCAATGCCAGATTGACGTTCCGTGCTTCGGCACTCTTGCCTTTGGCTCGGTTGCCTTTCGCATCCCAAAGGGTTTTCGGGATGGTCTGCTTGCAGCTGAACTGCGCCACAGTACCGTTGATTGTCACTCGTCCCATGATGGGGACAATACCGTTTTTCTCCTTGCTGCCGTTCACGTAGAACAGAACCTTGAATGTGCTTCTTGTCCATACTCGTTTTTTGTTTGCAAAGTTATTACTCAACGAGTTAGACCTTGATATGCCAACCTGTGCCACAAGCTGCCAAATACAACACGGTGTGTTAAAAATCACCATTCGGCGGGTAATGATTTGGAGACCGTTCTTCTTCATAAATCCGCTTTCCTTTACGTTACCTCGATTTTTCGCCTGTCCTCATTTGTCTTCGCAAACGCCTTATTGACAGGCATTACGAAGACATTTGTCCCTTTTTATTCGTCTTTTCCAGAGATTTATAGTAACATCGCCAATGAGCGAATGTACGAGCCTGTCAAGTCCGTATTCGATACTATCAGTACTGATAAGTATAAAGAAAGAAAATTCCATTATTACAAGTATTTCGGATTTGCAATATGTCATTCCCGATCCTGATACGAGAAAGTTTGTTCAAACTATTCTCAGACGTGAAACTTCTGTTGACGAAATAAGGAAAAGACTACATGTTCCCATACTATTGCTTCATGAATGCGATAAGACACAGAAAGCAACTGAGTTGTCAGAGACTTATTTGGAAGAGATTAAGCGATACCATTTGGACCGAGCTGTCAACTATTTCAATATTCAGAACGGTAAGCAAAAGAAACAGAATGTCCATGGCTACGATAATATTCAATTCCATTTGATTCTTTTCCCTGTCCCTAATAAAAATGAGATTGTCAATTGGTTTGTAGAACGAGCTAAACAAATTAAGGAAGATGCTTGATTACGAGATATACTCCGAGTGCGATCAGATTAATGATTTGATTGAGAAGCGAGACTTGGCGACGGCTCGCTGTAAAGTGATCAATTTATTGGATAGAATGCAACAAGACGGGAACCAGTATAATCCTATGGTTAATCATTTCATCCGGGTTGTCGGTCTATTCCCATATATCGATAAAAAGACAGCATCATGGGACGATCAAGTCGTGGTCGAGGCATTCAAAGCAGATGTTGGCGATAAAACACCCGTAACACTGCATAGTGCCCAGTCTCGTGTTTTGAAGCGCCTATTGCTTGGCGAGAATATCGCTGTGAGTGCCCCTACGAGTTTTGGCAAAAGTTTTATCATCGACGCTTTCATTTCAATCAGAAAACCGGACAATGTGGTTATAATCGTTCCAACGATAGCCTTAGCGGATGAAACACGCCGCAGGATTGAACATAAGTTTTCTCGTTTCTATAAGATAATTACTACCACGGATGCCACCATTACAGAAAGAAACATTTTTATCTTTTCCGCAAGAACGCAGCTTTGCTTATTTCGATAAGCTTGAAAAGATTGACATGCTCATCGTGGATGAGTTCTACAAGGCAAGTTCCATGTTCGATGACTCCAGAAGTTCCTCTCTGCTAAGTGCGATGATAGAATTGGGGAAAATTTCTCGACAACGGTATTACCTTGCTCCCAACATTCATAAAATTTCTGACAACGTCTTTACCGAAGGAATGCAGTTTATGCGTTTAACGGACTTTAAAACAGTCATTACAAAGGCGGCCCATCTTTATAAGAATTTGCCCAAAAGCGCAGACAAGGAGCAATTTTAAAAAAGGACATCTTCTGAAAATTTTACAAAAAAAAGAGAGCAAAAACGCTGATCTATGCCGGCAGTTATAAGAATATCGATACAATCTCGAATATCCTTGCCAATGATTTAGCGGTAAAAAGACCTCACTTCTTCAGGATTTCAACGATTGGCTTAGAGTTAATTATGGACGTAAATTTTCGCTATGCAAGTTAAGTGAAAGAGGAATTGGGGTACATAATGGCAAGATGCACAGATCATTGAGTCAAATACAGGTCAAACTTTTTGAGCAAGAAGAAGGTATTGACACAATGGTTTCCACATCTTCGATTATTGAAGGTGTAAATACTCAAGCCGAACAAGTAGTTGTTTGGTCTAACAAGAATGGCTCGTGCAAGTTTGACTATTTTACTTATAGGAACATCATTGGCCGTGCAGGTCGTATGTTCAAGTATTTTGTGGGAAAGGTGTATTTGTTGGAAGAACCTCCTGTACAAGAAAATACAACCCTCGAGATCGATTTTCCGGAAGAGGTTGTTGAATCTCTGGATTCAGCAAATCCGGGCGTAGAAATCAACGAAGAGCAGAATGACCGTATTAAAGAGTATGAGTCTTTTATGATAAAAGCTTTAGGACGAGAAAACTTCAACAACATCCGTAGGCTCCCTGCTTTCAAATCTTGTGATTCCAAACTCATAAAAACTTTGGTAAGAAAGTTAAAGGCAGACCCTGCCTGGCCCCAAAATTATGCTGCCCTTGCAGCAACTAATACATATAATTGGCGTGAACCTATTAAAGATGTCATTAATCTCCTTGGTGATAAAATGGGAGGATTGATAAAAACTTGACTATAATGGAAAATGCCAAAGAATTGGTCTCATTCTGTGGCATTCATCTATGATGAATTAGAAAAGGACGGATATAAAATTAGTTACGAAGACTTATTCGCAGCTGAACGTTACCTTTCATACAACTTATGCACAACTTTATCTGTCATTAATATTTTGAAAAAATCTTTCGATCCGGCAGCTCCCGACATATCTCTCTTTATAGGACGGGCATCTAACGCATTCCTTCCAAAACTCGTATATCAACTAGAAGAGTATGGGTTGCCAAGAATGATCAGTCGCAAGATTCAAGATTCTGGTTTAATTAATTTGGAGGATGATACTAAGGAAATTTCTGAAATTATCATACAATTTAAAACAATAAGTCCAAAGAACCTCATTTCAAATCTTAAAGATATAATGCCTTTTGACAAATTTATTATTCAATATTTTTATGAAGGTATCAGTTAAATAGAACGGGATTCTTTTTCTCGTTGAAAACTGTTGCTCCACAATATGCCCAAGCAAAAAGAAATAATATTTTAGAAGAAACCGACCACATCGGGCGGTCCCAAAACTATGGTTATGCCGACAAAAGCGACAGATAAGGACAAGAAATTATAAATCTTGCGCAGTTGGCACTCTCACGCATAAAAAATCACTCGGTAGCAAGGTATTGCCGAAACTTTTGATTATTTTTGCGTTGGATTTGAGGTAACTCCTTTCCAAGACATATTAGAAAAGAAAGAAGCGTTATGCTTATCCTGTACTTGAAAACGTAGGAAATTTTCAAATTGGATACAAAGATAGCATAGTGGTTCTCACGCTATAGCGTGGGCTGCTATTGTTACATCTGTATCCAAGGTTTCCTACGACCTTCAAGTAAGAGTGTGGCATACAGTTCCACGCTTCCCATTTTTAACTTTAAAAGGTCCCAAAGGAGCTGTAAGACCACTTAATTTAATTATGGCTATTTCAATGATTGAACGTCGTAGTGCATGGTATGACATCTATGACGAACGTGGAAAAAAACAAAGACACTCAGCGAAAGTATCGGTGAGGTACTTGGTTGGGCTGCTAATTTTTTCGTTGTAAGGCGAAGCGCATGGTACGATTTATATGATGAATCAGGTAAAAAGTACAAAACGCTTAGTGAATCCATCGGTTCATTTGTGAGTATTTCAGGTGACACTTTCATTGTGAGAAGAAGTGCTTGGCTGGACACCTATGATAGAACTGGTAAAAAGATAAAATACCCGCTCTGCATATTAAAATGTAAAATAGGGTGTACCAAACATGTACACCCTATTCACATACACTTATAAAATTGTTATTGGAATTTTAAATACAAAATGGACAATCAAACAACTATCGGACGCTTGTTTGGAGAAGATATGATAACTTTCGTTATACCAAGTTATCAAAGAGCTTATTCTTGGAGAGTGGGCAAAGATGGACGTGTGGTCAGGTTGATATGTTGCATGTAATGCATTCTCTCTGTAAGCATCATCTTCTTTCGCCTTACCACTTGCTGTTGGATAGATCTCTTCCAACTCGCTGATAGTAAACGGTGCTTCTTTTGGATATTCTCCTTCAAAAGATTCATCAAAATATGGCAGCTCTGGTTTTCTTTCTTTTAACTCTGTGATGATCAGTCCCATCTGATATCCCCAGTCGCCAAGATGGATATCTCCAAGAACCTCATGTCCCATTTTTCTCGCAATTCGTTTAACGCTTTCCCCGATAATTGCAGAACGCAGATGTCCTACATGCAGTGGTTTTGCCACATTCGGTCCGCCGTAATCCACAACGATCATCTCAGGGTTCTCTGCCTTCTGAATACCAAGATCTTCTGCTTCTTCCATCTGGTTCAGATAATCTGCAACAAATGCTTTTTTCAGTCTGATATTGATAAATCCCGGCTTTACAACCTCTACCTCTTCCATACATGCGCTGTCCTTTAACAGGGCAACTACATCCTCTGCGATCATGAACGGTGCCTTTTTATAAGCTTTTGCTCCCGCCATTGCACCGTTACACTGGTATTCACAAAGATCCGGACGATTTGATAATGTTACTTTTCCGTAAGCTCTGTCATAACCTGCTTTTTCAAATGCATCCGCAAGTTCTTCTGCAATATAATCAATGATTTTCTTCACTTTGTATCTCCTCCATTCATCCTTTTATGATATCTGATATTTCCAGAGTTTTCTAATTTCCTATGGAATTCTCATATGCATCCTTCAGCTCATCCAGCGCCTCCTTCAAAAGTGCGTCTGAACCAACTGCTTTCTGATAAGACTCCTGCGTCTGATTCATCAGAGCCTGTACGTCTTCATGTTCTGCGATCCGGTTAATATATTCCCGGATTTCTTTTTCTTACTTGCTGAGTTATCTGGTAATTTCCCTGAGTAATCCTTTTTGACATACAATGTTCCAAGTCCGGGAACTCTGTATATATATCTTTGATCTTCATATCATATCTGTACGAACGCACCTATATGTATCTTTGTACTTTTCCGGATTTTTGTATTAG
>ENA-OQKR01000702-OQKR01000702.1-human-gut-metagenome-genome-assembly--contig:-NODE-702-length-12611-cov-2.195931_pt1 | contig 12611 bp, 18 predicted proteins | sample MGYA00242803_ERZ504806 | MGnify/ENA primary metagenome ERZ504806 (study PRJEB26092, sample SAMD00036399) | human gut metagenome | host: Homo sapiens | study: EMG produced TPA metagenomics assembly of...
ATCAGACAATATCAAGGCCGGATAAAAGGTATAGACCCAACCCTTTTCGGACAAGCTACCCTCATAAACATAAGAAGAAAACTACAAAGTGCAGGAGATCATAAACAGTATTATTATTTTCAAGGAGGGAAAAACTTATGCTACGTTATCTGCCTGTTCGAAAAGTTCATGCAAGACAGGTCCTTGATTCTAGGGGGAATCCTACGGTGGAAGCGGAAGTGACGGTAGGTGAAGGAATTGTGGGGATTAATGGATACACAGGAAGAGCCATGGTGCCGTCCGGAGCATCCACAGGTAAATTTGAGGCTGTGGAGCTGCGGGACGGAAACCGGGAGGAATATCTGGGACAGAGTGTGAAAAAAGCAGTGGAAAATATCAATACACGTCTGGCAGATGCCATTATCGGAGAGAATGCCCTGAACCAGGCATGGATCGATCATCTTCTGATCGAAACCGACGGAACGGAGAACAAAAGCAGCGCAGGAGCCAATGCCACACTGGCAGTATCTCTGGCAGCAGCCCGTGCAGCAGCCGGGGCCCTTCGGCTTCCTCTTTATCAGTATCTGGGCGGCTGTCATACCCTGCAGCTCCCTGTGCCGATGATGAATATTTTAAACGGGGGAAAGCATGCGGACAATACGGTAGATCTTCAGGAGTTTATGATCATGCCAACAGGAGCTTGCTGCCTGGAAAAGGGTATCCGTATGTGTGCGGAAGTCTACCAGCACTTAAAGCTTCTTCTCCGGGAAAAAGGACTCTCCACAGCGGTTGGAGATGAAGGCGGCTTTGCTCCGGATCTTTCAGATTCGGAGGAAGTGCTTACCCTGATCGTTCATGCCATAGAAAAAGCAGGATATAAACCAGGAGAAGAGATCACCATTGCCATTGATGCAGCCTCCAGCGAGCTTTATGATGAGGAAAAGGGCGTGTACTTTTTCCCTGGGGAGAGCCGCATGAAAGGAGAAAAGATCTACCGGGATGCCGGTGAGATGACAGAGTATTATGAAAAATTGGTGGAAAAATTTCCGATTGTTTCCAATTGAAGACGGTCTCTGGGAGGATGGACTGGGAAGGCTGGAAATATCTGACGGACACCTGGGAAAAAAGATCCAGCTGGTAGGCGACGATCTGTTTGTCACCAATATCAAACGGCTGCACTGTGGCATCGGACTTGATGTTGCCAATGCTATCCTTATTAAAGTAAACCAGATCGGAACGCTCTCTGAGGCGCTGGATGCGGTGGAGATGGCTCAGCATGCCGGGTATCGTGCAGTGATCTCTCACAGGTCCAGGGAAACAGAGGATTCCTTTATCGCAGATCTGGCAGTTGCCTGTGGGGCAGGACAGATCAAAACAGGCGCACCCTGCCGCTCAGACCGGAACGCCAAGTATAATCAGCTTCTGCGGATCCATGAACAGCTCGGAGCTCTTGGAAGATATAAAGATCCTTTTGCAAAAAAATCTCAGAAAAAGCCCTGCATAAAATAAACGGAAAATGGTTGAAATCCCGGTTTAGCTATGGTAAAATAACCTCTAGTTGATTAGGAGGTGTAACCGCGTGAACATTTTGAAGATTATTCTGACTGTAATTTATGCAATAGATTGTATCGCTCTGACTGTTGTCGTACTGATGCAGGAGGGCAAGCAGCAGGGTCTTGGCTCTATCGCCGGAGTAGCTGATACTTACTGGGGTAAGAATAAGGGCCGTTCCATGGAAGGTGGTCTTGTAAGAGGTACCATTATCATGGGAGTTATTTTCTTTGTACTGTCAATCGTACTGAACATTATCTGATCTGCCAGGGGCAGAACAGAAGTTGGTAACACTCTTGCTGCGTTAGCATGCAGAGAAACTCGGATGGGGACTTCGTTTGTTAATCAGCAGGAGTGTTTTGCGTTGATACAGGGGCACGGGTGAGCCTTACTCCGGAATGATAACAGGGTAAAAATGAAATATAAATATGAAACAGGAGAAAATGTGAAAAGATCGAAAAATTTTGAAAAAGAAAAAGTTTATAATGGAGCTTCTGGGAGATCCGCTGTATAAGCCCATGCGCCTGCGTGAGATCGCATCTCTTCTTCAGCTGGATAAGAGTGAGAAAAAAGAGCTTTTTGACGTGCTGGACGAGCTTTGCGCCCAGGGCAAGGCTGAAGTAGATAATAAAGGAAGATACAGCAAGATTTCCGGCAAGCGCAGAGACAGGCGAAAGAATAAAGAAGCTCTGAAGGCAGAAAAGCCGGAGCGTGGCCGTAAAGGAAGAGAACGCAGAGAGAAGGATCATGAGGAATATCGTTTCTCCGAGAAGGACGGAACCCTCATGGAGGGAACTTTTATTGGTCATTACAAGGGCTTTGGCTTTGTGGAAGTGGAGGATCAGGAACAGGATATTTTTATTCCGGAAAATGACACGGGAAGCGCCATGCATCAGGATAAGGTGCAGATCCTTTGTACGGAAGGACAGTAAAAGAGGGAAAAACGTCAGGAAGGCGTTTGTGCTGAAGGTTCTGGAAAGGGGAATGCCTTTCGATCGTGGGAACATACCAGAGCAGCCGTGATTATGGCTTTGTAATTCAGTGATAACCCCAAATTTTTCCAAAGATATCTTTATTTCCAGAAAAAACTCCATGGGAGCAAAGGACGGAGACAAGGTAGTTGCAGAGATCACAGATTACGGCTCCAGAAACCGGAAAGCCGGAAGGAAAGATCACAGAAGTACTGGGCAACTTACGCTCACCTGGAACAGATATCCTTGCTATTGTGAAGAGCTTTAACATACCAAGTGTATTTCCTGACAAAGTACTTCGTCAGGCTGACCGTGTGCCGGATCATGTACAGGAAGCGGATCTGGATGGAAGACTGGATCTCAGAAATCTTGTTACAGTTACCATTGACGGTGAGGATGCAAAGGATCTGGATGATGCCATTTCCCTGACAAAGGAGGATGGAATCTACCATCTGGGTGTGCACATCGCAGACGTGAGCAACTATGTTCAGGGCGGCAGTGCCCTTGACAGAGAGGCACTGAAGCGCGGAACCTCCGTCTATCTTGCAGACCGTGTCATTCCCATGCTCCCGGAGCGGCTTTCCAACGGTATCTGTTCTCTGAACCAGGGACAGGACCGTCTGACTTTAAGCTGTCTGATGGATGTTAATGAAAAAGGAAAGGTGATTTCCCATAAGATCGCAGAAACCGTGATCCGTGTAAATGAGCGTATGTGTTACACAGATGTGAAAAATATTCTGGAAGATACTGATGAGGTGGCGAAGAAACGCTATGAAGCTCTGATCCCTATGTTTTTCCTGATGAAAGAGCTTTCCGGGATCCTGCGCAGCCGCCGTCATACAAGAGGTTCCATTGATTTTGATTTTCCGGAAGTAAGATCATCTTGAATGCGGCAGGAAGAGCTATTGATGTGCAGCCTTATGAAGCCAATGTGGCAACCAGGATCATTGAGGATTTTATGCTTCTTGCCAATGAAACCGTGGCACAGGAATACTGTACCGGAGATTATCCCTTTGTATACAGAACCCATGAAAATCCGGATCCGGAAAAGATTGAAAGTCTTCTGATGCTTCTTCATAATGAAGGAGTCAACATACAGAAATCCGGACAGGAGATCACGCCTGGTGAGATCCAGGAGATCCTGGAAAGTATTGAGGGAATGCCCAATGAGGCACAGATCAGCCGCCTGACCTTGCGTACCATGAAACAGGACAAAATATACTACGGAGTGCAGCGGACATTTCGGACTTGCAGCGAAGTATTACTGCCACTTTACTTCTCCGATCCGAAGATATCCGGATCTTCAGATCCACAGGATCATCCATGACCGTTGAGAGGCAGACTGGTAAGGGAAGGACGTACCGAGCATTACGAAGGAGATCCGTGGATGAAGTAGCACGCCACGTCCAGTGTGTGCGAACGGCGTGCAGACGAAGCGGAAAGAGAATCCGATAAGCTGAAGAAAGCAGAGTATATGTCCTATCATCTCGGAGAGGAGTATGAGGGGATCATCTCCGGCGTTACAGGATGGGGACTTTATGTGGAGCTTCCGAATACCGTAGAAGGACTGATCCATATCAATACATTACGAGATGACTATTATGTATTTGACCAGGATGCATATGAACTGCGGGGAGACATGACAGGAAAGATCTTCCGTCTTGGGCAGAAGGTCCGTGTCCGTGTGGCAGATGCGGATAAAATGCTGAAAACCGTGGATTTTGTCCTGGCTGAGGAAGACTGAGGGAGCGCAAAATGGCAAAAAAAACAGGAATGAAACTGATCGCAAATAATAAAAAGGCTTTTCATGATTATTTTATCGAGGATACTTATGAGGCCGGGATCGCACTTGCAGGAACCGAGGTGAAATCCTTACGTTCCGGTAAATGCAGCATCAAGGAGGCCTTTGTCCGTGTGGAAAACGGAGAAGTTTATGTATATGGAATGCATATCACTCCTTATGAGAAAGGAAACATTTTTAACAAAGATCCTCTTCGTGTACGTAAGCTTTTGCTGCATCGCTACGAGATCAATAAGATCGAAGCTAAATTAAAGGAAAAAGGATTGACTTTGGTACCACTGAAGGTTTATTTCAAGGACAGCCTGGTAAAAATAGAGATTGGCATGGCACGTGGTAAAAAGCTTTATGACAAGCGCCAGGATATTGCAAAGAAGGATCAGAGAAGAGAAGCGGAGCGAGACTTTAAAGTAAAAAATCTTTATTGATCGACTGGTTTCAACTGAAAAAGTAAAAGTATGATAAAATGCGGGGAATGAGAAATGACAGAGGTACAGGATAGACGTAAAAAAACGGTAGAAGCATCGATGACGGAGCAGGTTCATCTGATCATGCAGCAGCATCTGAACGGAGGCGGAAGACTTTTTGGCGGAGCGCTGATGCAGTGGCTGGATGAGGTTGCCGGAGTGGTAGCTATGCGTCATGCGGAGACATATCGGGTGGTAACTGCGGCAGTGGACAATCTTCAGTTCAAGCATGCAATCTATGAGGGAGAGATCGTAGTACTTAAGGGATATGTGACTTATGTGGGAAGAACTTCCATGGAGGTCGAGATCGATACGTATGTGGAACAGCCGGATGGCATGCGTCATACTGTAAACCGGGCATTTTTTGTGATGGTGGCTGTAGATGAAGACCAGAAACCGATCCAGGTGCCGGAACTGATCATTACCACAGAAGCGGAAAAAGCCCGGAATGAAGCTGCGAAAATGCGCCGTGATATGCGCAGACAGCGAAGGGAAAACGGGTTCTGACCTCAGCTGTTCCAATTTTTGACATAGTTTAAAATATCTAAAGATTCTGTGAAATTCAGAACGGTCAGGTTGACAAGAAAGTGATACTCTGTAATAATAGAAAAGGAAAACCTGACAGCGAATAGGACCATTTTATATGGAGGAGATATAATGAAAAAACGTTATTTGATTCTTGCCGGAATTCTTGCAGCGAGCATGCTTGCAGCCGGTTGCGGAAAGAAGAACTCTGTGGCACCAGAGCAGAAGGTGGAGGCAACGGCAACCCCGACGGTAACGGAAGCTAGCGAAAACGGATGTGGTGGAGATGCAGACCTCTACGGATGAAACAGCAAATATCAAGAACGTAATGGGAACCAAGAGTGAGACCACTACCAGTATTGTATTTACCAATAAGATGAACTCCACGATTTCTGCAATTTATGTCCGTCCGACCAGAGATGATGGCGATGACAGTGATGAGACCTGGGGAAGTGATCTTGTAAATGGTAAATTCACACTGGCTTCCAACGACAAGGCTGTTTATTATATGGAGAAGAGCCAGAAGGACGATAACGGAGATACAGCAACAAGCTTTGATGTAAGGATTACATTTTCTGACGAAGAGCAGAATGAATGTTTCTTCCGCCAGCTGCCGCTTCTGACGATCTCACAGCTGAGTCTTTGTATGGATGGTGAGGGTGAAGACGGAATCCCATATGCTACATATCTGGCGAGCGGAAGCACCAAGGAGGTGTCTACCCTGAAGGATGTAAAGGCAAGACTTGGCATTGAGGATGACAGTGAAAGTGACAGTGACAGTACAGATTCTTCAGACAGTACGGCTGTGACTCCGACTCCGGAGAGTTCTGATGATAATGGAGACAGTACAGACAGCAGTTCGTCCGGCAGTTCGGACTCCACATCCACACCGGATCCAACATCTGCACCAGCTTCTCTGATTCTTCCGATGCGGATCCTACGGAAGCACCATCCGGCGAGGATGATCCGGCATCTGTAGCAGCAAGATATATCGGTCAGTCCATGTCTGAGCTTGAGAATGCATGCGGCAGCCCAAATGGCAGTGATTATGAGGACGAGCCGGAGTCCGGTAAGACAGGTTATTATTATTATGATACGTTTACGGTATCCACAACTTTTGACAATGACGGCAATGAAGTTGTATCCGGCGTATGGTAAAGGAGAATAAACATATGAAAAGAGTGTTACTGAAATTAAGCGGAGAGGCTCTTGCAGGAGAGCAGAAGAGAGGCTTTGATGAAGCAACTGTTACAGAGGTTGCCAAACAGATCAAGACGATCGTGGATGAAGGACTTCAGGTTGGTATCGTGATCGGAGGTGGAAACTTCTGGAGAGGACGTACCAGCGGAGCCATGGACAGAAGCAAGGCGGATCAGATCGGCATGCTTGCTACTATCATGAACTGTATCTATGTGTCTGACATCTGCAGATATGTGGGACTTAAGACAGAGGTGTTTACCCCGTTTGTATGTGGTGCATTTACCACACTTTATTCCAAGGATGCTGTAGAAGAGAGCTTCGCAGAAGGAAAGGTTGTATTCTTTGCAGGTGGTACCGGCCATCCGTATTTCTCTACAGATACAGCTACTGTACTTCGTGCTGTTGAGATCGGTGCAGATGCCATTCTTCTTGCCAAGGCTGTTGACGGAATCTATGACAGTGATCCGAAGGTAAATCCGGATGCCAAGAAGTATGATGAGATTTCCATCGATGAAGTAGTTGCAAAGAAGCTGGCAGCTATGGATCTTACCGCTTCCATCATGTGTATGGAGCAGAAGATGCCGATGCTGGTATTCGGCCTTGATGAAAAGGACAGCATCGTCAATACCGTACATGGCAAGTTCTCCGGAACAAAGGTAACCGTGTGATCAAAAGGGAATATAAAAAAAACCATACAGGGAGATATGTGAAATGGATGAGAGAATTCAGGTATACGAAACAAAAATGGGAAAAACACTGAATGCTTTGGAGAGTGAACTGACAACCATCAGAGCCGGCCGTGCAAACCCGCATATTCTTGACAAACTTACCGTAGATTATTATGGAGCACCGACTCCGCTCCAGCAGGTTGCAAACATTTCTGTACCGGAGGCACGTATGATCCAGATCCAGCCGTGGGAATCCAGCATGATCAAAGCGATCGAGAAAGCGATCCTTTGCTCTGATCTGGGATTAAACCCGAGCAACGATGGAAAAATGATCCGTCTTGTTTTCCCGGAGCTTACCGAGGACCGTCGTAAAGAGCTGGTGAAGGACGTTAAGAAAAAAGGCGAGGGTGCCAAGGTTGCAGTAAGAAATATCCGTCGTGATGCCAACGATGCATTTAAGAAACTTGCAAAACAGGATGTTTCTGAGGATGAGATCAAAGAGCTTGAGGATCAGATCCAGAAACTTACAGATAAGTACATCAAGGAAGTTGACAAGGCGATCGAGAACAAGTCTAAAGAGATTCTGACTGTATAATTGTAAGAAATACGAGGATAGAGAGGGCTTCTTTGAAGAAGCTCTCTTTCTGTATGGAGGAGATTTATGAACGTACCAAATCATATCGCGATCATTCTGGACGGAAACGGACGTTGGGCAAAGGAACGAGGAATGCCGAGAACCTACGGACATGTAAAGGGATGCGCCAATCTTGAAAACATTTGTTATGATATCAAAGACCTTGGGGTGAAATATCTTACGGTTTACGCTTTTTCCACAGAAAACTGGAAACGCTCCAGAGAAGAAGTGGAAGCACTGATGAAACTGTTCCGCGGTTATCTTAAGAAATGTATCAAGATTTCCAAGAAAAATAATATGAAGATGAAAGTCATCGGAGATGTTACTGCCTTTGCACCGGATATCCAGCAGAGTGTCCGGGAACTGGAGGAATATTCCAAAGATTTTGACGGTATTTATTTTCAGCTGGCATTAAATTACGGAAGCCGTGATGAGATCCGCCGTGGAATGCAGAGGATGGCACAGGATGTAAAAGACGGAAAGGTTGAGCCGGATGGCATTACAGAAGATACGATTGAGAGCTATCTGGATACTGCAGGTGTACCGGATCCGGATCTTTTGATCCGCACAAGCGGTGAGCAGCGGCTTTCCAATTTCCTGCTTTGGCAGCTTGCCTATTCCGAGTTTTATTTTACACCGGTTGCATGGCCGGATTTCAATAAAGAAGAGCTGATCAAAGCCATCGAGAAATACAATCAGAGAGACAGACGCTACGGTGGCGTCAAGGAGGAGTAGATCATGTTTAAGACAAGACTGATAAGTGGTATCGTCCTTGTCATTATTGCCCTGGCAACTATCATTTCCGGAAGCTGGATCTTATTTTTTACACTTCTGGCTGTTTCACTGATCGGAATGAGAGAGCTTTACAAGGTAATGAAGGTAAGCGATGAGCATGTTACTGTGCTGGAACTTGTAGGATATCTTGGAGCAGTGCTTTATTATATTGCCATGAAAGCTGATTTTGGAAATTACGGAACAATGGCGATCATCATCAGTATGATCCTGATCCTGTTTGTTTATGTATTCGGTTATCCGAAATACCATGCAAAACAGGTGATGGCAGCATTTTTTGGAGTTGTATATGTTGCTGTGATGCTTTCCTTTATCTATCTTACCAGAAGCCTTCCGGACGGAAAATTCCTGGTATGGCTGATATTCCTGTGCTCCTGGGGATGTGACACCTGTGCTTACTGTGTGGGAATGCTTATCGGAAAGCATAAAATGGCGCCGGTTTTAAGCCCGAAGAAATCCATCGAGGGAGCTGTAGGAGGCGTTGCGGGAGCGGCGCTTCTTGGAGTGATCTATGCAGCAGCAACACAGGGAAAAATGGCTGAGTATGCCTTGATCTGCGCAGTTGGAGCTCTGATCTCCATGGTGGGTGATCTGGCTGCATCTGCGATCAAAAGAAACCAGAACATCAAGGACTATGGAAAGCTGATCCCGGGCCATGGAGGAATCCTGGACCGTTTTGACAGTGTGATCATCACAGCCCCTGTTATTTACTATCTTGCAAAAACGATTCTTGGAATTTAGGAGACATTAGAAATGAAGAATATTGCAATTTTAGGTTCTACCGGCTCCATCGGGACCCAGACACTGGATGTGGCAAGAAAAAACGAAGACCTTCGTGTTGTTGCAGTCAGTGCAGGCAAAAGTGTGGAGAAGCTGGAAGAGCAGATCCGTGAGTTTCATCCGCTTCTGGCAGCAGTCTGGGATGAAGAAGCAGCCCGGGATCTGAAAACGCGTATTGCGGACACGGATACAAAGGTAGTCAGCGGAATGGAAGGACTTCTGGAGCTTGCGTCCATGCCGGAATCCGAAATCCTTGTCACTGCGATCGTGGGAATGATCGGGATCCGTCCTACCATGGAGGGAATCCGTGCCGGAAAGGATATTGCCCTGGCAAATAAGGAAACCCTTGTCACGGCCGGTCATCTGATCATGCCGATGGCAAAGAAATATGGCGTATCTATCCTTCCGGTAGACAGTGAACACAGCGCTATTTTCCAGGCTATCCACGGAGAAGAAAACAAAGAGATCCACAAGCTTCTGATCACGGCATCCGGTGGTCCCTTCCGCGGACGTACCACAGAAGAGCTGCGAAGGGTCACTGTTGCAGATACTCTGAAGCATCCAAACTGGGTAATGGGACGAAAGATCACCGTAGATTCCGCAACCCTGGTAAACAAAGGGCTGGAAGTTATGGAAGCCAAATGGCTGTTTGACATGGATCTGGATCATATTCAGGTGGTGGTGCAGCCGCAGAGTATCATCCATTCCATGGTGGAGTTTAAGGATGGTGCGATCATGGCACAGCTTGGAACACCGGATATGAGACTTCCGATCCAGTACGCTCTGTACTATCCGCACAGACGATATCTGGACGGAGACCGTCTTGATTTCACGAAGCTTCATGAGATCACATTTGAGGTTCCGGATATGGAGACATTCCGGGGACTTCCTATGGCGATCCAGGCATCCCGGGAGGGCGGAAGTATGCCGACTGTCTTTAATGCAGCCAATGAGCTTGCAGTAAAGAAATTCCTGGAGGAAAAGATCGGCTTTCTGGATATTTATGAGATTATTGCACAGTCTATGGAAAGACATAAAAAAATCGCACATCCGGATCTGGATGAGATCCTTTCTGTAGAGCAGGATACTTATCAGTGGATCGAAAGCAGGTGGTAAATTGAGATTTGTGATTGCTGTAATTATTTTCAGTGTTGTGATACTGATCCATGAGCTGGGACATTTTCTTCTGGCAAAAAAGAATCACATCGAGGTATTGGAATTTTTCTCTTGGTATGGGACCCAGGATCATAAGTACGGTAAAGGGCGGCACACGTTATTCCGTGAAACTGTTTCCTCTTGGAGGCTCCTGCGCTATGGCCGGAGAGGATGCGGAAGATGACAGTCCGGGAACCTTTAATTCGGCTCCTGTGTGGGGCAGGATCGCAGTGGTTGCTGCCGGTCCGATATTTAATTTTCTGCTGGCATTTGTTTTGTCTGTGCTCATTGTAGGCTGTATGGGCTATGATCCGGCAACCGTATTAGAAGTAACCCAAAATTCTGCTGCGGAAAAGGCCGGATTGAAAAAGGGTGATGTGATCACGGAATATCAGGGCTACCATATTGATCTGGGGAAAGATCTTTATGTATATTCGTATCTCAACGAACTGAAAGAGGGAGATACCATCCGGCTGAAAGTAAAACGTGATGGAAAGGAACAGGAGATTTCCTATAAACCAGACGTAAATGTGCGGTATCTTCTTGGCTTTAACCGTTCCGATGTAAATTCCATGACAGTGGAATCACTGATCAAGGGAATGCCACTGGAAGAGGCAGGTCTGGAAGCAGGCGATGTGATCACGAAGATCAACGGTGTGGAGGTCCCGGACGGAAATGCATATGAAAAATACATCGAGGAGCATCCATTGTCCAATGAACCGGTGACGATCACCTATGAGCGTGACGGACTGGAATATGAGGCAGAGATAACACCAAGAGAATACAGGACACCGGTTTCCGGTTTCGGATATAACACATACAGTGAAAAAACTTCCGGTTTCAATGTTCTGAAATATGGTGCTGTGGAAGTGAAATACATGATCCGTACTACGATCTTAAGCCTGAAAGAGCTTGTGACCGGTCACCTTGGAATGAAAGACTTAAGTGGTCCTGTGGGTGTTGTGGATGCCATTGGCGACACTTACGAACAGTCCAAGAGTGAGGGAACGCTGATGATCTGGATGAATTTGTTGAATATGGCAGTTCTTCTTTCTGCAAACCTGGGAGTGATGAACCTTCTTCCTCTTCCTGCACTGGATGGAGGAAGGCTGGTATTTCTGGTGGCAGAAGCAATCCGGAGAAAACCGGTAAACCGTCAGGTAGAAGGCATGATCCATTTTGCGGGGCTGATGCTTCTGATGGCGTTGATGGTTATCGTTATGTATAATGATATTCTGAAGATATTCTGATGAGGATTATGGAGTAAAGATATATAAAAGATGGAATGGTCAGGAAAATGTCCGGATTGTTCCATCTTTTTTTAGTGAAACATATGAAACTAGGATGAAACACATGAAACAAGATTGACATTTTATTTGGGACTTTGTACAATCAAAAATGTAGATGACGATATTAAATCATGTAAAATACCAAAAGAAATAAAAAATAAATTTCAAATAATAAGAAAAATCAACATAAGGAGATGAGACAATGGCAGGTACAATCAGAAAGATTGCACAAATGGCACATGTGTCTCCAGCAACTGTTTCAAGATATTTTTCAGGACAGAATGTGGTGAGTGATGAATTATCCAGAAGAATTGAGGAGGCAGCTAATACGGTTGGTTATGTGCCAAATCATCCAACGCGTAAGTCAGATGGTGTGATCGTAGTTCTGATTCCTAATCTGGAATTTGGATATTTCAGTGAATCCATAAAGGAGATTATCCGGCAGATGCCAAAATACAAATGTAGAGTGATATTTCTTCCTACATTTCCGGGAGATGACAGTTATAAGAGTATCCTGAAGGAATTGTATGTGATGGGAGTTATTTATCTGGAGGAGGAGATTAGACCGTGAGGTGATACGATATATCCGGGCAAAGATATCAAAGTGGTTATGCTGGGAGGCGCAGCTTTTAGACAGCAGATGCGATATGGTACACATTAATGATATGATGGCTGCTTACGAGGGAATGAAATATCTTCTTGAAATGGGTACACAGGAAGATACTGTATTCTGACGGATCTTCTACAAGCATCAGTTCAGGATTCCAGCGGTTAGTTGGCTGTAAGAAGGCAATGGAGGAAT
>ENA-OQKR01000704-OQKR01000704.1-human-gut-metagenome-genome-assembly--contig:-NODE-704-length-12582-cov-2.121798_pt1 | contig 12582 bp, 14 predicted proteins | sample MGYA00242803_ERZ504806 | MGnify/ENA primary metagenome ERZ504806 (study PRJEB26092, sample SAMD00036399) | human gut metagenome | host: Homo sapiens | study: EMG produced TPA metagenomics assembly of...
TTACAGAAATCTTGACTTACAAGTCAGATGACGTTACGGACGTTTGAAAGCCTATGAAGCTATCACTAAAGGTAAACCAATTCCAAAACCAGGTGTACCAGAATCATTCCGAGTACTTGTTAAGAATTGCAATCACTTGGCTTGATATGCGTGTCCTTGATGAGGATGACTACGAAGTTGAATTGCGTGATCTTGATGAAGGTGAAGACGACGATGTCATGCACGTTGATGATCTTGAAAAAGCAACGTGTACAACAAGCCAAAGAAAGCTGACTGAATTAGAAAAAAGCTAAAGAAGAAAGCTTCAGATAAAACAGAATAAATAAGCTTTAGAGAGGGAGTTCACACTCTCTGCTAAGGTAGCTGATAAAGGTGAGAATAGCGCTGCTATTGTCAATAGAACAAAAGAAAGGTAATACTAGTGGTTGACGTAAATCGATTTAAAAGTATGCAAATCACACTAGCTTCACCAACTAAGGTCCGTTCATGGTCTTATGGTGAAGTTAAGAAACCTGAAACAATCAACTACCGTACGCTCAAACCAGAACGCGAAGGTCTCTTCGACGAAGTGATCTTTGGTCCTACTAAAGACTGGGAATGTGCGTGTGGAAAATACAAACGTATCCGTTATAAAGGTATCGTTTGTGACCGCTGTGGTGTTGAAGTAACACGTGCTAAGGTTCGTCGTGAACGTATGGGTCACATCGAGTTGAAAGCACCAGTATCACACATCTGGTACTTCAAGGGAATCCCTTCTCGTATGGGATTGACTTTGGATATGAGTCCTCGTGCGCTTGAAGAAGTTATCTACTTCGCAGCTTACGTGGTTATCGATCCAAAGGAAACACCACTTGAACCAAAATCTCTCTTGACAGAACGTGAATATCGTGAAAAATTGCAAGAGTATGGACATGGTTCATTTGTCGCTAAAATGGGTGCAGAAGCTATCCAAGATCTCTTGAAACAAGTGGATTTGGAAGCTGAAATTGCTGAACTCAAAGAAGAGTTGAAGACAGCAACTGGTCAAAAACGTGTTAAAGCTGTTCGTCGTTTGGACGTTCTTGATGCCTTCTATAAGTCTGGTAACAAACCAGAATGGATGGTTCTTAACATCTTGCCAGTATTGCCACCAGACCTTCGTCCAATGGTTCAATTGGATGGTGGACGTTTTGCGGCATCTGACTTGAACGATCTTTATCGTCGTGTTATCAACCGTAACAACCGTTTGGCTCGTTTGCTTGAATTGAATGCCCCAGGTATCATCGTGCAAAACGAAAAACGTATGTTGCAAGAAGCGGTAGATGCCCTTATCGATAATGGACGTCGTGGTCGTCCAATCACTGGACCAGGTAGTCGTCCACTTAAATCTTTGAGCCACATGCTTAAAGGTAAACAAGGTCGTTTCCGTCAAAACTTGCTTGGTAAACGTGTTGACTTCTCTGGACGTTCCGTTATCGCCGTTGGTCCAACACTTAAAATGTACCAATGTGGTGTGCCACGTTTGATGGCCATCGAACTTTTCAAACCATTCGTGATGCGTGAAATCGTTGCGCGTGAATACGCAGGTAACGTGAAAGCCGCTAAACGTATGGTTGAACGTGGTGATGAACGTATTTGGGATATTCTTGAAGATGTTATCAAGGAACACCCAGTACTTCTTAACCGCGCACCTACCCTCCACCGTTTGGGTATCCAGGCCTTTGAACCTGTCTTGATTGATGGTAAGGCCCTTCGTCTTCACCCATTGGTATGTGAGGCCTACAATGCCGACTTTGACGGTGACCAAATGGCCATCCACGTTCCATTGTCTGAAGAAGCTCAAGCTGAAGCACGTTTGCTCCTTCTTGCGGCTGAACACATCCTTAACCCTAAAGACGGTAAACCGGTCGTAACGCCATCTCAGGATATGGTTCTTGGTAACTACTACTTGACTATGGAAGAAGAAGGCCGTGAGGGTGAAGGTATGGTCTTCAAGGATATTGATGAGGCAGTTATGGCTTATCGTAATGGTTATGTTCACTTGCATAGCCGTGTAGGTATTGCAGTAGACAGCATGCCTGATAAACCTTGGAAAGAAAACCAACTTCACAAGATTTTGGTTACAACTGTTGGTAAGATCCTCTTTAACTCGATCATCCCAGCAGAAATTCCATATCTTCAAGAAACAACAAATGAGAACTTGACAGATAGTACACCAGATAAGTACTTCCTTGAACCAGGTCAAGATATCCAAACAGTTATTGATGGTTTGGAAATTAATGCACCATTCAAGAAGAAAAATCTTGGTAACATCATCGCTGAAACCTTCAAACGTCTTCGTACGACTGAAACATCAGCCTTCCTTGACCGTTTGAAAGACCTTGGTTACTACCACTCAACACTTGCTGGTTTGACAGTGGGTATCGCCGATATCCCAGTTATCGATAACAAACAAGAAATTATCGATGCTGCTCACCACCGTGTTGAAGAAATTAACAAGGCCTTCCGTCGTGGTTTGATGACAGATGATGACCGTTATGTTGCTGTTACAACAACATGGCGTGAAGCGAAAGAAGCCCTTGAAAAACGTCTGATTGAAACACAAGATCCTAAGAACCCAATCGTTATGATGATGGACTCAGGAGCTCGTGGTAACATCTCTAACTTCTCCCAACTTGCCGGTATGCGTGGTTTGATGGCCGCTCCTAACGGACGTATCATGGAATTGCCTATCCTTTCAAACTTCCGTGAAGGTTTGAGCGTTTTGGAAATGTTCTTCTCTACTCACGGTGCGCGTAAAGGTATGACCGATACGGCCCTTAAGACAGCCGATTCAGGTTACCTTACTCGTCGTTTGGTTGACGTTGCCCAAGATGTTATCATCCGTGAAGACGACTGTGGAACAGACCGTGGTCTTCTCATCCGTGCGATTACTGATGGTAAAGAAGTTACGGAAACACTTGAAGAACGTCTTCAAGGTCGTTACACTAAGAAATCAGTTAAGAATCCTACAACAGGTGAAGTAATCGTAGGTCCAGATACTTTGATTACTGAAGACATGGCTGCTGCTATTGTCAATGCTGGTGTTGAAGAAGTAACTATCCGTTCAGTCTTTACATGTAACACACGTCACGGTGTCTGCCGTCACTGTTACGGTATCAACTTGGCAACAGGTGATGCGGTTGAAGTTGGTGAAGCAGTTGGTACTATCGCCGCTCAATCTATCGGGGAACCTGGTACACAGCTTACTATGCGTACCTTCCACACCGGTGGGGTAGCCTCAAATACCGATATCACACAGGGTCTTCCACGTATCCAGGAAATCTTTGAAGCACGTAATCCTAAAGGGGAAGCGGTTATCACTGAAGTTAAGGGTACTGTTATTGAAATCGAAGAAGATGCTGCAACACGTACTAAGAAAGTCTTCGTTCAAGGTAAGACTGGAATGGGTGAGTACGTTGTTCCATTTACAGCTCGTATGAAAGTTGAAGTTGGTGACGAAGTACACCGTGGTGCGGCCTTGACAGAAGGTTCAATCCAACCTAAACGTCTCCTTGAAGTACGTGATACCTTGTCAGTTGAAACTTATCTTCTTGCAGAAGTACAAAAAGTTTACCGTAGCCAAGGGGTAGAAATCGGTGATAAACACGTCGAAGTAATGGTTCGTCAAATGCTTCGTAAAGTACGTGTTATGGATCCAGGTGATACAGATCTCCTTCCAGGTACACTTATGGACATTTCTGACTTCACAGATGCTAACAAGGATATTGTTATCTCTGGTGGTATTCCTGCAACATCTCGTCCAGTCCTTCTTGGTATTACGAAAGCCTCACTTGAAACAAATTCATTCTTGTCAGCGGCTTCCTTCCAAGAAACAACACGTGTCCTTACAGATGCAGCTATCCGTGGTAAGAAAGACCATCTCCTTGGTCTGAAAGAAAATGTTATCATTGGTAAGACTATCCCTGCTGGTACAGGTATGGCTCGTTACCGTAACATTGAACCACTTTCGAGTTAACGAAGTTGAAGTTATTGAAAACATTGCTGTTGATGAAGCAATTGTGGAATCATCTGAAGACTAAAACGAAAGCAAAAGAACTCACAATGAATTGTGGGTTCTTTTCGTATTTATATGACTAGAATCTCTTCTATTTTTGATAAATATAAAACCATTTTTTTTATCTTTTCCAGAAAATTTTGTATAATAAGAACACCAAAGATGAAGTGAGAAAGAAAAATGTACCAAGTAGTTGAAATGAAAGGGGATTTGGAGCCGTGGTGGTTCCTAGAAGGCTGGCAAGAGGATATCATCAGTACAAAGGAATTTGAAGATTTTTACGATGCCCTCAAGTACTATAAAAAACTTTGGTTTGCGATGGAAGAAACCTTGCCAAGTTATATCAGCCGTAGTAGTGTCATGACTGCTTTTTGGGATCAAGAGGATAAGCACTGGTGTGAGGAGTGTGACGAATACCTGCAGGTCTATCAATCGATTGCTCTTTTGGATGATTGGCAGGAAATTCCTGAGGAAAAATACCGTCCGGGATATGAAAAGCGAAATGACCTTCCAAATCATGCCCACTGTAAAATTAAACGTTAAATAATCCAGAAGCTCGAAATTTTCGAGCTTTTTTTCATTTTCTTAAACTTTTTACGAATAGGTCTATGAGGAGGTCCTTATGGTAACAGAATTTGCTAAGGAAATGATCAAAAATGCTGATAGTTGTGGGGCTCAAGACATCTATGTCATTCCACGTCAGGAAAATTATGAGCTCTATATGCGAGTTGGCCAGGAGAGGAGATTAATTGATGTATATCGGCCTGATTTCATGGCTAGTCTTATTGGTCACTTTAAATTTGTGGTCGGGAATGATGGTGGGTGAGAAGCGTAGGAGTCAACTAGGTTCCTGTGACTATGATTGTGGTGATGGTCAAAGGGTTTCTCTGCGTTTGTCTACCGTTGGGGATTATCGCGGCTTAGAAAGTTTAGTTATTCGTGTTCTACATTCTGAACGTCGAGAATTAGTGTACTGGAATCAAGGAATCCAGCCTATTATGGATGCTTTGGATTATCGTGGCTTATATCTCTTTGCAGGTCCCGTGGTTCTGGAAAGCTAGCTTATGCATGAGTTGGTTCAGGAGCGTTTTAAGGGGCAGCAGGTGATTTCGATTGAGGAACCCTGTGGAAATTAAACAGGATAATGCTTGCAACTCCAGGTGAATCAAGCAATTGACATGACCTATGATAATTTGATTAAGCTATCATTACGTCACCGCCCGGATGTTTTGATTATTGGAGAAATTCGAGATAAGGAGACTGCTCGAGCGGTTATTAGAGCTAGTCTGACGGGAGTTACTGTTCTTTCAACTATTCACGCAAAGAGTGTGTCAGGTGTTTATGAGCGTCTTCTGGACCTTGGTGTAGATAAGTCCGAGTTGGATAATGCCCTTCAAGGGATTGCCTACATGCGTCTGATTAAGGGAGGAGGTGTGATAGATTTTGCCAGTGAAAATTTCCAAAGCCATTCGTCAACCAACTGGAACCAGCAGTTGGAAGGCTTGGTTGAACAAGGATATCTCACTGAAGGGGATATCCAAGGGGAAAAAATTAAAGATTAATCAGCAACTAAAGGTTATCCAGCTTTTTAAACAACTTTTAAAGGCAGGGTTTACCTTGACTGAAATCGTAGCCTTTTTGGAGCGAAGTCACTTGTTGAAAGAATCGTCCTTGTCTCTTATGAAGTCGAGCTTAATGCGAGGCGACAGGTTGGACCAGATGTTTGCGACAGTGGGCTTTTCGGACAATATTGTTACTCAGATTGCTCTTGCTGATAAGCACGGTAATCTTCTAGGAAGTCTAACCAAGATTGAAACCTACATGCTTCGTATGACCAAGGTTCGTAAGAAACTCATGGAGGTAGCAACCTATCCTATTCTACTTCTGGGTTTCCTAGTTCTGATTATGTTGGGACTCAAAAATTATCTTCTGCCTCAATTGTTAGAGGGGGATGGTAAGGAGAATTGGGCTGTACAGTTGGTTCAGATTTTTCCCCAGCTCTTTTTTGTGACTTTGTGCGGACTTCTTGTATTAAGCTTAATTCTCTATCTATGGGTGAAACGCCAGCCAGCCCTTGTCTTTTATCGCCGAATGGCAAAAATCCCTTTTATAGGCCAAACTGTCAGGCTATATACGACCGCCTATTATGCTAGGGAATGGGGAAATCTCTTAGGGCAAGGTATTGACTTGCTAGACTTAGTTGCTCTAATGAAAGAGCAAAAGTCCCAGCTTTTTCGTGAGCTGGGGGCTGATTTAGAAGAAGCCTTGATGCTAGGACAGAGTTTCCCTGACCGTGTTGCTAGTCACCCTTTCTTCACTAAGGAACTATCCTTAATTATTGCTTATGGAGAGGCTAATGCTAGGTTGGGCTATGAGTTAGAAGTCTATGCTGAAGAGGTTTGGCAGGCTTTCTTTAACCGTCTTAATAAGGCAACAACCTTTGTGCAACCCCTCGTTTTTGTTATTGTTGCTGTCGTGATTGTAATGATTTATGCAGCTATGCTATTACCAATGTATCAAAATATGGAAGGAATGATGTCATGAAAATGATGTTGAAAAAATTGAATGCCGTTAAATTACGTGCTTTTACGCTGATTGAAATGCTGGTCGTGCTTCTCATTATCAGTATTCTCCTTTTGCTCTTTGTACCTAACTTGAGCAAGCAGAAGGATTCTGTTAAAGAGACTGGAAATGCGGCTGTGGTCAAGGTCGTGGATTCTCAAGCAGAACTTTATGAAATGAAGAATAACAAGACAGCTAGCTTAGCCGCTCTTGTTTCAGAAGGTCAAATCACGCAAAAACAGGCAGATTCATACAATGATTACTATGCGAAACATGGTGGCGAAAGCCGCTCAGTGGCCAATTAGAGCCTTTACCTTGTTGGAGAGTCTGGTGACTCTAGCAGTGGTTGCCTTTCTCACTCTGAGTTTATCAGGCTCAGTCACAGGTATTTTTCAGCAGGTTGAGACTAATCTTTTTTATCTGCGCTTTGAGTACCTATACCGAGATAGTCAGCGCTTGGCAGCAGCGGAAGGGTCCAATGTTGAATTGCAGTTGACCAAGGATAAAATCAGTAATGGAAAATCCAGTCTGGTGATTCCTAAAAATATACATCTGGATAAGGGACAGACGCTAGTGTTTGATGCCAAAGGAGGCAACTCTAGCCTCACAAAGATTCGTTTTTCAAGTGATAAGGAGGTGGTGACCTATCAGCTTAACATGGGCAGCGGTAAATATAAAAAGACGGTCTCTTAGAGGCTATATTCTTATCGAAAGCCTGGTAGCAATGGCTGTTTTAGTACTTGTCAGTGGTCTTATTTTGGAACAAATCAATACCAATCGTAGGCTAATGGCTAGGAATCTCCACCAACAGGAGGTCTTGAGTGTGGCAACCATGGCAGTTCAGACCAAACAGGATCAGTTGACCTTAAATGGCATCACAGTGACAGTTAAACGTAGCAAGCAAGGTATCGCGGTTTATGAATCAGGAAAGGAGATTATTCATGTCTCTCAATAGCAAGGTTCGTGCTTTTACCCTCTTGGAATGTCTAGTAGCCCTATTGGTGATTGCTGGTTCAGTTCAAGTTTATCAAGGTCTGACTACAGTATTGGTGAGTAATGTTAAGCAAGTCAAACAACAAGAAAACCAAGACTGGCTTCTATTTGTTCAACAGATGGAGGCAGAGTTAGAAGGTTGTCAGTTGGTAAAGGTAGAAGGGAACAAACTCTATGTCAAGCAGGATAATCAAGACCTGGCTTTTGGCCTTTCAAGTGCTACTGATTTTCGAAAAACAAATGCTGACGGTCGAGGCTACCAACCAATGCTTTTCAATGTAAAAGCTAGTACAATTAGTCAAAATAACCAGATAGTCACCATCCAAGTGACTCTTAAAAATGGGCTACAAAGGAGTTTTGTTTATGCTTTTGTAAAAAACAGGTTAGGGGAGGCGTTCTTCTCTACGCTCTTTTTATGGCTGGCATTTTCACACTTCTTCTGCATGTTTATCTGGAGCGGGTGGTTGCTAGCACTAGACAGAACCAAGCGCAAATGATCTCCAGTCAAAGTCGTCTCATGGCAGAGATGACCATGGACTTGGCGGACAAGGAAGCAGGTGCTTTAGTTTTTCTCAGGGAACTACGACTTACGAGGTTAAGGACAAACAAGTGATTGTTAGAGTTGCCAGTAAAGGCCAAATCAAGACCTATCGTTATGTGAAGAAGCAGGAGCAGAAATAGAAATTCTCTTTCCTTTTTGATATGATAGAAGGACGGAGGAAATCATGAATTTTGAAGCAATTGAGACAGCCTTTGAGCTGTTGTTAGAAAATGTCCAAACCATTGAAAATGATCTTGGAACCCATGCTTACGATGCGCTTATTGAGCAAAATTCCTATTATTTGGGGGCTGAGGTAGCTAATGAAGTCATCATCAAAAACAACGAGAAATTACGTGCCCTTAATCTAAGCAAAGAGGAGTGGCGTCGTGCTTTTCAGTTCTTGTTTATCAAGCTAGGGCAATTGGAAGCCTTACAAGCCAATCACCAGTTTACACCTGATGCTATTGGATTTATCATTCTTTACCTACTTGAAGGTTTGACCAAGGACGACCAATTAGATGTTTTGGAGATTGGTTCGGGGACAGGAAACTTGGCTGAAACTCTTCTAAATAATAGTCAGAAAACCCTTAATTATATGGGAATGGAAGTTGACGATCTCCTTATCGATTTGTCAGCTAGCATTGCTGATGTGGTGAATTCAAGTGCAGTTTACATCCAAGAAGATGCTGTTCGACCACACATTCTCAAAGAGAGTGATGTTATTATCAGTGATCTACCTGTTGGTTATTACCCAAATGATGAGATTGCGAGTCGTTTCAAGGTTGCAGCAACCGGTGAACACACCTATGCCCATCACCTTCTCATGGAGCAATCACTCAAGTACCTGAAGAAAGATGGTATTGCTATTCTTTTGGCACCAACTAATCTTTTGACAAGCCCACAAAGTGATTTGCTTAAGAAATGGCTATCAGGATATGCTGATATTATTGCAGTTATCACCTTCCAGAAGCAGCTTTTGGCAATAAACATAACATGAAGTCTAATCTTTGTAGCTTAAAAAACAAACTGAAAATGCTCCTGAGACCTTTGTTTATCCACTTAGCGATTTGCAAAACCCAGAGGTCCTCAAAGATTTTACAGAGAATTTCCAAAAATGGAAATCAGATAATTCCATTTTCTAGCAAAACATGTTAGAATAGGACTATATTATTGAAAGCGTTTTACAAAGAGTGGCTTATGACAAAAACAATAGCAATTAATGCAGGAAGCTCAAGCTTGAAATGGCAACTATATGAGATGCCAGATGAAGTTGTTCTTGCTAAGGGTTTGATTGAACGTATCGGCTTGAAAGATTCTGTTTCAACAGTAAAATTTGATGACCGTTCAGAATCTCAAACTCTAGATATTGCTGACCATGTTCAGGCGGTTAAAATCTTGCTTGATGACTTGATTCGTTTTGACATTATCAAGAGTTATGATGAAATTACAGGTGTTGGTCACCGTGTAGTCGCTGGTGGGGAATACTTCAAAGAATCAAGCTTGGTTGATGAGGAAGCTTTGGCTAAGATTGAAGAATTGTCAGCCTTGGCGCCTTTACACAATCCAGGTGCAGCTTCAGGAATTCGTGCCTTTAAGGAGCTACCTTCCAGATATTACGAGTGTTGCTGTTTTTGACACAGCCTTCCATACATCATGCCGGAAGTGGCCTACCGTTACCCAGTTCCTAATCGTACTATACAGACTACCAAGTCCGTAAGTATGGAGCACACGGAACTAGCCACCAATATGTTTCTCAAGAAGCAGCTAAGTTGTTAGGTAAGCCAATTGAAGAAACTAAGATTATCACAGCCCATGTGGGAAATGGTGTTTCAATTACTGCTGTTGATGGTGGTAAATCAGTAGACACATCAATGGGATTGACACCACTTGGTGGCGTTATGATGGGAACACGTACAGGGGATCTTGACCCTGCGATTATTCCATTCGTTATCGATCGTGAGCCTGAAATGGCAGATGCTGAGCGTATTCGTCACGTCTTTAATAAGGAATCAGGTCTCCTTGGTATTTCTGAAAAATCAAGCGATATGCGTGATATCATTGCTGGAAAAAATGCTGGTGATGAAAAATGTGCCTTGGCCTATGATCTTTATGTGGATCGTTTGCGTAAATATATCGCTCAATACTTTGGCGTTTTGAACGGAGCGGATGCGATTGTCTTTACAGCAGGTATTGGTGAAAACTCTGCAGAAGTTCGTGCTTCAGTTTTGGATGGTCTCACATGGTTTGGTATTGAAGTGGATCCTGAAAAGAATGTCTTTGGACATGTAGGCGACATTACAACAGCAGAGTCAGCTGTTAAAGTATTTGTTATCCCAACAGATGAAGAGTTGGTGATTGCGCGTGATGTTGAGCGCCTTAAAACTAAATAAGTTATCAAAAATTTGATAAGACCAGAAAAGTTGGCTGAGTGATTGGCTAGCTTTTTTGAATGCTCTGAAAGCATCATTTGTCGATGTCTATATATGTGTAATTCAATAAGTAAAGAAAACTTCACAAAAAATGTAAAAGAGACTTTACAAAATACGTAAAGTAGACTATACTATAAATGTAAAGTTAACTTAACAAAGAAAAGTAAGGAGTTTAACTATTTGAGAATAAACGATAAGGTTGAGGTACTACATGGAAACAAAAATTCAGGAACTTCGCAAGGCTAATAAGATTAGTCAGGCAGAGTTAGCAGATGAAATGGGAGTCACGAGACAGACCATCATTTCACTCGAAAAAGGTCGCTATAATGCGTCGTTGGAACTAGCTTTTAAAATTGCTAGATATTTTGGAAAGACTATTGAAGAAGTCTTTATTTTTGAGGAAGATTAAGGAGAAAAGATATGTTTAAACAAGTCATGAAGAAAATTGGTGTTATGTTTTAGCGCTCACTCTACTAATCTTAGATTTAACACTATTAGGTGCTTTCCCGCTACTTACTCAGGATGGTAAGTTTTCACTTGTCGAGCAAATAGGTTACGGTATTTGGGCATTAGGGAGTTTGGCTATTTTTATCGTGATTGCTTATAGATTTAAACTCTTATCGCTTAAAGAGATTAATTGGAGACGTCTCGTTGCGATTGCTTCTCTTAATCTCGTCATCTTTTTCCTAGGTGATCTTCTAGGGTATTTTATTGGTCAGTTAACACACAATGCGACTATGGAAAATCAAGATGCTTTAAATGATATCTTTGCCCACGTACCATTCTATCTTCACCTAGTAGTCGCCGGTTTTATTATTCCGATTATGGAAGAAATCATTTTTAGGGGACTCTTAGCCAAGGTGCTCTTTGGAAAATATTTTAAGACGGGTCTTGTTATTTCCAGTCTTCTCTTTATGGCTGGTCACTCAGCATTTACGCTTCAGACAATTGTCATCTATGGTATTATGTCAGCTGGTCTTGCGATAACATATTATAAGACTAAGCGTATCGAGTACAGTATGGGTGTTCATATCTTAAACAATAGCATAAGTGTACTACTCAGTCTTTTCGTTTAAGGTGAATAAGTGTTTAAAGTTGTCAGTGAAAAAAGTTATATTGCTCTTATAAAGGATAATAAAGGGAGTGTTAAGATATGTTAATAAAAATGTTATTAGGAAAGAGAAAAACAGAGGCCGAGTTTAAGAAATACATTACACGAGTAGCGTGCTCTTTCTTTTCTTTGGGTATTTTGGGATTATTTATTGTTCGCTCTAACAGTCTTAGTGATTATGCTCTAGGATTAGTATTGGGATTTACCATTGGGGTTTATGCCTTGTCAATCTATTATTTTGCTATACTTACCCATCCTAAACGTCTTCATCGGATGTATATTGCTGCCTACGATGAGCGAAATAAACAGATTTTAATGGCGACAGCAGTTGCAACTCTGATTTTAGAGTTTTTGCTTATCTTTGCTTTGATTGCCCTATATGCCTTTGTCAATATTCAGTTGCCATATGTTACAGTCTTATCAGTCTTGCTCTATGGTTTAGTATTGGGATTTGCTCTTATTCGTCTCATCCTATCTAAAATAGGATAAGAGTCTATATTATCTTGAAAAACTCCTCTTTCGTTTTCTTTTTGTCTTGTCAAATAAGTTATGTTGTATTATAATAAAAGTACAAACAGATGATGAAAAGAGGTGGATTCTCATGAACAAAGGGTCAATTCTCAAACGCTTTCTTTATTTTTTACTAGCTTTCCTAATACTAATTATTAATCAAGTTCCAACCATCTATTTAGGTGTCAAAGATATAAGGCTGGTCTGTCTCTTAATTTTTGTCTTGCTTCTTATGAGCGCAGGAGCTCTTTTCTTAGGAAAACGTCTTTGGCTTTTCGAAGGCTTTAAGGCCCTTTCTTCCCTGAAGGCCTGGGGTATGATTGGCTTGACCTACCTAGGTATTTATATCGTTACTAGGATTGGTTCTATAGTCATGATGATGGAAGGTGTTAGTAATAGC
>ENA-OQKR01000707-OQKR01000707.1-human-gut-metagenome-genome-assembly--contig:-NODE-707-length-12519-cov-3.434312_pt1 | contig 12519 bp, 9 predicted proteins | sample MGYA00242803_ERZ504806 | MGnify/ENA primary metagenome ERZ504806 (study PRJEB26092, sample SAMD00036399) | human gut metagenome | host: Homo sapiens | study: EMG produced TPA metagenomics assembly of...
AAATCCGAAATCCACATCGTATTCGAGATAGATAGCATCCCGGTCCTTATTTCCCAGAATTTTTCTCTCCATCTTCTACAAACTTTCCAGAGCCTGTTGCCGAAACTCCTGTAGTTCCCGAAGTTATGGTACATTCGTTATCATCATTGAAAGTCAATAGCAAATCACAGTTCACTGTTGTACCATTAGTAGAAGTCGTACTAATAGGAAAAACAGCTGTGTTTAACGAACGGGTAGTAATACCACAAACTTCATCCTTTTCCACAGACTGAGCATGACGTTCAGAGGTTGTAACCGTTCCATTTTCTGTAATTTTGTCTATTCCACGACGCAAATAAGAAGCATGCCATGGGTTCATATATTTTACACAATAGAGAACATAATCCTTTGGCAACACACTCCAATAATCAGAATTAGTACGCACCGGTTTATCGCCTTCAATCAGAGGAGTGCCTGTTAAAATTCGGTCGGCACCAGTCTGTCCTTTCATCACCACAGGAATAACATAATTACATCCTAATGCTTTTTCATCAGCAAAAAATGCATCAGTGAGTTGTACCTCTACATTTCCCCAATGTTCACCATTGTAAGAAATTTTATCTCCAGCTAGTGTGTAATAGGTGGAAGGCATAGGCAATACCGATGTCCCATCTTCAAAAAAGAGATTGTCGCAAAGTGTATTGTCCACAGCAATATCTATAGTAATATCTCTACCTCCGTATGCACCTCCCATCGTGGCATAAATGGCACACTTATGCTGACGGTCAAGAGAATTGTCTACTATTTCATCATTACCGAGCACTATTGTACGTATCGGATACTGATAGGCAAAATACACAGAGGTCCCCCCCTCATAATCGGGAAAAGATTTATCTGCATTCTCACATGAAGCTAAAAGCAAATGTCAAGCCTCCTAAGGCCATTGTAGATAACAATTTATATAATTTCATTTCCATATTCTTTTTTGCATTTTATAATTATGAGATTACCATCCCTTATTTTGTTGCAGATTACTCCATTTCAACATCTCACTATAAGGAATAGGGCCGTAGTACATATAATCTTTATAGTTTCTGTTTTCTACTTCAATCACCTTATAATTCAGACTCTCACCTGCTTTTTCTATCTGCATACCTTTAGCTTTCTCGTCCAAAGGCATTTTCCAACGGCGAATGTCCCAGAAACGTTTATTTTCAAAACAAAGTTCTATACGACGTTCGTTACGAATGAGCTGGGCCATTTTGTCTTTGTCCCCTTTGACACTTTCCAAATAAGCATCTCCATTATCAGTTCCCACTCCACCGCGGACACGAATTGCTTTTATCACATCATAGGCACTATAGGCATTACCGCCCTTGCCTGTCGGTCCCCAAGCATCATTAGCAGCCTCGGCATAAGCAAGAAATATCTCCGTATAACGAATACGAACCGGAATATGATACTTAGCATTCAGCGAATTCGGGTTAGCGTTACAATCCTCACGTAACAACTTACGCATATAATAACCCGTACGTGTGGAGGTATTCAATTGATTCAAACCATTATCTTGTTTATTATCCTCATCAGGATAAAGACCTGTAATAATAGTCTTATCCTTAAATTCAGCACCATTAAACAAAATATATTTCTCCAAACGAGGGTCACGACCTGTGTAAGGAGCGTTTTCCGAATAACCGCTATTAGCCTTATCAGCGATAGGATAACCATTGGCCATAGGGAAAGCATCTACTAAGTTTTGGGTAGGATTGATACGTCCGCTACCATAAAATGTAGGTGGGAAATTATCTTTTTCCTGCTTTATTCCCATATCCCAATCTTCCGTTCCAATGCTTTTATTCCCTCTCCAAAGAATTTCAGCAGAAACTTCACCCGAACCTAAATTGTCAAGTTCTTCCGTATTCATATACCAAGTATGACCTTTAGGATCAAGCCCTGTTACACCGCCAATACGGTTCAACACTGCCGCTGCATAATTTGCAGCCGTTTCTGAAGTAACTTCTGAACCTTCTCTGTACGCAGGACTAGCAGCAAGTAACGCTACTTGCGCCTTAATAGCTTCAACAATTCTCATTGTAAGGCGACCGCGTTGATAAGTACCAAAAACAAGATTATAGTTTCCCAACTGAGCACCTATCTCTTTATATTTAGCAGGCACTTCAGCATCACTATCAATATTCTCATAATCTAGCGGTAATAATTCGGATGCCAATTCCAAATCTTCAAAAATCTGCTGTACACACTCACTGAAAGGAGCACGTGCTTGATTGAAATCAGAAGTAGTACTTTCCGGTTCAAGAAGCATTGGTACACCTAATAACTTACCATCTTCTGTCCAGCCACCATGAGCCATTAGCAAATAGTAATAATTAAGTGCACGAAGTCCATAAGCTTCTCCACTGAGTTTATCAATAAACATTTTATTGGTCACCTCATTTTTTGCCCAACTCACCTGATCAACAATGCTCAAAAATGTATTCAGATATTGTATGGCGGCTTTACGAGCTTGCCACTGTTCCATAGGATTGTTGTTTGATGCCCATGAGCCAAGAGCCATTTTGGAATAATTACTTTCCTTATCATTGGTTACTGCATCATCTGTAGCAACATCACTTACACTAGTATTTTCGTATGGCAACATAGCATAACCATATCCCAATAGACCTACTGCATAATTGGGATCTGTAAGCATTTCCTCAACACCACGATTGTTCTCCTTAGCAGGTTCAAAAAGATCCTCACAAGCGGAAAATGTAGCTAGTAGAACTGTAGATAATATGATATTTCTTAGTTTCATTTGTTCTATTTTTTAATTAAAATACTGCTTTTACACCAATATTATAGAATCTGGTTTGCGGTGCACTCCCCACGTTCATCTCCATATGTTTGCGCTCTTTTGAGATTGTAAGCAGATTTGCTCCACTTACATAAGCAGAAAATTCACGAAGGAAAGTATTGCGCAATACCCGTTTAGGTAAATCATAGGTAATCTGTACTTTTGCCAAATCAAAACGATTGGTTTTATACAACCAATAGTCTGAAGAACGGAAGTTATTACTTGAACTTTTAGCTGATAAGCGTGGATAAGTTGCAGTAGCTGCTGTCTCTTCAGTCCAGCGATTACGAACGATAGCAGAATATTTATCATCTCCATCTACCCAATAGTAAGAATTATTTTTCATGCCATAAGCACCGAATCCTCCTGTACCCAATGCAAAAAACGTAAAGTTTTTCCACTTAGCCGTAAAGTTAATGCCGAGCGTGAAAGGCGATCCATACCATCCTCCTTTACCTAAATAAATTTCATCTTTCTCGTCAATTACATCATCTCCGTTCTGGTCTACATATTTTATATCACCAGGTCGAACTGTGCTACCCAGCTTTTGTTCCGGACTATTTTTTATCTCTTCCTCACTTTGAAATAATCCTGCACTTTGAAGTCCCCAAACGCCATCAACTGGTTTACCCTTACGATATCGATAAGCATCATCATAAATTTCATCACGTTTAGTTATTTTGGTATCATAATATGTTCCTGACACACCAAGTGACAAATCAAATTCCCCAAAATTCTTGTTAGCATTCACGCTAAAATCAAAACCCATACGGCGATTATTATTATAATTCATAACTGCCATGAACGATGCAGCCGGATAACCTGTATTAAGATGCGATGGGAAGAAAGTGGGCTGATTAATCAAATATCCTTCAGTAGAGTTAATGAAAAATGAAGCATCTGCTGTTATTAATCTATTCCACAGTGACGTCTTAAGGTTCGCTGAAAACTCTTTACGTTTATGAATGAAAGGTCATTATTCTGCCCTCTAAGTAGAAATAGTATACTTACCAGCCGGACCATCATACCATGAGTAGCCATCATTCTGCGTCCATACTGATTCATAAGGTAAAATTCCTTATCTCCCATTACCAAATCAATATCCTGATTAAGAATGCTACCAGACACACTGAATAGCAAATCATCAACAACAGGAGAATCTTTCAAGAAGTTTTCCCCACTTAAACGCCAGCCCAATGTTAACGAAGGAGAAAGAGCCTGACGATGCCCTTTAGCTAGTTTAGCTGAATGAATCAACGCGGCACCAAAATCAGCATAATAACGCTGCTGATAGTTATAACCTAACTGCAATGCCAAATTAGCATTACTGATACGATGATATTGAGCAGAGATTGTTTGCTGATAGCCGTTAGCAATAAGCATAGCCGATACATTATGACACTTTTTAAATGTATTCTGATAATTGAATTGTCCGGAAAAATGCAATCGTTTGCTCATCAGAACTTCCACCAACATTTTGGGTACCCGGTTTTTCATCATTTCCTTCTTTAGTCAGCGCTACAATAACATCTTTTCCACCGTAGTTAGCCCAAGTAGGGATGAACACTGCATAGTTATTATCAAAAAAGGTTGAATAAGAAGTTGCATAATCTACTGCAAACATTGCATTAAAAGAAAGACCTTTCAGCACTTTGTCCAAATTAATATTTACCCCTGTATCAAATTGAAATTGACGACTTGTCCATTTACTACTTCCTGCTGCATAACTATCAGCAAATGCATTTGTAGAATTTGCTTGACTACCGGATAAGAAATACTTACCATCAATAATATTGGAAGTAGTACTTAACAGTTCCCATACAGCTGAAGCATTAGGATCAATCATGTCTAAAGGAATAAGTGGAGCTGCATTTTGCGGGAAGTTAGGACGTACTGTTGCTGCAGCATTCCAATAGTCCCCCTTCGCACTTTTCGAATTATAAAATGTAGCATTCGCATTAATATAAGCACTTATAAAACTATTGATATCCACATCCACATTACCACGTACGTTGAAACGGTCCGTCATATTATTCTTAGCTTCACCAAAATCAAGAAAATCGCCATTACGATAATAGCTCACATTGCTGTAGAAACGCGCGCGTTTTCCACCACCAGTAATTTCAGCCGTTACTTCCGAACGATTATACGCCTTCTTTACATAATCCGAAGAATAATAATTGATATTAGGATAACGATAAGGATTCAATCCAGAACCATGATTATAGATTTGCTCTGCTGTATAAAGAGGCTTTGCAGTAGGATCATCATTCAAAAGAGCTTCATTATAAAGGGTCATATATTCGGCAGAACCCAAATATTCAGGATATGCCTTAGCCACATGAAATCCTGTATTAGCTCTAACACTAACATTTAACCCCTCTACATTACCACGTTTAGTAGTAATCACAATCGCACCTTTAGCAGCTTTACTACCGTAGAGAACCACAGCTTGTGCACCTTTCAGAAAGGAAATCTGGGCTATCTCAGAAGGCATTACATTATCTGCGTCACGAGGCACACCATCAACTAAAACTAAGTAACCAGCATTATCGCCATCCATTCCCCACAGCGAATTACCATTCCAACCACCGACATAGCCTTGCATATTATCTAAACTATAGGTGTTATAATTTTTTTTCGTAAGTTCCTCTACATTAACAACAGAGACACCACCCAAAAGGTCTTTTTGGGATACCTTACGAAAAGCTACCTGTACCATTTGGTCTTTTTTGTTTGCCAATGAATCGGTTTCATTCCAATCTGCAACCTGAGCACTGGCAAGCACCGAAGAAGTGGCCAGCATAGCACAGAGAATGAATCTTGCTTGTATATATTTCATTGTTTATTCATTTATTGTTAAACATACTTTGTAGCTTTCCACGATTACCAACCGGGATTCTGTCCGAATTCAGGATAAAGATACACATCGTCATCGGGCAAGGGGAACCAATAATGCTTCGTACCAAACACACGCTTTACAATCAATTCATGGCGATAGTTTGCAACTTCCGCATTCGCAGGATCGTTTGTCTTATAAAATTCAGGGCTTTCTACGCGATCGAATTCTACAGAATATTTCTCTGTATAAGGAGCTTCTGTAAGTAACAACCAACGCTGAAGATCATTGAAACGAAAACCTTCCATAGATAGTTCCACAGCACGTTCACGACGTATTTCATCCATAAACTTCTTATTATCTGCTATATAAGAAGTATGAACGCCTTTTGCACCACAGCGAGTGCGAATCTTATTAATTGCATCAAGAGCGGTTAGTGAACAGTTCTCCGATTTGAAAGATGCACCACCGACAGCAGCACAACTTTCAGCGTACATTAAATAAATATCCGCCAAACGCATATACGGTAAATAAGTATGTAAGTTACTACCCCAATCATATTCCTTATCACCCTCATTACAAGTATGAGGAACAAGTTTCTGGAAGAAATAACCTGTACGACTACCGAGATCTGCAGAACGCATATCTGCACCAGTAGAAAGATCACAATAAGCATAAGGTTTTTGCGCATCAGATAATTTATCCTCAGCCAAAACAAAGTGGAAGCCATCAAATACAATATCATGATAAAAACGCGGATCTCTATCCTTAAACGGGTATCTCTCATCAAATCCAGAGTTCGGGTCATCAATAGGAAGCCCATTTGCCATACCATACATTTCCACAAGATTAGCAGTAGGCAAATGAATAATCTTATCATGAGAAACAAGCCCTGCGACCTTCGGTCCCCATATTTTCGTCATATTCCAATTACTGTTATTAGCATTACCATCACTACCAGAAGGACCACGGAATATAGCCTCAACTGAACCGGGCATCAACCAGCCTTGGCGACGGGTATAAAAAATATCGGAATAGCAAGTCTTAGCGTCACTTGCCTTCTCATGGTTATAAACATTCTTATACTTAAACTCAGCAAGCGCATATTGAGTCTGTCCTCCCTCTACCAAAGTAAGTAACTCACCGAATGCTTGTGCTGCTTTTTTACAATATTCTTCATCATAATTGTAAGCATTAGCGCCTCCAAGTTGTGCACCATTCTTCATTAAAGGGCTTCCTGCCCACAAATAGTTTTTACCAAGATATCCTAATGCCATGATTTTATTAACACGCAACTGATTCTTGCCTTCCGTAGCTTTACCGATAGACGTCTTGTCCCAATCAATAGGAAGCAAATCAGCAGCACGACGAAAATCAGCAGCAGCTTTATCAGCACATTCCTGATAACTCAGGCGAGGTAAATTCAGTTCTTGTGTAGCATCAAGAACCTGATCAACATAAGGCAGACCACCCCAATAAGTCATCAATTCGAAATGCCACCATGCACGGAAAAAATAAAGTTGACCGGCAATCATGTCTTTTTCCTCTTGCGTACCTACCATTTTATCCAAATTAGCAAGACCTACATTAGCTTTACGAATGCAATACCAAGAGTGTGGCCACAAAGAATGGTCAAACGCATTGGTAGAAGCAGGATTACTAGAATCTCTGTATAACCAACACTGACCATTGCTTTGCCAAGCCCGGAAATTACCTAAATCGGCTTGATGCGTCATATGTCCATCCCCCATAGAATTGAAAAGTTCATCATCACCCCAATTCCAGGATGTACAATAATTACACTTTTCTTTATCAGGTATGCAATTGTATATTTCTTCTATGAACCCTTGAAAATTACGAAAGTTCTTGAACGCATCTTCTTCAGATACCGTCGATTCTGGACTCTTGTCCAAATAATCTTCGCAAGATGTCATGCAGAATCCTACTGAAAAAGACAAAAGACCTGCATAAAACAGAGTTTTATATGTATTATATTTCATCTTGTACACTATTATAATGTGAATTTAATACCAAAGTTATAACGTTTCACCGTAGGATAAGCACCTAAATAACCAGCTCCTGAAAGATTTGCTTCACGGTCGTCGGGCATACGTGTCCATAACCAAAGATTATTACCATTGACATAAATCTTTAAACTGCCTAATCCAAGTTTTTTGATCCATCCTTTATTCCAAGTATAAGCTAATTCAACATTTTTTAGACGAATATAGGAGCCGTCATATAAGAATTGAGTTCCATCATTGTAACTTGGTGTAGAATTCCAACGAGGTACAACTACATCTGCATTGGGAGTAGCTTTTGACCACCATGTACCATTATCAAATACAGTATTTAATTTACTGCCAAAACTATTAAGGGCAACATCACGAGTTACATTAGTTACACCGTAGAATTGTGCAAATGCACTGAATCCTTTCCACTCAAATCCCACTGTTGCATTAAACGTATTCTCTGGCGAATTTGTATAACCATAAGGTGCTTGGTCTTTGTTATCTACAATACCATCACCATTGAAATCGACAATGTAATAATCTCCTACTAATTTTTGAGAATCATTGGCATCATGAGCTGGAGCGCCAAACAATTGGTCATAACTCTGAATAAAACCTGCATCAATATAAGAGGTATATTGATTTACAGCATGTCCAGCAGCTTTCTGATATCCGGGACGTAAAGCCTGGTCATCTTTCACAAGGACCTTATTTCTTGCATGAGTCATACTGAAGTTACCCCAAACACGCAAATCATTAGCAAACGTCTTATTGATACGTAACTCCAATTCATATCCGCTTGTACGAATTTTACCTTTATTAACAGATGGAGGTGTTCCACCAAAATAAGAAGGAATAGAACGATCACCACCATAAACAAAAATATTAGAACGTACATCTCGGAAAAATTCCACACTACCAGCAAACAAGCCTTCAAGAAATGAATAGTCTATACCTACATTCAACTTTTTCACAACTTCCCATTGAATATCTTTATTTCCAATAGCAGACTCGCGATACCATGTATAAATACTTTGCGTCTGATTAAGGTCCATCGTAGTATGTCCGCCATAAGCCCACTGATTCATATAGAGCCAGCGACGACTAGAATCAAAAGGATCGGGTCCCAATTGGTCAGAACCAATTTCACCATAAGAAGCACGTACTTTCAACATATCTACAATTTTCTTTTCCCGGTAAGAATTTCATGAAAGGTTCTTCACTGATCATCCAACCAATAGCTCCGGAATTGTAAAAAAGACGAAACGATTTTCCGGTACTGAATTTCTCAGAACCGTTATATGCACCGTTATACTCAATAAAATAACGATCAGCGTAATTATAAGTAGTACGGAATGCCCAATCTTCACGATAGGTAGGCATCACGCTTCCCCTTGCATTTTCCTGACGGCTGAACAACCCCATGGCTGTCACATTATGTTTCCCAAAACTACGTACCCAATTCAATTGTGCTTGATAATAAAGGTTACGAACTGTCTGGCTGTTATCTACAGCACCAGGAGAAGTACTCCAATTTACTCCTTGAGTCCAATCGAAACCATTATTGGTATCATAGGATTGTTCATACCGTTCCTGACCTGTATCTGGATCTATCCACTTATGTTGTGCACTATTATACAAATCATTGATACCACGATTGTTTTCAACAAAAACATTATCCCAAGAAACAGTAGCCCGAGCTGAAAGTCCTTTGGTTATAAACTTTAAATCTTGTTCCAATGTAAAATCTGTATTAATACGAGTTGTTGTTACCTGCATCGTACCCCCTAAAGAAATATTTTCCGCTGAGTTAGTTGTATTGGACACAAGTGGATACATACCCCAACTACCATCAGAATATTGCGGTAGAAACACATCTGGAGCAATATTGTATGCACCTGACCATTGCTGACCAATTTGCCATTCAGAATTTCCTGTATTGCTCCATGGAGCCTTACGAATGGCATTAGAGCCTGCCAAATTCACTTTTAATACAGTAGTTTTTGTAATATTAAAATCTAAATTACTGCGCACATTGATACGGTCATATCCATAACCAGAGTTATAACCACGCCCGTTATCATAAGTTCTAAAAAGGTCTCCTTCATGCACATAATCGGCAGAAGCAAAATATTTTACAAATTTCGTACCACCACTAATATTTATATTAGCATTATAAGACATTGTATTATCTTTAAACAAAGCTTTTTGCCAATCAACGTTAGGATAACGTTCTCTCTGTTCAATAGTAGTCTGATTACGATAGTTTTCAATAAAAGATTGAGGACGAATATATTCCCATGAATCAGGTCGCAAAGCCAACTCATGTTCAATAGCCGTATTACGGAACATCAATGCATCATAGGAGTCATACTTATTAGGCAATTTTGAAGGAGATTTCAAAGTAGCATTAAAACCTACATCTATTTTCGCACTACCCTCCGTACCACGTTTCGTTGTTACAAGAATTACACCATTAGCACCTTTTACACCATAGACTGCAGTCGCTGAAGCATCTTTCAATACAGAAATAGATTGTACAGAACTAATATCTACAGAACTCATAGGACGCTCAATACCATCCACTAATACCAATGGATCTTCATTGTTATTCCATGAGCTTGCACCACGAATAGTTATCTTCGGTTCTTCTTCGCCAGGCATACCCGTACCTTGAGTAGTAACAACACCAGGCAAGTTACCTGTCAAAGCAGCACCTATATCTGAAACACCAGCTGCCCGTTCCAAAACTTTACCTGTCGTTTGGGTTATAGCACCAACTACCGATGCTTTCTTTTGCTGACCATACCCGACTACCACCACCTCTTCTAACTGTTGAGAATCATCTTCCAAAGTTATTTTGATCAAACCTTTTGAAGTCGCTTTTACTTCTTTGGTCTTCATTCCCACAAATGAAACAATAAGAGTAGGGTTTTCATTGGGCACAGTCAACATAAAATTACCATCTATATCTGAAATCGTACCTATTGAATTATTACCTTTTAATACCACTGAGGCACCAATGACCGTCTCACCATTATTGTCAAAAACAGTTCCCCTTACCGTTATCCCACTTTGTGCCGATGCCATCAGGCAACAGAACAGCATGAGTAAAAAGAGGTAAGGAATCTTTTGATTTTTTTTTACTACATTTTTCATTACCATTAGTTTAAGATGTTAATTAACTACATTGTTCTCTAATCATCAGTCATTCTTTAATAGCCTTAGCTATCATCATACATACATTTCATTTTTATTAGTATAAGATTAATAAACGCTAACAGTTAACATGGTTGATTTCACCGCGCAAATATATTTTAAATATATAAAAAAATAATTGTGAAAGTGTTCCACATATCCATACAAACGTTACATAGGATTTGTTGCATGTAACAGAAATTATTCTTCATGTTACATGCAACAATAAATATCACTTACAAACAGCATACAGCCCTATCACACTACCCGTAAATCCACCAGCTGTAGCTGTGGAAAGATAGCTTGCATCGACATCTTTACAGAGCAAAGTCCAATCTTTCTCTCCTTTTAAAGAATAATAAAAATCATAATGAGTACCTTGAGATATTACTTTCAAATAAATTTCTTTTGTTTTTTCAGGGATTGTATCAGAAGCCAAAACTTGTTCAGACTCACCTATTCGTTTTAGAAAAACAGATTTATTTTCTCCTTGCTTATTTACAGCAAGTAAATATTGATGCTTTTCATCTTTAAACAATAACATACCAGCCTCTTCCTTTTCATTGGAAGGATTAAACAACATACGGGTAGTAGATTCGAATTTATGATGCTGCATACGACGGCAAACAAAAGCAGGAGTGTCCTTTTCAGTAGCACTGACAGCGGCACACTTCAAAGTCAAAAAGCCCGGAGCATCAGATAAAGAATACAATTCAGTAGCAGGAGCACGCAATGTCATCCACTGCATTCCCAAAGAAGTGTTATCAAAATCTTCAAATTCTTCGAAGTTACCAAATGTCACACTGGCATCACGCTTTACACCTGTTCGTTTTAGAATCAGAGGAACTATTTCATTTTCTTGCGTCATATAAGGAAAACCATCTTCGCTCCACCTTACCGGCATTAAAAATGTTTCACGCCCTAAATTTTCAAACTTATTATTTATAGGACGCATGCCAAAAACACAGCCCACCAATCGCCTTCTTGGTTGTATCAAATCAGCATGACCGGCACAGTAATCGGATTAGGACGTTCAGCACTAAGATGGCGTTGTGTTAATATTGGATTTTTCGTCCAAGGCGTAAAAGTTCCCATCGGAGAATCACTGCGGAAAATAACTTCAGAATGCCAGGTACTCGTACCACCTTCCGCATCCATGAGGAAATATTTCCCATTAATCTTATACATATGGGGACCTTCTATCCAGATAGGTTTTTCTTCCGGATGCACACCTTTGTTTACCAGAATTTTGCGAGGTCCAATCGTTTTATCTGACTTTACATCAAACTCTTGTATGCGAATTGTACGATGCCCGCTATACTCTGGTTTATAATCCGGAGCATCATCATTATTTACAATATAAGCTTTTCCGTCTTCGTCAAAGAAGAAAGACGGATCTATACCGCCCACTTCAGGCAACATAATAGGATCAGACCATTCTCCAAAAGGATCCTGAGTTTTCACAAAGAAATTACCCGCTCCCACATTAGTGGTTACCATATAATAAGTCTTATTGTGAGGATTATATGAAATAGCCGGTGCAAAAATTCCCCCACTCACATGCTGTCCCTTCATATTAACCAATTGGGAAGGACGGCTAAGAACATGTCCTACCTGTTTCCAATTTACTAAATCCC
>ENA-OQKR01000711-OQKR01000711.1-human-gut-metagenome-genome-assembly--contig:-NODE-711-length-12483-cov-2.595743_pt1 | contig 12483 bp, 16 predicted proteins | sample MGYA00242803_ERZ504806 | MGnify/ENA primary metagenome ERZ504806 (study PRJEB26092, sample SAMD00036399) | human gut metagenome | host: Homo sapiens | study: EMG produced TPA metagenomics assembly of...
TGTGGTCGAGGTCATCAAGGTCGGCCAGCAGATTATCGACGCGAACCGATTCCAGTTCCCGACTGGAACCTTGTGGATTTATGGCGTGATTTTCTTTATGTACTTCATCGTGTGCTGGCCGCTGTCCATTGTGGCCCGCCGACTGGAAAAGAGGTGGTCGAATGACTGAACCCGAAACGACCTGCAAGGGTTTCGAGGTGAATCATCTGGTCAAACAGTATGCGAATGCCGACAAGCCGGTGCTGGATGACATCTCCTTCAAGGTGGAGCATGGTTCGGTGCTCGTGGTGCTGGGTCCTTCCGGCTCGGGCAAGTCGACGCTGCTGCGCACCATCGCCGGTCTGGAACCGATTCAGGGCGGCACGATTTCCATCAACGATCAGGTGATCGATGCCGGCAAGCCTGGCACGGAACGAGCCGGACGATCCGACCGGTCCAGTGAACTGCGCACGCGTATCGGCATGGTGTTCCAAAGCTACGATTTGTTCCCGAACAAAACGGTGCTCGGCAACATCACCATGGCGCCGGTGCTCGTGCAGAAACGCGATAAGTCCGAGGTGGAGGCTGAAGCGATCCGGTTGCTTGGCCGCGTGGGACTTGCCGATCGCAAGGACTCTTGGCCGCACGAATTGTCCGGCGGTCAGCGCCAGCGTGTGGCCATTTGTCGTGCGCTGATTCTGCACCCGGAAGTACTGCTGCTCGATGAGATTACGGCGGCTCTCGACCCCGAAATGGTGCGTGAAGTGCTCGACGTGGTGCTCGAACTGGCCAAGTCCGGGCAGACGATGCTTATCGTCACCCACGAAATGCAGTTCGCGCGAGCCATCGCCGACCACATCATCTTGCTGGACGGCGGGCGCATCGTCGAGGAATCGTATGATGCGCAGGCGTTCTTCGAACACCCGCAAACCGACGTGCGCAGCAGTTCCTGCACACCTTCGAATTCGAGTGATTCGATTGTGCCATATCGACGTATTTGAGAAGAAATATCAATAACAACAAGAGAAGGAGAACCCAATGAGTATCAAGGTTGGGAAATCATTCAAAGCACTGATTGCCGCAGGCGCGGCATTGGTAATGGCGGCGTCCATGGCCGCATGCGGTCCGTCGGCAGGCACCCCGAGCGAAGCGAAGTCCTCTGACACGGGCACCAGCTCCAGCGCCAATGCCAAGGCCCGCAGCCTCGACGAGATCAAGAAGAGCGGCAAGATCAAGATTGCCGTCTTCTCCGACAAGGCGCCATTCGGCTACGTGGACAAGGACGGCAAGTACCAGGGCTATGACGTCTACTTCGCCGAACAGCTGGCCAAGGATCTGGGTGTGGAGCCGGAATACACGTCGGTTGACCCGGCTGCCCGTGTGGACGTGCTCACCTCCAACAAGGTCGATCTGGTGCTCGCCAATTTCACCGTCACCGATGAGCGCAAGGAGAAGGTCGACTTCGCCAAGCCGTACATGAAGGTGGCGCTTGGTGTGGTCTCCCCCGGAGAGCGCCCAGATCACCGATGTCAGTCAGCTCGACGGCAAGACCCTGATCATCGCTAAGGGCACCACCGCCGAAACCTGGTTCGAGAAGAACGCGCCGAACGTCAAGCTGCAGAAGTACGACCAGTACGCCGATGCTTACAACGCGCTGCTGGACGGCCGTGGTGACGCCTTCTCCACCGACAACACCGAGGTGCTCGCCTGGGCCAAGTCCAACAAGGGCTTCAAGGTTGGCATCACCCACCTTGGTGACGACGACACCATCGCGCCCGCCGTGCAGAAGGGCAACACCGAACTGCTGAACTTCGTGAACGACGAGATCGTCAAGCTCGGCAAAGACAACTTCTTCCACAAGGATTACCAGGAGACTCTGGAGCCGGTCTACGGCAACGAAGTCAACCCCGATGACATCGTGGTAGAAGGCGGAGCCGTCTGACGGACAGTCCGGTGGACTGTCCGTAGGCGACGCCGAGCCGCGGCAGCGGCGAGGTGTGTTGGGCCGGTCGTCAGGCCGTCCATTCTTGCAGGACGGAGAGGTCTGATTATACCCGTCCATAACCAACACATATAGCAACGCCGGCCTTCGGGCCGGCGTTTTGCGTTAAGGTCGTAATCGTGCCGCGCGGGGAACGGCTTCGCGCAGATGACGCAACACTTTAAGGGGGTGCGCAATGACCAGGTTCAACACTCAGCTCGTCCACGGACTGCCGGTTGGAGACAACAACACCGGAGCCGTGAACCCGCCGATCTACAACTCAACGACATATGCCTTCGAGAAGGTTGACGCGATGCCCCGCTATGACTACGCACGAAGCGGCAATCCCACACGTGACTTCCTGGAACAGCAGATCGCCCAGCTCGAGCAGGGAACGCGTGGTTTTGCGTTCGCCTCCGGTCTCGCGGCGATTCACGCGGTGCTGAGCATTTTCAAGCCCGGCGACCGCATCGTGGTCGGTGACAATATTTATGGCGGATCGTATTCCCAGCTCAATGAGTTCTTCACTCGCTGGGGAATCCTCGTCGAGGCCGTCGACACTCAGGACATCGCAGCATTGGAGGCCGCCGTCAAGGGCGACCGCGCGAACGGCATCGTGCCTGCCCAAGCCGTCTACTTTGAAACCCTGACCAATCCTCTACTCAAGGTGAACGACGTGCGCGCCATCTCCACGGTGGCCCACCGTTTCGGGGCGCTTTCGATTGTGGATAACACGTTCGTGACCCCGTATCTGCAGAAGCCGCTTGCTTTGGGTGCCGATGTGGTGATTCACTCCGCCACCAAGTATCTGGCCGGTCATTCTGATGTGAACGCCGGTCTGGTGGTCGTTTCCGGTGAGGATCTGGCGAGCCGCGTGTACTTCGCGCAGAACCGTTTGGGTGGTGTGTTGGCTCCTGCTGAGTGCGACGCGGTGCGCCGCGGCATTCAGACGCTGGCCCTTCGCATGGATCGTCAGCAGGAGAATGCCAATGCCATCGCCCGCTACCTGCTGGTGCATCCGCTGGTTAAGGCGGTGCATTACCCGGGTCTGCCCGGCGCAGGCGACCAGCGTCTGGCTGCCAAAGGTCTCAAGGGGGCCGGTGGCGTGTTGAGCTTCGAGGTCGTGCCTGGCGTTGATCCGGCTGACGTGCTCAACAACCTGCACCTGTTCCGTCTTGCTGTGTCGTTGGGTGCGGTGGAGTCTCTTGCCGAGCTGCCGTGTCGTATGACGCATTTCGAACTGCCTCGCGAGGAGCGTCTGAAGATCGGCATCACCGATGAATTGGTGCGTCTCGCCGTTGGCATCGAGGACGCCAACGATCTGATCGAAGATCTCGGCCAGGCGTTCGATATCGCTTACGCCCGTTACATCGATCGGCATGCCGACTTCGACGTGTTCCAACAGCTGACTTCGGGGGTGTTTGCCTGATCTAATACTTTTCTGCCTATTTTTCTACTCCTGGGGAGCGGCGTCGGTTGTGCCACACCGGCGCCGCTTTTTTTATGCTCTGGTTCCGCCTCCGCTGGCAGAGGGCTGTCGGCGTAGCCGACTGGGGTGGTTAAGCGGACCGCCCGCATTATGCCAACCGCGATATCACAGCATCCCCGTTACGATGAATACGGTTTGATAGTGCACCGCGTAAAAGTCAAGCGCGGCGGAACAAAGAAAGGACCTGATATGACCATCGACGTCTACGGTGCCACATGGTGCGGCGACTGCCGCCAGGCAAAGAACACTCTCGACAAACTGGGCGCGGCATACACTTGGCACAACATCGAGGAAGAGGAAGGTGCCGCCGACCGTGCCGTGGCGATCAGCGGCCAGATGCACATTCCGGTGGTGCGGTACGATGACGGCTCGTTCCAAGTGGAACCCTCTGCAGTGGATATCAGGAACAAGCTGCAGGAGCTGGGGCTGCTGGCTGACTAGGAATCCGTGGTCTGAGCTGCATAAGGCGTGCGTCATCGATCGGTCTTGATGGCGCACGTCTTATCTGTTTATGCGGATCAGAGAGTAGGGGGCTTACGCTTCGGTGCCCACTACTGTTCCAGTTGCCGGGCTTTGACCCCAATGCGATTTCGGTAGTCGGCAAGCATATTGGCAAGCGTAACTTCCCTCATGGAATCCGACATGGCTTTGGCCACTGGAGCATACGCATCTTTGAGAACGTCGTGGATATTCCGAGCCACGGGGCATGTGTGATTTCCTCTCTCGTGGATGCCGATCACATCATCGAGGTTCGTGGATTCCACTGCCTGATAGATATCGAGCAGAGTGATTTCCTTGGGGGGCGGGCAAGTTCGGCACCGCCGGTTCCGCGTGCCACTGTGATGAGCCCCGCGCGTTTGAGCGCTCCCAAGGCGTTACGAATGCTGACGGCGTTCGTCCCGGTGCTTTCGGAGAGCAGCGCGCTGGGCGCCGATCGTTATTTCGACTATCGCATCGAGAACTATGCTGAAGCTCTTTTTGACGCACCGGTTGACCATGTCATCGACACCTTAGGCGAAACGGCAAAGTTGTTATCCGGATGGAGTGACCGAGCGTCTTTGCGCTGATTGCTGATTTGATATGCGTTATCGCCAGATATGAAAAGAGAACCATGACTCCCTTTTGATGAGATTGTCTGAAGGTCAACGATTGGTCCGGATGCAATATGTGTCCAAGGAAGTTTCTGAAGCGTTGGTGTCGCAAATTACTAAAGGGTTCGGCATCGATGTCAACATAATCTTTGGAGATATCGACATCGTCGCGGATACCCCGATAGGGGGCATCGTGGCCATTTTCGATGGTGAACCGGTACGGATTGACGCGGCTTTGAATTATTTGAGGCAGCGTAATATTGCGGCCGAGGTGCTGAAAGAGGGCTGGGCAGCTTGGTGTGTTCCGGCATTCGGCGGATATTCTATAGCCATTGCTTATAAGCGCGCATTGACAATTGCGATACCGATGTGCCGGTGTCGCGTACCATGACTTGCTAAGTTCGGGAATAGAGTCGAGCCCGCCACAATAGAGCGGCATGAGGAAGAAGGATTAATGGACGTTGATTTCCGAACGCAAGCCATCCACGCCGGCTACGAGCCGCTGGATAACGGCCGTGCCGCTGTGCCGCCAATCTATGCCTCGGCCGCATTCGACCTGGGTGACGCGGCGCGCGGCGATGCGCTCGCGGGCGGTGACATCGACGGCTTCGAGTACTCCCGTGTGGCCAATCCCACTGTCGATGCACTGGAAAAGCGGCTTGCCGCGCTGGAGGACGGTATCGGCGCCGTGGCTGTCGGCTCAGGCATGGCCGCAGCATACTGATTGGATGCCGCACTTTTTTATAAGAAGCCAGCATGCACACATAGTGAACAGTTGTACACATATGCGTACGATGTCTACCGCTTTGTTTTGAACGCTGATACGATGGAAATCACGAGTCGAGGCCGAGGGCGGTTCCGACGTGGGTGAAGGGAAAACATCATGGCCGTATTCTTTGCTGGTCCGCTGATTATCATCGTGCTACTCATCGTGCTGCTGAGTGCCGCACTCTTCGTCGTGCCGCAGCAGCAGGCCTACATCATTGAGCGATTCGGCAAGTTCCTTAAGGTCCAGTTCGCCGGCATCCATATCCGCATCCCGTTCGTGGACCGCATCGCCATGAAAACCAACATGCGTGTCAACCAGCTTAACGTGCAGCTGGAAACCAAGACTCTTGACAATGTGTTCGTCACCGTGGTGGCCTCCACCCAGTTCCGCGTGAACCCGAACGATGTGGCCACCGCCTACTACGAGCTGCGTGACCCGGCCGGTCAGCTGCGCTCCTACATGGAGGACGCGCTGCGTTCCGCTATCCCCGCACTGTCTTTGGATGATGCCTTTGCTCGCAAGGACGATGTGGCGTTCGACGTGCAGAAGACCGTGGGCGCCGAAATGAGCCGTTTCGGCTTCACCGTGGTCAAGACGCTGATCACCGCCATCGACCCGAGCCCACAGGTCAAGAACGCGATGGACTCCATCAATGCCGCCCAGCGTGAAAAGGAAGCCACCCGTCAGCGTGCCGAGGCCCAGCGTATCCAGATCGAGACCCAAGCCGCCGCCGATGCGGAGAAGACTCGCTTGCAGGGTGAGGGCCAGGCCAATTACCGCCGCGAGATCGCCAACGGTATCGTCGACCAGATCAAGAGTCTGCAGGCTGTGGGCATGAACATCAACGACGTGAACAACGTGGTGCTGTTCAACCAGTACCTCGACGTGATGCGCTCGCTGTCCGAATCGAACAACACCAAGACCGTGGTGCTGCCCGCCTCCACGCCCGGCGGTTATCAGGATCTCTACGAGCAGGTCACCAAGGCCATGCTCACCGCTTCCGAGACGAAGTAATCACCCCGTTTGCGAATCCCCATCCATCGATAGTGAAGCCCCTCCAAGCGAGGGACTTCACTATCGCTATGCCTGAAGGAATGCCGGAATGGCCTCGGCCGCCGCGTATCCCTTGCGATACATCATTTCCAGGCCCTCGAAGTTCTTCTTCAGGGTGTTGAGACCATACAGGTCTTCGGGTGCGAGGATCAGCACTTTGCCTTCCGCCTCGTAATGCTTGGCGAGTTCGAGTTCGTCGTTGTAGGTCTTGTAGCGCATGCGCAGCTTCTCGGCCGCGGCGGGGTGGGAGCGTTCGAGGATGCGGGCCGGAGCCAAATCCTTCTGCTGCTTGCGCACTTCGTTACGCAAGCGGGACAGAATCAGAATCACGCGATCGTAGCCGTCCTCCAGCGCCTTCTGCACCGGCACCGGATCAGCGATGCCGCCATCGAAATACGGCACGCCATCCACCACATACGGCTCGCAGGCCACCGGCACGGCGGACGAAGCCTTGATGATGTCGAAATCATCAAAACGCACGCGCGATTTGTCGAAGTACTTGGTCGAGCCGTCCTCGGCATTGCAGGCCACCACGGTGAACCCGGTCTCATTGGCCTCGAACGCCGCGAAATCCAACGGATTCTCGCCATCGTGATTGCTCAGCGTGCCGTAGATGTAGTCGAGGTTGGCAAAGTTGTGGTTCTTGAAGAAGCTTTCCGCACTCGCGTACTCCTTGCGGAAGGCGTACTTGGTGTAGAAGGTGTGGTTGCGGCCGTGCTGGCGTGCGATGAATGAGGTCATATTGGCCGCGCCGGCGGAAACGCCGTAGCACATATCCACGTCGATGCCGTCCTCCAGCATGCGGTCCATAACACCACAGCCGAAAATCGCGCGGAACCCGCCGCCGACATCAATCATCGCCGTCTTTGTCATACCAACCCCCTGTTCACTTGAATCTGGTATGAGCTTACGCGTGCTGCACGGACAACGATATGGGCAGTGTGCTGTGAATTTGTCTGGTTCTTCCTTGGCTTCCCTCAGAGAGGGGAGCCAAGAACGGCTCATACGTTCAGCAATTTGCGTGACAACTCGGCAATCCGTTCGGACGGATCGGAATTGGCGAGCTCCACGCCGCCGGTCGCGTCTTCGGGTGCCAGTTTGCCCAGGGACTCCAACACCACGCCCAGATGGCGCACGGTACCCTCATTGCCGTCGATGACAGCAGCCCGTTCGGGCAGCAGCTCGCGGAAGTAGTCGCGGTAGAACACGAAATGCGTGCAGCCCAGCACCACCGAGTCGATATGCTCCATGTCGTACTGGTCGAAGTAGCCGTGCAGCGTGCGCATCACCAGGTCATGGTCGCCGAGCCGCCCGGATTCCACGATCTCCACCAAGTCGGGGCAAGGCTCCTTGAAAATCGTGTTGTTGGAATCGAATCGATCCATCAGTTTGGCGAACTTCCGCTCACGCAAGGTCAGGGGAGTGGCCGCCACAATCACCCTCTGGGGAATATGATGCGGGTCGGAAGGCACGTCACCACGGTCGCACGCCACTTTCAGGGCCGGCTCCATGCCGATGATCGGAATATCGTAGTGTTCGCGCAAATCGTTCACCGCGGCGGAAGTGGCGGTGTTGCATGCGATGACCACGGCCTTGACGCCTTGACGCACGAACCGTTCGACAATATCGAAACTCAGGGCCCTCACTTGTTCAGGCGTCTTGATGCCGTACGGTGCGTTGGCCGAATCACCAAAATACAGCACATGCTCGGCCGGCATATCCTTGGCGATTTGGCGAGCCACGGAAATACCGCCAAGACCCGAATCGAATACGCCGATTGGAGCCGAAGAGCTCATGCCTGAATCCTCCCTATAGCCATGCCTGCAACCGTATGTTGCCGCGACCGATCACAAAGCCGATTGTTTTGCGGTGTTGTTTCGCTCCCTAGAGTACTCTGAAAGCCATGAGTCTTCCGCAACGAGTAACCAAGACACACGCAACCGGCAATGATTTCGTGGTATACCTCGACAAGTCCGGCAAATTCGAGCCTACCGCCGATGAGGTCCGATTCCTGTGCGACCGTCACTTCGGCATTGGCGGTGACGGCCTGATTCGCCTGACACGGCCTGATTTCGTGTCTGATTTAAGCGATGATCAGCTTTCGGACGTACTGGCCGGGGGCGCGAAATGGTTCATGGACTATCGCAATGCGGATGGATCGTTGGCGGAGATGTGCGGCAACGGTACACGCGCCATCACCTTGTTCGCTCAGCGTGAGGGGGTGGCCGACTCCACCGAGCCGTTCCGCCTCGGCACCCGTGCCGGCGTCAAGATTCTGACGCCACGCGGCAATATGAGGCCGTACGGAGCCAACGTGTTCCAGGTCGAAATGGGGGAGTGGAAGATCGGCGAAACCGACGCCTACGAGGTCACCATCCCCGGCACTGAGGGCTCGGCGCGCGGTACGTTTGTGGATATGGGCAACCCGCATGTGGTCGCGGTGATCGAGGATGCCTTCGCGTCCCTGCCAGTGGTTGAATCACTGGATTTGGTCACCAAACCAGTGGTGGCTCCGGTCATCGAATCCGACCAGAACGTGGAATTCGTGCGGGTCGACGACATCGATCAGAGCACCGGCGTGGGTGAAGCCACGATGCGCGTCAACGAACGTGGCTGCGGCGAAACCCTGTCCTGCGGCACCGGCCTGTGCGCCACAGGCATTGTGCTGCAGGCCAAGACCGGCATCAGCCACTGGGACATCACCGTACGTGGCGGCACCCTGCGCGTGGACGTCACCGACAGCGACGTAAAGCTGACCGGAGCAGCCACGCTGGTCGCCGATATCGATTTGTTGTAAAGGAATCAGGCAGCGAACAGGGCCGCGCCTTCGGTGACGATGATGAGTACCACGATCGCCACGATCCACAGTATGTCGACCATGAGGTCGATGTTGAGGCGGTAATACTTATTGAGTCCGGCCGGCACCGCCGGCACCTCAGCCTCACCGTCGCTATCATCAGCCGCCACAGCCTTACGCGACGGCAATCCCTGCACGGCCACGGTCGCATGGCTCAACGCCATGAACTGGATGGTGGTGGAGAACATCAGGGTCAGGCACCACGGGCACAGCGCGTGAATCACGAACAGCGACTGCGTGCTCAGCCAGTACGAGTAAGCCAAAGCGGCCAGTCCGCCCAGCCACGTGCAGGTCGCGAACCAACGCGGCACCTTCACACGCGCCAGACCGATCACCGCGATGGTAACGAACACCGATTCGGCGGCGATGCCGAAGAACGCGTTCGGATAGCTCAGCCCGCCGAATTTCACGATTTCCGCCTGCCAGGACTGGGCCACCGCCGAACAGGACACCGCCGAGTTCAGATCGCAGCCGAGCGCGGACTCCGGATGCCGAGCCAATTGCAAAGTCTCAGCGGACAGAATGAGCGAGGCCCCCAACGCCACTGCCGAGGCAATCAGCATGATGAGATATGTCCAAGTGGCACTGTGGCGCCATCCAATCAACGGTCGTGCCTCCGCCAAGCCAAGCGGCGTGGTGTTCGTGGTGCTGGATGATGTGTCGGTTGCGGTGTTACGAGTCATCATGTCCCTTTCGATAGCGCTGCGCTCCAGATTAGCCTCTGCGGTTGTCAGCTGGGTGCCGAATGTCTGGTTTCGGCCGTTGGCAGAAGGTGACGACCTGTCTGCGCCTTGCGTGGGAATGCTGAAATGAGGTTACGATGGAAGGTATGACTGGATATGTGATGCCTTTGGAACCGCCCGCCGTCGGGTGGGACATCCACTGCCATACCGCCTTCTCGGATGGCACGGAAACGCCGGCCACGTTGGCCGAACAATCCAAGGCATTGGGACTCAAGGGCGTGGCCATTTCCGATCATGACACCACCGCCGGCTGGCCGGAGGCCGAAGCCGCGGCTCATAGGGTCGGTTTGCCGTTGCTCCGCGGCACCGAGATCACCGCCACGGATGAGAACGTCTCCGTGCACATGCTCGGCTACCAGTATGATCCCACGAATCAGCACATCACGGACTTGTTCGCCAATACTCGAGCCGCACGGTTGCAACGCACGCAGCGCATGGTCGAATTGTTGTCTCGTGATTATCCGATTACCTGGCAATCCGTGCTCGCCCAAGTCAAGGAGGGTGGCAAAACCACCATTGGCCGGCCTCACATCGCTGATGCTTTGGTGAGTGCCGGCGTATATCGGACTCGTTCGGAAGCGTTTGCGGATGCGGTCAGCGCCTCATCCAAATACTATATTCCCACGCCTTCGCCGACCTCTCATGAAGTGGTGGCCGCCGTCAAGGGAGCAGGCGGTGTGATTCTGATCGCCCATGCCGGTGATGTGAGCCGTAACCGCAGACTGTTGTCCGATGACCAGATCGAGGCATTGATCAGCGAAGGACTGGACGGGCTGGAGGTATGGCACCGTGGCAATTCACCGGAGCAACGAGAACGGCTGCTCACCATCTGCCGCCGGCACCAGCTGCTGGTCACCGGTGGGTCTGACTGGCATGGCAAAGGCAAACCGACAAACTGGGGGAGAACCTCACCGACGAGGCCACTGTCGAAGAGATCGTTCATCGCGGCGTGCTTCCGCTATATCGGTGATTCAGCAATCAAAAGCGGCCTTGAGATAATGCCCAAGGCCGCTTATGCGCGATTCATGGTCACAGCGTGCCGAAGCCGACGGCGTGCTTGGTTTCGGAGCCGATGATCGCGTAACCGAGTGCCTTGGCGGGCACGATGATGCGACGGCCCTTGTCATCGGTCAGATCGATCGTCGTGTTGTCGGCCACGGCCTGCGCGATGGCCTGGCTCACATTGTCGGCTGATTCGTCGGTGCTGAAGTTCACCGGTCGTGCCACGTTCTGAATGCCCAGTTCGATATCCATATAAGGCTCCTTGTTCTGCCGTCTTTGTGACGAACATCATGGTAAGTGGCCGTCGCCGGCCGAGGTTCTGTACTCTATTGTGCCGCGTGTCTGCGTCGTCATGTGCGGTGTTACGCGCTCGGCGTGGCGCGGAACACCGTACACGACATTATTTGGATGATGTGGACGATTCGGCCAGCGGATTGCCCTCGCTGTCATACCCGTCCAACCCGGCACGGGCATCGCGCAGAGCGCGTTCTTCCCGCTCCAACAGCGGAATCACCGTGGTTTGGGCACTCGAGGCTCCGTACTGAACGAGACTGTCCGGAGTATCGTCATTCACCGCATCGTCGGTCGGGGCGGCGGATTGAGACGCAGGGGAAGCGTCGGTTGACGTCGTGCCGCTATGCCCGTTCATACTGAGGAGCTCCTTCAGCGTGATCGTCACCGAAGAATGGGAAGCGCCATGTGAGGGCTGCGGTTTGGTCGATCCCGTACCGGTTGCGATGCCGGAGACATTCGTTTGCGGGTGATTGGCGGTCCGGTCAGCATCGGGTTCGACTTCCGGGGTAAGATCCACGTCGCCAGCGGCCACGATGTCAGCGGAACCGGTGCGATCGGGATCGGGCGTGTCGTCCGAGACCTCGGCCGCCGCGGTACCGGTGTCGGACTGCTGCGGTTGTGCGGGTGCCTGATGACGGTCGTCCTGCAACAATGTGCCGACGGTGATTGTGGAAGGCAAACCGGGCTTCGTTGACGAGGCGGCGGCCGACCCTGCGGCTGGGGCCGGTGCCGGAGTGTGCTTGATCACGCCCAACTGGTGTGCGAGTCGTTCGACCTGTGCCTTGAACTGCATGATGTGATCGTTGTCCGCACGGTTCAACGCCTGAATGAATTCGCCCACCTGTTCCATCTGCAGCCACAGGTTGGCCCTGAGCATGATGAGATCGTCAAGTCGAGAGCCCATCATGCGGCCGTATGCGGAAAGCACGGCGTTGCGATGGGATTCGTCGAGCTTGCCGAAAATCCAGGCAAGGTCTCGTGCCGGATCGTTGACCTGCATATCCTGCCAGTTGGTCACCGTGGTGATGGTGGAACCGGAGAACAGGAAGTCGCCGTCGGAAAATCCGCCGTGAACCGTGCAGGTGGAGAACGACCACAATCCCTCGGTGTCCATGATGCGCGCCCAGCTGTCGGTGATTTCTTGGGGAACATGGCCGGCGGAGCGTAAGCGGCGAATCCAGGCGGTCAGCTGCGAACGAATCTGACCGGTGGTAACTACCGGATA
>ENA-OQKR01000715-OQKR01000715.1-human-gut-metagenome-genome-assembly--contig:-NODE-715-length-12463-cov-4.658479_pt1 | contig 12463 bp, 14 predicted proteins | sample MGYA00242803_ERZ504806 | MGnify/ENA primary metagenome ERZ504806 (study PRJEB26092, sample SAMD00036399) | human gut metagenome | host: Homo sapiens | study: EMG produced TPA metagenomics assembly of...
AGCTATCGTCAACCTTCGCGGCAGAGCTCAATTTCCTGCAATCCCCTCAACCGATTCCACCGATTTCATAACACCCAGCCGTTCATGGCGCGCAGCGCCCCGCTGAGCGAAAAGAACGGTATGGCGGTCGCATTCTGCCGCCAGCTTAGTACGTTATAGCTATGATGACCGTGATTTCACATTTCTCCGCCCTCCGCGCAATTCGTCGCGCACGACGGGCGTACTCTGCCCTACCCTGGGACTCCGTTGATAGCGAACAGCAAGCACAGGCCTTGGCTGGCTGCATTCCCAACAATGACGCGATAGACTTTGGCGCACTTTCGATACTCGACGCCTGGAATGAAGATGATTCCGAACTGCTCGATCTTCTCGTTTCAAACGAAGACAACAGGCGCCCCGACAAGCGACTTCTTCAGCATATTCTCTCCGCTCCGCTTCCTGAAGGTGCAATTATGCACGTCGAGGCCGACATCTACGCTACGTCTCCTGCCATGACAGCCATGCTTTGTTCCAAGAATGAATCAGTCGCCAAAACCTTGATGCTACTCATGGAACTGCTCGGAACCTACTCCCTTCCCCCCGGGGCAACCATACCCCCATTGCCCTATGACGCCATCTGGCCCAAGGGCGATGACTGCGCAGCGACGAGCGATCTTGATTGCCTGGGCGACCAGTCGGCGACCGAACAACAGAACGAGACCCGCTACGAACAGGCACACTACAAATGCGAGCCCGCCACAACTATCGAAGAGCTCGAGGCGATCGCACGCTTCGCCAAAAGTAGCTCATATACCTCGTTTCGCACGGCAGTCAATCTCGCCCGACCCGGATCTGCATCCCCAGCCGAATCCCTAATGTTTGCCGTTCTCGGAGCGCCCATGCGCTTTGGCGGATTCGGATGTTGCAGCCTGCCCATGGGAGGCCTGCTACTCAACTATCGAATCGACTTCGACACTCTTGCGGTCAACATGTCCTCCGGCATCCCTTACGCCATCTGCGACCTATATTGCCCGGCCGCCGGAGTCGACAACGAATACAACGGAATTGGGCATGAGCTTCAAAACGCTCGCATCCACGATGGCAATCGAAATAATGGCCTCAAGGCAATGGGCATCCACGTCCTGGTTATCAATCGCGACCAAATGAAAGACCTTGTTGCACTCGAAGCCTTCGCCCAAACGATGCATCGACTCGCGGGAGTCCGATTCCGATACCGTATCAAGGGCTATCGCAAGCGTCAGACCGCTTGGCTCAACGCCCTGCGGGCCGGAATCGGCCTTGCGCCGGTCTAAACGGCGAATCACCCGTGCACCGTCGAGCAGGGCTGGACAGTTAGTTCAAATACGTATAAATGGACACATTGAATTAGGCTGTTTTGCAGTTATCTCTATACCATTCGCCCGATTTGAAGGCAGGGTAGACTTCAAAACAGCGTCATATGGACTAACTAAAGCTCCAAAACAACGTATCGGCATTGAATCGAGCAATTCGAGTTCTCAGAACTTATACGTATCCGAACTAACTGTCCACCTCGATTTCGACGGCCGTCCAAACGCCCTCAAATAACCTCAATTGCCCTCCATTTGACAGCAGCAACAGGGTCGCTCACCATAGCAGGCGACAAATCAACGAAAGGATGAACATGGCAGCTGCACAGCCGCTTAAGATTCGCATGGTTGCCGGACTTGGCAACCCTGGCGAGGAGTATGCCGAGACCCGTCACAACGCTGGTTTCAAAGCAATCGACGAGCTGGCCCGTCAGGCCGGCGTCACGTACTGGAAAAACCAAGCAGGCGCCGAGGTCGCGCTCATCAACATCAACGATCCCGAGGAAGAGGGCGGCAAGCGCCAGATTGTACTGGTCAAGCCGCAGTCGTACATGAACACCTCGGGCGGGCCCATCTCCAAACTCTGCCGCGAGTACAAGATCAAGGCCGAGGAGCTACTCGTGATTCACGACGAGCTCGACATTCCCGCCGGCGACGTACGTGTTAAGGTGGGCGGCGGCCACGCCGGCCACAACGGCCTGCGCTCCATCATCGACAAGATGGGCAGCCGCGACTTCAGCCGCATCCGCACCGGTATCGGCAACCCTCCCGGCAAGATGGCCGTGGCAGACTACGTGCTCAAGCAGCTGCGCGCCCGCGAGGCCGAGGACTTCCAGGACACCTGCGCCCGCGCCGCAGATGCCGCCGGTCTGGCCATCGTCCACGGCGTAATCTACGCCCGCGATCACGTAAACGGCGCCGCTTCCGCCAACGGGAAGCACTAAAACCTACCATTTAGGGACAGGTTTATTTTGGCAGCTTTTATCTGCGGAAACGCCGCAGTCGATACATCGCAATAAACATGCTGCCACCATACATGCATAACGCCCCAAAGGGGGCCGGCCTCAACGAAGCGCGAGGCCGGCCCCCTTTGCCGTTTTGCCTGATAAAACCGACCAAAATAAACCTGTCCCTTTTTGGCAGGTCACTTTTCCCGCCTGCCAAAGATACACGTAAGCGACATTGCCATGAGGGTATAATTTGCACCGTATGTCTGCACAACGCCTGTGCGCGTACGGTTTTATTCGGGCTACCGTCCATTTCCGTGGAGGCACGGTTCGGCGGCCCTAACAAGAGAGGGGTTCTATGTATAAGATCCTGGAGAAGACGCAGTTCTCGGAGAAGGTGTTCAAGTTCCGCATCGAGGCGCCTGCAATCGCCAAGCATGCGCACGCTGGACAGTTCCTCATGGTTCGCGCCAACGAGACGGGCGAGCGCGTCCCGTTTACCCTGGCCAGCTGGAACGGTGACGAGGGCTGGGTCGAGTTCATCTTCATGGTGATCGGCAAGACCACCGAGATGCTTTCCACCTACGAGGCCGGCGAGTCGCTGCGCGACGTCGTGGGTCCGCTGGGCGTTCCCACCGAGATGGCCGAGGGCCCCTGCGCCGTCATTGGCGGCGGCGTCGGCCTGGCAATTGCCTTCCCGGTCGCCAAGCACCTGGTCGAGACCGGCCACGAGGTGCACGCCATCATGGGCGCCCGCACCAAGGACCTCCTGCTCATGGAGGACCAGTTCCGCGAGCTGCTCGACGAGGACCACATCCACATCACCACTGACGACGGCTCCTACGGCGAGCAGGGCGTTGTCACCGCTCCGCTGGAGCGCCTGCTGCAGGACAAGGCCGTGAGCCAGGTCTTCTGCGTCGGCCCCGTTCCGATGATGAAGTTCTCGACCCTCACCGCCCAGAAGTACGACACCCCCATCACCGCGTCGCTCAACCCCATCATGGTTGACGGCACCGGCATGTGCGGCTGCTGCCGCGTCGAGGTGGGCGGCGTGACCAAGTTCGCTTGCGTCGACGGCCCCGACTTCGATGCCACCCTGGTCGACTGGGATGACCTTCGTGCCCGCCAGGCCGCTTACCGTTCCGAAGAGGGCGAGTCCCTCAAGGCCTATGAGGAAAAGAGCTGCGCATGCCACTAGTTAATGGTCGTTTCGTTGCCGATATGAAGTCGCCCCGCACCCCCGATAACGAGGAGCCGGCTGCCGAGCGCGCCTGCGACTTCCGCCCCGTCGACAAGGGCTTCACCGAGGAGATGGCGCTGGCCGAGGCCGAGCGCTGCCTCAACTGCAAGAAGCCGTTCTGCGTCGAGGGCTGCCCCGTCAACATCAACATCCCCCGCTTTATCGAGCAGATCCGCGAGAAGGACTTCGGCGGCGCTCTCGATACCATCCGCGAGGACTCCATGCTTCCCGCCATCTGCGGCCGCGTCTGCCCGCAGGAGAACCAGTGCGAGGGCAAGTGCATCCGTGGTAAGAAGTCCGAGCCCGTTGCCATCGGCCAGCTCGAGCGCTTCCTGGGTGACCGCCCCGAGCTCGCCTCCACGCCCAAGATGGCTCCCAAGAACGGCAAGAAGGTCGCCGTCGTCGGTTCCGGCCCGTCCGGCATCACCTGCGCCGGCGAGCTCGCCCGCAACGGCTTTGACGTCACCGTCTTTGAGGCATTCTTTACCGGCGGCGGCGTGCTGGTCTACGGCATCCCCGAGTTCCGTCTGCCCAAGGCAGTCGTCAAGCGCGAGATTGACGGCCTGGAGGACATGGGCGTCAAGTTTGAGTACAACTCCGTCGTGGGCAACATGGCCACGGCCGAGGAGCTGTTCGAGCAGGGCTTCGACGCCATCTACGTGGCGACCGGCGCTGGCCTGCCCAAGTTCCTCAACGTCCCCGGCGAGAACCTGCCCAACGTCTTCTTCGCCAACGAGTACCTCACCCGCGTGAACCTGATGAAGGCCAACAAGTTCCCCGAGTACGACACCCCCACCAAGCACGGCAAGAACGTCGTCGTCTTTGGTGGCGGCAACGTGGCTATGGACGCCGTCCGTACCGCCAAGCGCCTGGGCGCCGAGCACGCCATCATCGCCTACCGTCGTACCGAGGACGAGATGCCCTGCCGTCGCGCCGAGCTGCACCATGCTAAGGCCGAGGGCGTCGAGGTCCTGCCGCTCGTCTCCCCGCTCGAGTTTGTCGCTGGCGAGGACGGCTCCGTGTGCGCCGTCAAGGTCCAGAAGATGGAGCTCGGCGAGCCCGACGAGTCCGGCCGTCGTCGCCCGGTGCCCATCGAGGGCGCCATCGAGGAAATCCCCTGCGACGTCGCGATCTCGGCTATCGGCACCAACGCCAACCCCTTCGCTGCCAAGATCGGCGGCAAGATGGAGCTCAACAAGTGGGGCTACATCGTTGCCGACGAGGAGACCGGCCAGACCACCGATCCCCGCATCTGGGCCGGCGGCGACATCGTCACCGGTGCCGCTACGGTCATTCTGGCGATGGGCGCCGGCAAGAAGGCCGCTGCTTCCATCACCAAGAGCCTGCTGGGCGAGTAATCACCCACAGCGCTAGCCATCAAACGGCAAAGTCCCCGTCGAGCACACGCCCGGCGGGGACTTTTTCTATGCCGACCGCCCAAACCACCACAAAGGCACCTGTCCCCTTTGTGGTGGTTTTGGTCGGTTAGCCTTCGAGTTGGGCCACCTTGTAGCGGTAGGCCGCGGCGATGACGTCCTTGCAGCCTTCGCGGCCCAGCTTGGCGCGGTTGACTACGATATCCTTACCGCTCGTCATCTTCCACTTGCCGGCACTGTAGCGCTTATAGAACGCCTCGCGCGCCTTCTGCTGCTGTTTAACCAGCTTGGCGCCCTTCTTTTTGTTGAGACCACGCTTCTTGCGGACAATCTCGACGCGGTCCTCAAAGGGTGCGGTCACCAGCACGGCAATGTGGTTGTGGTTGTTGCGCAGCAGATAATCGGACAGGCGGCCTTCGATAATGCAGCTCTCGGTCTCGCCCAAATCCAAAATCACCTGGCTCATCTTTTGGAACAACTTATCCGAGTACGAACGCGCATCGTAGCGGTCGGGCAGAAACGCCATGTTCTCCACGGCCAGACGCTCGTCGTAAGCGGCCATCTTGTCGAGCGACTCGCCCGTGCGCAGCGACGCACGCACCAGCAGCTCGTTATCGTACAGTGGAATCCCCAACTCGTCGGCAAGCATGCGACCAATCTCGTGGCCCTCGGCGCCAAAGTCGCGCGCGATGGTAATGACCACAGGATTCTTCTTATTCTCCAGATCGCTCATCGCGATTCCTTTCTAACAAATGAGAAATAGGCGATTCCTGATTCCCATTTTGTCACTTACGACCGTCCTGGTTTCCCAAGTGCGGGAGATTGCCCCGAAAGAGGAGCGCCGCGTACTAAATGTACGCAAGCGACGATTGAGGGGCAAGGTGCCGTGCTTGGGGAAGCAGGACTATGCGGCTACGATGCGGCGTTGATACGCCCTCACCAGCAGCGAGATACCAAAGTTGAGCACAAAGTACATCGCAAACACCAGGCCGTAGAGCATAAGCACCTGCGACAGGTCGATCGCGTGGGCCATCACCACGTTTGCCGTGTACATGAGCTCGGCCACGTTAATGCCCGAAAGATACGAGCTGTCCTTAATGACGGTCGTGCACTGGCTAAACAGCGCCGGAATGATCGTCTTAAACGTCTGAGGCAGAATGATGTAGCGCATGGTGGCAAAGAAACCGAAGCCCTGGCTCTGCGCTGCCTCAAACTGGCCGCGCGGAATCGAGTTGAGGCCGCCGCGCACAATCTCGGCCATAACAGCGCTGGTAAACAGCGTAAAGGCGATGGTCGAAATCACAATGTCCAAACCCTGCACCGTAAAGTAGATAAACAGAATCCACAGCAGGTTCGGCGTGCAACGGAACAGCTCGATATAGGCGCTCACCAAAATACGGAATGGGCGGGGCGCATAGCTTTTAACGAGCGCCAGCACCGTGCCAAAGATGAGCGAGAAAAAGATCGACAGCGCCGAGATCTCGATGGTCTTAACAAAGCCGCCCCAGATGTAGAGCAGGTTGGTCGCGTTGAAGATTTCCATGCGCTAGGCCTCCTCTACGTTGTCGAGCCCCAGCTCGGCCAGGCTCACGCCGCGCGGACGCTCCTTGGAGCGGCGCTCGAGCCACTGCACCAGCATGGCGAGCGGAAAGCAGATGATGAAGTACATAAGGCAGCAGACGATGTATCCCTGCAGGTAACCGTACAGACTCACAAAGTTGTCGGAACGGTACATAAGGTCGCCGCCGGCCACAAGCGCCAGCACCGACGTATTCTTGACCAGGTTGAGCGCCTGGTTACACAGCGGCGGCAGAATGATCTTGAACGTCTGGGGCAGCACGATGTACCAGTACGCCTGCGCACGGGTGAAGCCCTGGCTCTGGGCCGCCTCCATCTGACCGCGCGGAACCGCCTCGATACCGGTGCGGATGACCTCCGAGATGTAGGCCGCGTGATACAGGCCCACGCCCAAGAAGCCCAGCACGAACGGTGCGATGCGCACCGGCTGGTCGGCACCGGTTATGGCCTGCAAAAAACTGCGGACCGGCCATGTACATAAAGAGCACCTGTACGGGCAACGGGGTGTTCTGGTAAAACTCCACGTACACGCGGCTTGTGGCGCGCAGCACGCGCGAGCGAGTGGTAGAGAACACGCCCAGCAGCGTGCCCAGCACCAGCGACAGCAACAGACCGGCAACGACCACCTGCAGCGTCACGCCAAAGCCCTCCCAGAAGGGCCCCATGTTTTGAAATGTCGTCGACCAACGGTCGGCGTCAAATAATCCTTCGAGCATTTGATTCCTTCCTTGGACGATGCGCCTATACAAGACCCCAGGTCTTGACCTCTTGGTCGAGCCAGCCGTCGGCCAGGCGATCGCAAACCACCTGATCGACCACGGCCGAAAGGTCGCAGCCCTTCTTGGTCGCCACGCCGTAGCCCTGCTCACCAAACTTGACCTCGGGCTGCAGCAGCTCAACGGTCTCGTTCATGTAACCGGCCAGCGTGGAGCGGTCCATGGCAAAGACATCGATATTGCCGGCGTCGAGCGAACTCTTGATGATGGGGTAGCCGCTAAAGGCCCTAAACTCGGGCTTGCAGCTAAAGCCGTTGTCCTTGATCATCTGCTCGATCAGGCCCTGCGTGGTAGCACCCTGGCTCACGCCGATGACCTTACCGTCCAGGTCCTCAATCGAGGTAAAGCCCGAACGCTTCTTGACCATGAGTCCCACGTAGTCGGTGCGGTACGGCGTCGAGAAATCCCAGCTCTTCTTGCGCTCGTCGGTGATGGTGTAGGTCGCCGCGACCACGTCGAGTTGGCCGTTATCGATCAGCGGGCCGCGTGTCTTGGGCGTCACGTCGGTAAACTCGACAAGCTCCTGGACGCGGGCATCCTTGTAGCTCACGCCAAAGACGGCAGCGGCGATCTGGTAGCACAAATCGACTTCCATGCCCTCAAAGCGGCCCTTGGCGGTGTCGTAATAGCCATAGCCGGGAACGTCCTTCTTAACGCCGGCATTCAGATGGCCACGCGACTTGATGGCCGCAAGCTTGGACCCCTTGTCGGAGCCCTCGCCGCTGGTGGAGTTGCCGCAACCGGTAAGCGCGGTCCCCGTCAGCGCGAGCATGCCGGCGCCCGCCAGCTGCAAAAAGTGACGGCGCGACACGGCCGCCCTCGTCATATCCGTCATGTCCATCACCGCGCCTAGTGCAGAATCTTGGACAGGAACTCGCGGCAGCGCGGGTTCTCGGGGTTATCGAAGAAGTGCTCGGGCGTGCCCTCCTCCAGGATGCGGCCGTCCTCCATAAAGATGACGCGGTCGGCCACCTGGCGCGCAAAGCCCATCTCGTGCGTCACGCAGATCATGGTGATGTCCTCCTGCGCAAGCTCAATCATAACGTCCAAGACTTCCTGGACCATCTCGGGGTCGAGCGCCGAGGTCGGCTCGTCAAACAGGATGATGGGCTGCTTGGTGCACAGGGCACGGGCGATGGCGATGCGCTGCTGCTGACCGCCCGAGAGATTCTGCGGATACTCGCCGGCCTTATGCGCCATGCCGACGCGCTTGAGCGCGGCAATGGCGATCTCGGTCGCCTCCTCCTTGCTCTTCTTTTGCAGCTTGATGGGCGCGAGCGTCAGGTTGCCCAGCACCGTCATGTTGGGATACAGGTTGAACTGCTGAAACACCATGGAACTATACTTGCGAGCCATCTCCAGGTGATTCTTTTTTGTGAGCGGCGTACCATCGATGACGACCTCGCCCGAAGTGGGCTCCTCCAGATAATCGACGCAACGGATGAGCGTCGACTTACCCGAACCGGAAGGCCCGATCATTACGAGCTTCTCGCCGCGCTTGACGGTGAGATTGATATCTTTGAGCACATGCAGGTCGCCAAAGTACTTGTTGAGATGCTTGATCTCGATCATGTCTGCCATGAATGTCCCTTCCCTGCGTTTACACGAGTTGAACTATTGTACGGAAAGAACCGCGTTTCCGCAGCCCACACTACATCCCCGTAAAGAACCCGCAACCTTCCACCTAGTCATTGGAGACAGACTTAAATGAGTACCTGCTCATTGGGCACTCATTTAAGCCTGTCCCCAATGAGTGCCCAGCCCAGCAAAAAGGGGCGCGACCATGACGGCCACGCCCCCCCCTAAACATCAACTATGTACCGCTCGGCCCCTACGCGAGTTTGGCTCCGACGATCTTTGCCGCGGCCGACTTATCGAAGTTGCCGCCGGTGGCCTTGCCGAGTGCGCCCATAACCTGGCCCATCTGCTTCTTGGACGTGGCACCCAGCTCGGCGATAACCTGCTCGATCAGGGCCTCGAGCTCCTCGCCCGAAACCTGCGCGGGCAGCAGGCTCTCCAGAATCTTGACCTGCTCGGTCAGGTTGTCGGTACGCTCCTGGTCGGTGCCGGCCTTGATGGACATCTCCAGCGTCTCGCTCGTCTGCTTGATCAGACGCTTGATCATGCTGTTGACGTCTTCCTCGGTCACATCGCGGCGCTCATTGACCTCGATATTCTTCACCTCGGCCTTAACCTGGCGAATGATAGACAGGCGAACCTTGTCCTTGGCCTTCATGGCCGCAATCATTTCCTTCTGCAGCTCTTCGTTGGTCATCTGCAAATCCTCTCTAATAGTGTGGGCGGCACTCGCGCGAGCACCGCCCCATGATTACTCAGTCGTCGACGAATCGTCGGTCGAACTCTTGGTGACACCCTTCAGACTCACGTTATAGGGTACGTCCTTGGGCATGGGGTTGACGGTAATGTCGGCGTCCTTCTTGTACTGCTCCAGCCACTCGCTGTATGCAGTACTGGCCGCCTGCGTCTTCACCACATTGGAGACGTACTTCTTGATGGCCTTGGGCACCTGGTTGATGTCATCAACCTGATTATCGACATGGAAGTAGTCGGTGCACTTGATGATGTGGTAGCCATAGGTCGACTCGACGACTTCGCTCACGTCGCCCTTGTTGAGTCCCTCGAGCGCCGTCTGGTAGCTGTCGACGAAAGTGGTGAGCTTATCCCAGCCCACATCGCCCTTCTTCTCCTTGGAACCGGTGTCCTCGGAGTACTGCTCAACGGCATCCTCAAAGCTCAGCTCACCGGACTTGATCTTGTCCAGGCACTCCTGCGCCTTGGCCTTGGCGGCAGCCTTGTCCTCGTCGGAAGCGTCGGAATCAACCTTGATCAGGATGTTCGACGAGCGGCGGGCGTCGTTGTAGCTGGACAGGTTTTCGTTGATGTAATCGACAATCTCGCTGTCCTTGGGCTTGCTGGTGGGCGCCACGGCGTCCTTGAGCTTTTGCTGTGCCAGACTCTCCTTGAGCGAGTCCTTGTAGGTGTCCTCGGTATAGCCGTAGGTCTTGAGGGTCTTCTTAAAGGCCTTGGCACCGCCCGCGCTCTTGCACGCGTCCTTCCAAGCCTTCTCGACCTCCTCGTCCGACACCGTCACGCCGTTCTCCTTCTGTGCCTGTTGAAGCAGAATCTGCTGCGTGTAGGAGTCGATGAGTTGCTTGCGGTACTTCTTGGGCGTGAGGTCGTTGTCAACCAGATACTGCGCCCAATCCTCATCCTTGGCGTAGCCGTAGGACGTGCGCATGCTCATGATCTGCTTGGTCACGGTGTCCTCGGTGAGGTTGGTGCCGTTGATAGTAGCAGCAACACCGCCGGTCAGCTTGTAGCCCGAGGTGTCCTCGGCCTGCGACATAAGGCCGGAGCACGCCATCGCCGAGACGGAAAGCAGCATCGCCAGCACGCCGATGACCACCAAGACGATCTTGACGGTCTTAGACACGTACGTCTTGCGCTGCTTCTTGCGAGAGCTGGAGGCAGCGCGGGCCTGCTGCTCGGGCGTCGGCGCGGCCTCGGAGTTCTTTTTCTTATTTGCCATAGTTGGCCTTTCGCATAACGAATCGAACAAACGCCATTGTGTCACAACGCAGCCCCCGCGGCACGCTTGGTGCATTGGGGACAGATTAATCTGCACCATTTTGGTGCAAAGGGGACAGCTCTGGCAGCCGGCAGTTAGGGACAGTCCCCAAGTGCCGACTCAGCCCCACCTTAGAAATGACGGCGGATGGCGTCGACCATGCCCTGGGACGTGGTCTGGCCGAGCACGTCGGCTGCGGCATCGGCGTCCATAAAGATGTTCATGAGCGCCTGCAGGGCCTCGACCTGGCCGCCCGGCTCGGCGATGCCCAGATTAATGACGATCTGCGCCGGCACCGGAGCGCCCATGCCAGCCATAGCGTTAAATGTCACGGGCGCGGTGGGCTTCACCACCGCGATATAGGGCTTGGTCACAAACCCCGGATCGGTATGCGGAATGGCAATGTTTGCCGCCGGCATGGCAAGGCCCGTGGGATAGGCATCCTCGCGCGTGAGAACGGCGTCGAGCCAACCGTCGGCAATGTAGCCACGTGGTGCAAGCTCGCCCTCGAGCCGCGCAAACACCTCATCCGGCGTCGCACACTCCCAATCAAAAAACACCAGCTCAGGCGTAAACAGCGCTTCGTTATCCGCCATGCGCTCACCTCTCTCACCTAGCCATCGGGGACGTTCTTAAATGACTAGTCGTTAAAGAACGTCGCAGGTGACTACCCAAAACAAAAGGTGGCCACGCGCGCCTTGGCGCCAATGACCACCCTGACTACTCGGCTAAATTGTACTGTGCGCCGCTAGCCGCGAGGCGCGTCAATTGCGACCTTGCCGCTCTCCAGCACGTGGACGCGGCCGTCGGCGAGCATTTGCACGACCTCGGGATACAGCACGTGCTCAATCGCGTGGATGTGCTCCTCGAGCGTGTCGACATCCCAACCTTCCTCGACAGCCAGCGCGCGCTGGGCGATGATGGGGCCGTTGTCGTAGATCTCGTTGGCAAAGTGCACGGTCACACCGGTTACCTTGACGCCGCGCGCAAAGGCATCGTCGATCGCATGCGCGCCGGTAAAGCTCGGCAGCAGTGCCGGATGCAAGTTGACCACGCGGTTGGGAAACGCCGCCAGCAGCGGCGTGTGCACCATGCGCATGTAGCCGGCCATGACCACATACTCGCAGCCGCGTTCGAGCAGCTCGTGCGCGATGATCTCGTCGGCGGCAATAGGGTCGGCGTAGACATCCTTGGACAGCGTGAGCGTCTGGATGCCCGCGCGCTCAGCGCGCTGCAAACCCTTAGCCGAAGGACGGCTCGACACCACAAGCTCAATCGAAGCGTTGAGCTTGCCGGCGGCGATCAGGTCGATCAACGCCTGCAGGTTGGTACCCGAACGCTGATGAGCACGCCGATTTTGAGCGGCTCGGCCGTATCGGTGCCGGTCGGACGGGTATAGGACACAAAGTCCAGGCCCTTGGCGGCAGCCATCTGCTCGTTAGCGCTCATCGGAGTACACGACCTTACCGGAACCCTCGACGCACTCGCCCACGCGGAACGGCTTCTCGCCCAGCGCGACCAGGGCCTCGGTCACCGCGGCCTCGTCCTCGGGAGCGACGATCAGGCACAGGCCGACGCCCATCGTTGAAGGTCTTGCATGCCTCGTTGGGCGCGAGCTCGGCCTGGCGC
>ENA-OQKR01000719-OQKR01000719.1-human-gut-metagenome-genome-assembly--contig:-NODE-719-length-12449-cov-3.898150_pt1 | contig 12449 bp, 15 predicted proteins | sample MGYA00242803_ERZ504806 | MGnify/ENA primary metagenome ERZ504806 (study PRJEB26092, sample SAMD00036399) | human gut metagenome | host: Homo sapiens | study: EMG produced TPA metagenomics assembly of...
CAAACGCCCCGGCGGCGGCGCGGTCAAACAGCTTTGTGCGCAGCAATGCGTCCGCCTCCTGCAGCCATTGCAGCCGGGTCTCGGTTTCAATGCGGCAGTTGGGGCGCAGCTGCTCGGCACGCTCCAAAGCCTCTCCTATGGTCATCTCATCACATCCTTTTATAAAAAACCCGGCCGGGGGCATTTCTCCCAGCCGGGCAGCGCTTATTTCACTGTGCCGCGTTCTCCGCAGCGGCAATGCGGGCAGCGGTCAGCTCGTCCTGACGCTGGCTGTGCTCCAGTACCTCGGCCACAGCGGGCGGCACCTCCACCTCCACGCCGCGGCGGATCTTGTAGTTCACGCCGTTGACGCTGACGAACAGATCACCCTTGTAGCGGCTGTTGTCCTTGAACAGCCGGATGCGCACATTCTTTTCAGCCATGGGCACCTCCTTAGTTGGCGGCAGCGGTGGCAGAGTAGCTGGACACGCTCTCGATGCGCACCATGTACTGCTCCACCAGACGCTCGGCGGCGCGCATACCCTTCCAGCCCACAGAGGCGCGCTGGTTCAGCGGGTCGTCGCCGTAGCCCAGCTGCTTGACGATGTGCTCAAGGCCGCCGCCCTCCAGCTCGGTCACGCCATAGGCGTGGGCACCCAGCACCAGCGTGCCGAACACCGCAAGACCCGCCGGGCAGGTATTATCCTTCCAGATCTTGGCCTCGCTGGTCTCGATAAAGCGGATGTTGCCCAGCTTGCCGATCTCGCCGCGGAACATGGTGTCGGGGTCGGCGTACTTGTGCACCTCCATGAACTCCTTGCAGGTCTTGAGGTCATAGGCTGCATAGGGGTGGATGATGGCAACGTAGCTGTCACCGATGGGGTCGGCGTTCATTGCGCCCAGCTGCGCCGCTGCCTGAAAGAACAGCTTCGGGGTCAGGGTGCAGCTCTTGTCCAGCGCCTTGCGGCTGGTAACGGCGGTCTCGGTGCCGTCTGCGCCCAGCTTCGGGGCGTAGATGACATTGGTGCCGCCCGCCAGCACATCGCGGGTGATGCTGTCCATGGTGCGGCCTGCCTGACTTGCCAGCACACGGGTGGCCTGCACCACGTTGTTGTCGATGGCGGTCATCTGCAGCACATCGGTCAGCGGGGTCCAGCCGCCGTACTGGTGCAGGTCGCTGGTGATGGTGGTCACGTTCAGGGCCTGACCGTTGGGGGTAACACCCTCGGTCAGCGGAGTGCTGGCCTTGGGCAGGCTGTCGTACTTGCGGAACTCGATGGTCTTGCCGCCGTTCTGGGGCACAGGGTAGTAATCCGCAAACTGGTCGTGCACAAGGGCGCGGCTCCGCCTGATCGATCAGGCGCTTCTCGTAAAAGGTCTTCATCTCCACCGACATAGTGCCGGTGGTGTTGGTCTGCGCGTCCGCAAACAGCTGGATGTTAAAATTCATCATGCTTTTTTCCTTTCTCCTGTCAGATTAAAGTTCGATCTGTGCACCGTGCAGCACACGGCGCTCCAAGGCTTCCCGCTGGGCGCGGGTCATGGCGGCTACGTCCGGCCGTACCGAGGCGGCAGCGCCGGGGCGCAGGCCGTTTTCCAGCGGACGCGCAGCGCGCTGCTGCACCCGCTCCACTACCCCCTGCTCCACGGTCTGTGCCGTGGTGCGCAGGGCATCCTCGTAGTGGGCAAGGCGGTAGGCGTCCTGCACCCGCATGCCTGGCAGCTGCATCAGACGGCGCATCTCCGGGTTCTTCAGCTCTGCTTTCAGGTCAAAGCCCGGCTGGCTGCGGCGCATGGCCGCTTCCTCTGCCGCCCAGCGGGCGTGCAGGCTGTGCACCGTGTTTTCCACCGGCAGCGGCAGGGGCGGCAATACCGGGCGCTCCGGCTGTGCGGGTGTTTCCGGCTGCGGCTCCGGCTCTGCCGGGGTCTGCTGAGGTACCTCCGGCTGCGCGGCTGGGGCTTCCGGCTTCAGGGTGCCCGCAGCCACCGCCTGTCGGCTCTGTGCCGGGCTCAACGCAGGTGCGGCTTCCCCTCCGCAAACAGCTGCAAGTCCATCATGCTCTGCTGTCCGCTGCGGCTCACATCCGCAAAGCGCAGATTGTCCGGGTAGCGCTCTGCCAGCAGGGTAAAGCCTGCCTTGGCCAGTTCAAATGCGCCCTGCACCCACGGCGCTACCGGTGCCTGTGCTGCCACGGCAAGGCGCGGGCCCTCCGGCTCGTCCCAGGCATCGCTGCGGGCGCTCTCCTCCCCTGCCAGCAGGTACACCAGCGCCTGCATCAGGGTGCTTGCGCCAGCGCATACGATGTCCTGCCCGGCGGGCGCGTAGCCCGCGTGACCGGCGGCTTCCAGCCGCAGGCTCAAGCCCTTGGGTCCGTCCAGCTCGCTGTAACATACCTTGATCATCTCACTTCACCTCCTTTCCGTTCCAGTTCATGGCGCGGGCAGCCGCCGCCACCGGCAGCTGTGCCGTCAGGCCGGCAGTGTCCTGCGCCGTTTGGGTGCCGCCGGGCTGCTGTGCAAGGGCGGCGGTCAGTCTTGCCATCTGCCCCTGCAGCTGCACCAGCTGCTGCGCCAGCGTGCCGTTCTGCCGCACCCGGGCACGCACCTTTTCCACCCCTTCAAAGTCCATCATTTCCAGCGCCGTAAGGGCAGCATCCGCGTTGGCGGGGTCAAAGAAGCCCAGCCGGTAGCACTCCTTGGCAGTCTCGTTCTGAGACAGGCGGCTGAAGGTGCTCTTTTTGGCGGCGCTGACCACGATATCAAAGACAGGCTCCCGGCTGCCCAGCTCCACCCCGCCCACGGCAGGCACAGGCTTTGCGCGCAGCCCCTGCGCCGAGAAGGGCACGAATTCGCTCTCGCCGCGCTGCCCGGTGATACGGAACACCCGCTGCTCGTCGTAGAACTGCCGCATCAGCTCAATGATGAGGTAGCACTGCTTTGCAAAGGCGCGGTAGGCGCTCTTGAGCATATCCCGGCTCAGCTTGCTGCCCGCCTCCTGCAAGGCAGCGATGGCGCTGGCAGCGGTCACGCCGCCGGTGGTGCCGCCCTGCGTCAGGTCGCGGTTGCCGCTGATCTCCTTCAGCTCCTCGATGCGGCTGTTGCGGTAACTCAGGCTGTTGCCCTGCAAGCCCGCGTCTGCAGCGGACGGAAGCTGTCCTCGTTCAGGCGGCCCACAACGTGCACGATGTCCCGGCTCAGGTCGGCAAGCTCCTCTTCGTTCACCCCGGCGGTATCGCTGAGCACATACCGCTGGCGGGAGGCCAGCAGCACGTTCTCGTCCATGGCGTGGTTCATCTTATCAATGGCATTCTGGCAGTCCTTCATCACGTCGATGTAGCCGAACCCGGCGGGGGAATCCTCCTCCACGAACAGCGGGTCGAACACAAAGGGGTACTTGCCGTGGTCGTACAATCCGCGCGCCGCCAGTGCCGGGTCGTTCTGGCTGGCATACAGCACCACGCCGTTGCACAACTTGCAGTAGTGCAGCCGCAATTTGCCGTTCTCATCCGGGCGCTTATAGTACCAGTCCACTACCACGCTCTTGTTGGCGGTGGTCTGGCCATCCTCGTGGATGTACCGGGGCACGTCCACCACCCCGGCGGCGTGCCCTGCCAGCTGCGGGTACTGCGCGGTCAGCCGGGCGGTGTCCTCTAAGCTGAGGTGGAACAGATCCGGCGAGTCCTGAATATCCTGCACGCCCGGCTCCCAGTAGAGCATCAGCAGGTTGACGCTGCGCACCGCAATGTCGCCCAGCCCGCCGCGCGCCGCCGGGTCCCAGAAGATGCCGGTAACGCCGGTGCCCTGCTTGAGCTTGCGCCACCAGACATCGCTGTACACCTGCTCGTAATCCGCCTGCTCCAGCACCACCGGCAGCACGCTGGAAAGTGCCTGCGCTGTGGCTTGGTCGTCTGCCGCCCGGGGCAGCACCATGGGCTCGGGGTAGTTGTCCATGGCGTCGGCGTGCTTGTTGGCGATGCTGTTGAACAGCCACCCGCTGGAAGGCTGCGCCTTGCCGGGCATCAGCGGGTCGCGGTAGTTTTTCCAGTGTCCCATGCGGAACCACAGTTCGTTATCGATCAGGCGCTTGTCCAGCGCCGCCTTGCCCGCCTTGTAGCGCTGCAGCGTCTGCAATGCAGCCGCCGCCTCTGCCGCGCCGATGGGCAAAGCTTCTGCTCTTGTATCTTCCATAGTTCTTTCCTTTCTGTCCTGTTTTTTCAGATGCGGTAGAACCGCGCCTGCCGGTGCAGCTCCAGCGGGTCGTCCGGCCTTGGCGGCGCGGCAGAAGCCTCGGGCGGGCTGATGGGATGCTCCATCAGCACATAGCGGCACTCGTCGTAGATGTGATCCTCCTGCCGGGTGTCGATATCCTCCACATTGCTCTCGTCGTACACAAGGTTTGGCAGGGTACGGATAAAATGCTTGCAGCTGCTGAACACCTGCAGCATCGGCCGTCCGTCCGGCGCAAACCGCAGCCGGTAGTGAAACTGCATCTTACCTGCCAGCCGGGTGTGGTCCCCGGGCTGCCAGTGCAAAAAATGCGGGCTGCGCTCCATCATGGCCGCAATGCTCTCGCCCCGGCTCTCGTCAAAGATGGCGGGGTCTGCCACTCCGTGGATCACCCTGCCCCGCAGCAGCGGGTCGTTCTGCTCGGCTTCCCGGATGCGCTTGGCCTGCTCCACCGGGTCGATGCGCAGACCCTCGTTGGGACGTCCGGTGCAGCCGTACAGTTCCTTGATGCGGTACAGCCGCCCCTCCTCGTCCACCGCATACCACCCCACCGAAAAGGGCTTGGAAAAGCCGAAGTCGTACCCGCGCCAGATGGGCCAGTGCTTGGGGATGGCAAAGGGCGCAATGACGTGGGTCCAGCGCTGATCCTGATAATGCGCCGGGTCGTTGCGCCACTCGGTGAACACCTGCCCGGAAAAGCTGTCCCAGCTGCCGTAGAGCAGCGCCTGCTTTTCCGCCTCCGGCAGGCTGGCAAGGCTTGCCAGATACCCGGGGTCGTTGGCCAGCAGGGCGGGGTTATCGAACACGCTGGACGGGATGAACACCCGCGCCCGCTCCATCTGCTGGTCGGTGCCGTCCGGCAGGCGCACCGTGACGGTTTCCACAATGGGGGTGCCAGGCGGGGCAGGCGTGATGAACCGCGCCTTCACCCAGCCGTGACCGATGCCGCCGGGGTTGGTGGTGGCACGCATATATACCCGGGTGCCCGGCCCGGTGGGGCGGTTGCGGCTCGATCATGTAGCTGTACTCGTCCCACTCAAAGTGGGTCAGCTCGTCAAAGCCGATAAAATCGTAGGCTTTGCCCTGATAGTTGGTGCGGTCCTTGGTGTACTGCATGGAGCCAAACCAGATCTTCGCCCCGCTGGGAAAGACCCATACATGGGAGGTAGCGTTGTACTGCGCCTCCGGGAAAGCCCGGCGGTAGTACATCTGGCTCTTATCCACAAGGTCGGAAAGCTGTGGGTAGGTCTTGCGCAGGATCAGCGCCCGGTAATGCGGGATGTGCACCTGCCGCAGCGCTTCGATGAGCAGTGCATCGCTCTTGCCGCCGCCCGCCGCGCCGCCGTACAGTGCCTCCGGCTCCGGTCTGCGCATAAATTCCAGCTGCCGGGGCTGCGGCTTCCACACAATGACTGCCCGCTCGGTTCTGTTCATTCCTTCTCCTCCTGTTCCACCGGCGGCAGCAGCACCACGCCGCACTCTGTCCCTTCCAGCTCTGTGCCCTGATCGTTCAGGGTCTTTACCACGCCCGCCAGATCCTTGAGCACGGCGGTAGCCTCCTTCAGCCCCTTCATCATCCCGGGGTCGGGGGTGCTCTCCCGCCGGGCGGCCTTCTGCCGCTCGTTCAGCTCCTTCACCTCCTGCGCCAGCAGGGTGCTCAGGGTGTCGGCGGCGCGGTTCAGGCTCTTCAGCCCGGCGGCGGGCTTTGTCTGCCCCATGATGTTCTTCCTCCTTTCGTCCGGTATCCCGGGCTCTGTACACAGGATATCACCTGCCTGCCGCACCCGACAGTGTGCACTTTTGCAGGGCCATCGGGTATTTTTACGCAGTTGTTTTCCTTTTTGTATATTTTGAAGTTTCAAAGCGCAACGAATCTGCGTCAGTTTTATCTTCCCAGTCGGCATAGCACGCAGAAAACGGCCGCTCGTATTTCGGGCGCTTCCCACAAAAACGTTCGTTGCGCCCTGACCGCCCTGTTACTATAAAGGTACAGTGCCGCCCCGCCCGGGGAGTAAACATTTTTCTCGACCCGTGTTGTTTTTCCCTTCCGGTAAGAGTGTATAAAAGGCGTTTTCTTTCCGCTTTGTAGTATCCCTGAAAATATCTTTCAAGAAATGTATCGCCCCTTTTCGCGCTTTTTTAGCAGTCATGCAACATTCAGTCATGTTCAAGCATGTTTTTTTACATACCTTCATCATATTTGTATGTTGGTTGCATCGGCATGAAAAATTGTGATAATTCGCGAAAAGATTTTGTAACCTTTGGTCCGCTTTTGTAGAAACGTAACAAAACATTTGCACCAATATTGTGAACTTATTCTCTTGCGGAACACCCCCATACAAGGGTATAATACTGTCAGGGATTACGGACACATGCGACAAATGCGTCTGTGAATATGCTGTGACACACAAATGAAGGAGATTACTATTATGAAAATGATTTCTCGTCGCGACTTCCTGAAGGCTTCCGCTGTTGTGGGCGCTACCGCTGCTATGACCGCTTGCGGCGGCTCTTCCTCCACCAGCACCGCTGCTTCCAGCGTTGCTTCTTCCACCGCTGCTTCTGCTGCCGCTGCTACCAACGGCTCCGCCAACATCGGCGTTTGCATCTATCAGTTTGCTGATAACTTCATGACCCTGTACCGCGCTGATCTGGAAGGCTACCTGAAGGACATGGGCTACTCCGTCACCATCATGGACGGCAAAAACGACCAGAACACCCAGACCGAGCAGATCAACACCTTCCTGCAGCAGGGCGTGGACGTGCTGATCATCAACCCCGTCCAGACCACTTCCGCTCAGACCATCGTTGACACCGTTTCTCCCTCCGGCACTCCCATCGTGTTCATCAACCGTGAGCCCGAGGAGAGCGTTCTGGATTCCTACAAGGGCAAGTGCTGCTACGTTGGCGCTGACGCTCGTCAGTCCGGTACTTATCAGGGCGAGCTGATCCTCGAGACCGAGACTCAGGGCGATATCAACGGCGACGGCAAGATCACCTACATCATGTGCAAGGGCGACCCCGAGAACATCGATGCTCAGTACCGCACCGAGTACTCCATCAAGGCTCTGACCGATGCCGGCAAGGAAGTTGAGTGCCTGTACGAGTACCTGGACAACTGGGATCAGACCACCGCTCAGCAGGACGTTGCAAACGCTCTGTCTCAGTACGGCGAAAAGATCGAAGTCGTCTTCTGCAACAACGACGCAATGGCACTGGGCGCTCTGCAGTCCATCCAGCAGGCTGGCCGCACCGTTGGCAAGGACGTCTACCTAGTCGGCGTCGATGCTCTGGTAGAGGCTGTGCAGAACGTTGTCGATGGCAACATGACCGGTACCGTTCTGAACGACGACGTTGGTCAGGCTACCAAGGCTGCCGAGGCTACCAAGCTGTTCGTCGAGGGCAAGGATGTTGAGAAGTACTACTGGGTCGACTACGTCAAGGTCACCAAGGACAACGCTTCTCAGTACCTGAAGGAAGACTAAAGTTTCCCGGAACCAATGCAAGGTGCGCAGCAGGCCTTAACGGCTTGAACGAAAGCTAAAAAGCGCGTGCGTGCGAGAAATCTTCTCCGCGCACGCGCCTTATTTTAGAAAAAACCTGCCCGCCTGTAAACAACCATAAAGGAGGCTTTTGCGGAATGTCAGAATACCGTCTGGTAATGAAAGGCGTGGTCAAGACCTTCCCCGGTGTCAAAGCCCTGGATCATGCTCAGCTGGAGCTCCGTCCCGGCAAAGTCATGGCTCTGATGGGTGAAAATGGCGCCGGTAAGTCCACTCTGATGAAATGCATGTTCGGCATTTACAAGATGGACGAGGGCGAGATCGAATACGAGGGGCAGAAGGTAAACATCCCCACCCCGCTGGATGCACTGGATCGTGGCATCGCCATGGTGCATCAGGAGCTGCAGCCCATTCCCGCCCGTACCGTGGCCGAGAATATCTGGGCTGGGGCGCTACCCCACCAACGAATACGGCATCGTCACCGTTGTGGATCGATGCCAAAATGTACAAGATACCGATGAACTGCTGAAGAAACTGAAGCTGGACATCGACCCCCATGCAAAGCTGGGCTCTTTGAGCATCGCCCAGATGCAGATGGTGGAAATTGCTAAAGCCGTTTCCGCCAACTGCAAGGTGCTGATCCTGGACGAGCCCACCTCCTCTCTGACCGCAAACGAGGTCGAGAGCCTGTTCCGCATCATGCGGGAGCTGAAGGAGCAGGGCGTTGCGCTGGTCTACATCAGCCATAAGATGGACGAGATCAAGGTCATCGCAGACGAAGTTACCATCATGCGCGATGGCCAGTACATTGGCAAGTGGGACGTTGCCAACATGACCAAGGAAGAGATCATTGCAAAGATGGTCGGCCGTGAGCTGTCTAACCTGTTCCCCCCGCTGGAGAACGTGCCCTCGGACGAGGTCATGATGAAGGTGGAGGACTTTACCTCCATCCATCCCCGCTCCTTCCGCCATTGCAGCTTTGAGCTGAAAAAGGGCGAAATTCTGGGCGTTGCCGGTCTGGTGGGCGCTCAGCGTACCGAGCTGATGGAAGGCATCTTCGGCCTGCGTGCCCATACCTCCGGTAAGGTGTGGATCAAGGGTGAAGAGGTCAACATCAAGCAGCCCCGCGACGCCATTCAGAAGAGCGTTGCTCTGCTGACCGAGGACCGCCGTGCCACCGGCATTCTGGGCGTGCTGAGCGTTGCCGATAACATCTCCATCGCTTCTCTGGACGCTCTGCGCAAGGGGCCCATCATGCTGGACAACAAAAAGATCCTCGATCTGGTGGCTACCAACAAGGAAAAGATGGCCATCAAGGTGCCCAGCCCCAAGACCCAGATTAAGAGCCTTTCCGGCGGCAACCAGCAGAAGGTGCTGATCGCCCGCTGGCTGGCCAACAACCCCGATGTGCTTATTCTGGACGAGCCTACCCGTGGCATCGACGTCGGTGCAAAGTACGAAATTTACTGCATCATCGCTGATCTGGCCAAGCAGGGCAAGAGCATTATCATGATCTCCTCTGAAATGAGCGAGATCATTGGTATGTCCAACCGTGTCATGGTCATGTGCGATGGCCGCATCACCGGCTTTATCAACGGTAAGGATGCCACGCAGGAGAACATCATGGCGCTGGCTACCCAGTTCGAGACCGCACCTGACGCAGCTGCGGCAAATCAGTAATTAAGGAGGCTGTCTATCGTGGAAGCTACCAAAAAATTGAATGGCAAGGCTGTGGGCAAGTGGCTCAGCAACAACGCCATTATCATAATGATGCTGGCCGTCACTCTGATCGTTGGCATCATTCACCCCAACTTCTTCTCCGGCACCAACATGATCAACCTGTTCAAGAACGTGTCCATCCGCTACATCATTGCGCTGGGCATTTCCGGCTGCTTGATCACCACCGGTAACGACCTGTCTGCTGGCCGTCTGGCCGGTTTTGCCGCCTGCCTGGCCTGCATCTTTGCGCAGACCGAAGGCGCTTCCGGCAAGTTCTACCCCAACATGCCCACCATCTCCACCCCGCTGGTATTCGTTCTGGTCATTGCTATCTGCGCCGTCATCGGCCTGTGCAATGGTCTGGTGGTCAGCTACCTGAAGGTGCAGCCCTTCATTGCTACCTTGGGTATGCAGCAGGTGGTCTACGGTATCTGTCTGGTGTACACCGGCGGTACCCCCATCGGCTCTCTGAACTCCAACTTCACCGCACTGGCAAAGGACACCTTCCTCGCCATCCCCGTGCTGATCTGGATCGCCCTGATCGTGGCTGTCTGCTTCTGGTTCCTGTACAATAAGACCCGCCACGGCAAGTATATGTACGCCATCGGCGGCAACGAAGCTGCTGCCGAGGTGGCTGGTGTCAACGTCAACGCCACCAAGATCCGCATCTACATTCTGGCCTCCTGCATGTTCGGTCTGGCAGGCTGCCTGCTGGCTGCAAAGTCCGGCGGCGCATCCGTCAACACTGCAATGGGCTATGAGCTGGACGCCATCGCAGCCTGCACCATCGGCGGTGTTTCCACCACCGGCGGCGTTGGTACTGTTCCCGGCGTTCTGGTCGGCGTTCTGGTCTTTGAGCTGATGAAGGTCGCTCTGCAGTTCATGAACGTCAACTCCTCCTACACCTACATCGTTCAGGGCCTTGTCATTATCGTGGCTGTCGCCATTGATATCCGCAAGTATCTGGCTAAGAAGTAATCTCCTCATCATCCCCCTTTGCACCCGCAGTCTTTGTACTGCGGGTGCTTTTTTTATCCACATTTTTGTGGTATCATAAGGAAAACATCTTATGCTTACAGGAGGGACTTTTCATGGCACAGCCCACCCCGGATACCCAGACCGAGCTTGAACGCCGCGAGGCCGCACTGGCCGCCCGCGAGGCAGAACTTGCCCGCCAGCAGGCTGAATTGCAGGCGCAGAAGGCCGATTTTGAGCAGGGCAAAAAGCGCCTGCTGGACAACGGCGACAGGGACTTTGTAAACCCCAAGGAAAAGCTTTACGATAAATTTCCGCTCACAGTGCACCAGATGGACATCATCATCGGCGTGCTGTTCGCCCTGATTGCTCTTTTCCTTGTGCTGGGCGTGACCCACACCAGCTTTTTCGGCCTGTTCGGCGGCTGAGCCGCAGGCGCATCCTCTGTGAAAAACATCCCGTAAAGGAGAATAAAAATGGCACACTATCCCGGTTATACCGTCCTGCGCACCGAGGACTGCCCCGAGCAGCACGGTACTTTGACCCTGCTCACCCATGACGTCAGCGGCGCAGCCGTGTTGCTGGTGGAGAACGAGGACGTCAACAAGGCCTTTGGCATCGGCTTCGGCACCTTCCCCTCCGATGACACCGGCGTGTTCCACATTCTGGAGCACTCCGTACTGGCGGGCAGTGAAAAATACCCGGTCAGCTCCCCCTTTGTGCAGCTGCTCAAAAGCAGCATGGCTTCCTTCCTCAATGCAATGACCTTCCCGGACAAGACGGTCTACCCCTTTGCCACCCCCAACGAGACCGATTTCTGCAACCTGATGGACGTTTACCTGAACGCGGTGTTCTGCCCGCTGGCCATGGTGGACTCTGCGGTGTTCGAGCAGGAGGGCTGGCACCGGGATGCAGACGGCACGGTCAGCGGTGTGGTCTACAATGAGATGCAGGGTGCACTGGCCTCCCCGGATGCTCAGCTGCAAAACGCCCTGCAACGGGCGATGTTCCCGGATACCGCTTACGGCTTTGTGTCTGGCGGCGATCCGGCGTCCATCCCCGCCCTGACCTATGAGAAATACCAGCGGGTGTACCGCCGCCATTACAGCGCCGACAACTGCTGCATCACCCTGTACGGCAAGATGGACATGGCCGATAAGCTGGCGCGGCTGGATCAGGACTACCTGTCCAAGATGCCCAAGGCCGCTGCCCGTCCCCGCCTGACCATGCAGGACGAGCAGCCCGGCGCATTCGTGGAGCTGCCCTACTACACCGACCAACCCAAGCCGGACGAGGTGCAGTGCGCACTGGCATGGTACACCGGCGCATTTGCCGACCGTGAGCGGCAGCTGGGCGTGGAGATTTTGCTGGGTGCGCTGCTGAGCACCAACAGCTCCCCCCTCAAGGCCGCGTTGCTGGCTGAGCAACTGGGCGCAGATATCGACATCGGCTTTGACGACAGCACCCTGCAGCCCACCTTGGAGCTGCTGCTGCGCGGCGCTACGGTGGATTCTGCCCGCAAATTTGCCCCCGCTGTACGCTAAGGCTGTGGACGAGCTGCTAAAGACCGGCATTCCTCACGACCTGCTGCTGGCCGCTTTGAACGAAGCCGAGTTTGCCTCGCTGGAGCGCCCGGGGCAGCCTGCCGGACGGCGTGCTGGACGCCATCAACGCCGCTACCGGCTGGCTGCACACCGGCGATGCCGCCCTGCTGCTGCACACCGATAAGCTCTTCGCCGCCCTGCGCAGCAAGCTGGAAGAGGGATGGTTCGACACCCTGCTGCGGGAGCTGTTTGCCCCCGCCCGGTGCAGGTGCTGCAAATCCCCACCGCACCCAAGACTGAGGATGCCGCTGCCCCGGTGCGCACCGATGGCAAACTGGTGCTGGAGCATCCCCTCACCGCCGCCGACCTTGGCGCGGGCGATACCGCCCCGCAGGGCCAGCGCCGAGCAGCTGGCCGGTGCCACCCTGCTGCGCCACCCCTCTGCCGGCAGCTTGTACCTGAATTTCACTATGATCTTGGCAGCATCACCCCGGAGGAACTG
>ENA-OQKR01000721-OQKR01000721.1-human-gut-metagenome-genome-assembly--contig:-NODE-721-length-12415-cov-2.651937_pt1 | contig 12415 bp, 10 predicted proteins | sample MGYA00242803_ERZ504806 | MGnify/ENA primary metagenome ERZ504806 (study PRJEB26092, sample SAMD00036399) | human gut metagenome | host: Homo sapiens | study: EMG produced TPA metagenomics assembly of...
GCAATATCCACATGATTTTTCAATCCGGAAAGTTTTTATAAGATGAAAGGGTGTCCAGATTTTCCATGTTGCCATAATATATTCCTCCTTTTATAGGTGTATAATCACCATCGCCATTAGTCATTATACTGAAAAAAAACGTCGATTTCAATGGATTGATGGATTTATCGGTAAAAATGTCGAATTTGCAAAAAGTCGTTATGTATTTTGCACAGGGTATATTGATTTTATGTGAAAAGTAGTTCAAAATAGAGGAAAGTATGACGAATCTTATGGGAAAATATGGGAGGAAAAGAATGGAACTGATCAGTCAGAAAATGAGAAAATTAGCGCCGGAACTGGATCCGCTGCGGATCGGAACCGGCTGGAAAAAAGAAGATTTGGACAAAGTACAGGTTATGGTGGAGAGCACCTACGGAGACAGTCATCCGGGAAGCGGACACCTGAATCTGCTGGTGGAAGAGGTAAGAAAAGGAATCGCAGAAGAAGGAGGTTATGGCGCGCGGTATTTCTGCACGGATATCTGTGACGGAGAGAGCCAGGGAACGGACGGAATCAATTACAGCCTGGCAAGCCGGGAAATGATCGCAAATATGATCGAGATCCATGCCAATGCAACTCCATTCGATGCTGGGGTGTATCTGTCAAGCTGTGATAAAGGTGTTCCGGGAAATCTGATCGGTATGATGCGGGTGGATATCCCGTCTGTCTTTGTTCCGGGTGGAACGATGAACGCAGGACCGGATATGCTGACGCTCGAACAGCTCGGCATGTACAGTGCCCGATATGAGCGCGGGGAGATCGATGAAGCAATGCTGGACTGGGCAAAATGCAACGCCTGTCCGAGCTGCGGCGCCTGCTCCTTTATCGGAACCGCATCCACGATGCAGATCATGGCGGAAGCACTGGGACTGGCACTTCCGGGAAGTGCCCTGATGCCGTCCACCAGCCCGGATCTTCTGGCATTTGCCCGAGAAGCCGGCAGACAGGCGGTACGTCTGGCAAAGATGGAGAATATGAAACCATCGGATATCGTAACAATCAAAAGCTTTGAAAATGCGATTCTTGTCCACGCGGCAATCTCCGGAAGCACGAACTGTCTGCTGCATCTTCCGGCGATCGCCCATGAACTGGGCATCGAGATCACCGGTGAGACCTTTGACCGGCTACACCGGAACGCCCGGTATCTTCTGGATGTCCGTCCGGCAGGCAGGTGGCCGGCAGAATGTTTCTACTATGCGGGAGGCGTGCCGGCGATCATGGAAGAGATCCGGGAACATCTGCATCTGGATGTGATGACCGTCACAGGAAAGACAATGGGAGAAAATCTGGACGAATTGAAACACAATGGTTTTTATGAAAAATGCGACCGCTGGCTGCAGGAATTCAATCAGCGTTACCAGATCAACCTGAAAAAAGAAGATATCATCCGCCCATACGCGGATGCGATCGGAACGGACGGAAGCATCGCCATCTTAAAAGGCAATCTGGCACCGGAGGGCGCGGTGATCAAACACACCGCCTGCCCAAAAGAAATGTTCCGGTCTGTGCTGTGGGCGCGTCCGTTTGACAGCGAGGAGGAATGTCTGGATGCGGTGCTGAAGCATAAAGTCCGGAAAGGCGATGCGGTATTTATCCGCTACGAAGGACCGAAGGGCAGCGGCATGCCGGAGATGTTCTATACTTCTGAGGCGATTAGCAGCGACAAAGAACTGGGAAAAAGCATTGCACTGATCACTGACGGAAGATTTTCCGGCGCATCCACCGGACCGGTCATCGGACATTGCAGTCCGGAAGCGGTAGACGGCGGTCCGATTGCCCTGGTGGAAGAGGGAGATCTGATCGAGATCGATGTGTTTGAGCGAAAGTTAAATATCATTGGTGTGGCAGGTGAGCGAAAGACACCGGAAGAAATCGATGCGATTTTAACAGAACGAAAGGCCGCCTGGAAGCCACGGGAACCGAAATCAAAAAAGGCGTCCTGAAACTGTTCAGCCAGCATGCCGCAAGCCCGATGAAAGGGGCATATCTCGAATAACGGGAAAATCAGACTAAAATTTATGTGACAGGAGAGAAAACTTTGAAAAATAACAAATATGAGATCGACATGTGCAACGGGTCGATCATGGACAAACTGATATCCTTTGCATTACCATTGATGCTCTCGGGCATCTTACAGCTGATGTTCAATGCGGTGGATATCGTAGTGGTGGGAAGATTCAGCGGCAGTCAGGCACTGGCAGCTGTCGGCTCCACGACGGCACTCATCAATGTATTTACCAACCTGTTTATCGGAATCTCGCTGGGAACCAACGTCCTGGCAGCCAGATTCTACGGAGCAGGAAAATCAAAAGAAATGTCAGAAACCGTCCATACATCCATCACGCTGGCACTGATCACCGGTGTGGCGATGGCAGTGATCGGCCTGCTCTTTTCCCGCTGGTCCCTGGAAATCATGGGAACCCCGGACGATGTGATCGCACAGGCAACCTTATACATGAAAATTTATTTTCTGGGCATGCCATTTTTCATGCTGTATAACTACGGAGCCGCCATCCTGCGAGCCGTAGGAGATACCAAACGCCCGTTGTTCTACCTGATCATCTCAGGTGTGATCAACGCCATCCTGAATATGATCCTTGTCATCGTATTTCACATGGCAGTGGAAGGTGTCGCTATCGCGACGGTCATCTCCCAGCTGATCTCGTGCGTCCTGGTACTTCGGTGCCTGTACCGGTCAGAGGGAAGTTACCAGCTGCGATTCTCCAAACTGACCATGAAAAAAGCCTACCTGATGCAGATCTTCCAGGTAGGCGTCCCTGCAGGTATCCAGAGCACAGTCATTAACTTCTCAAATGCTCTGCTGCAGTCCTCGGTAAACTCCTTCGGTTCCGTAGCCATGGCAGGATACACGGCAGCCAACAACATCCTCGGCTTCCTCTACGTATCCATCAACGCCGTAACCCAGGCATGCATGAGCTTCACCAGCCAGAACTACGGCGTGGGAAAATACAAACGAATGGACAAAGTCCTGATCGACTGCCTGATCCTCTCGGTGATCGTTGGAGGCGTCCTCGGCTGCGGAGCTTACTTCTGCGGCTCCCCGATCCTCTCCATCTACACCGAAGACCCCGAAGTTATCAAAGCCGGCCTCGAGATCCTGTCCATCACAACCGTCCCCTACTTCCTCTGCGGAATCATGGATCTCTTCCCCGGCGCCCTGCGAGGCATGGGCTCCTCCACCGTCCCCATGATCCTCTCCGTAATCGGAACCGTAGGCACCAGAATCCTGTGGATCTTCGGAATTTTCCCGGATCACAGAACCCTCTACGTCCTCTTTATTTCTTACCCTGGCTCCTGGATCATCACCATCATCATGCAGGTGATCTGCTACTACTTCGTAAGAAAAAAGACCTACGCCAAAGCAGCCACCAAGGCGGTGTAGGAAGATCCAACCACCAAAAACGGAGCCACTGCCCGGGAGGGACAGACAGCCTTTTGCTGGCGTATTTAGCTCATCGTTGCGTTGCCAGCGGTTGTCTGTTCCTCCCGGGCAGCGGCTCCGTTTCGTCCGTGAAAGTAAACACCCGAGCAGCGACAATCGCTTCGCCCGTGAAGCAACTAAAATTCCCTCGCCAAGATTTCTTCCTTCCTCTCCAACAACGAATCATCCCCCAAAAGCAGCCTTTCCACCTCTTCAAACCCAATCCTCTCAATCATAACCGCAAATCTCTCCCCCGCGATTCCTCTCTCCCGGAACAGCAAAATCGCCTTCTCGATCACATCCATTGCCTCATCCTTAGAGACAAACACCTTACTCAGCGCCCGTCCATGAGAAACCTTCTTCCCCCAGCGCCCGCCAATAAAAATCTTAAATCCATACGCCCCGTCTTTAATCGAATCAAACCGGCAGTTCCCCACACATCGCCCACAGTGAATACAAACATTCTCATCAATATGCAGTTTCTTATCGGATACCTTTGCAGCCCCCATCGGACAAACTGCCTCGACACTACATTTCTTGCACCCCTTACAAAGATCTGCCTCAAAATGAGGAATCCGCTGCCCGATAATTCCCAGATCATTCAGATTCGGCTTCACACAGTTATTCGGACATCCGCCAACCGCAATCTTAAACTTGTGCGGTAACTTCACATCATGATACCCCTCATAAAACCGCTTGTGAATCTCCTCCGAAATCGCGAACGAATCCAGCAGTCCGTACTGACAGGTCGTCCCCTTGCAGGAAACCACCGGACGAACCTTCGCGCCTGTGCCGCCAATCGACATACCGGCATCCTCTACAAACTTCTGAAACTCCTCCAGCTTCTCATAAGGAATTCCTTGTACCTCAACCGTCTGCCGTGTAGTAAATGTCAAAACTCCGTTACCAAACTTCTCCGCAGCATCCGCCATTGCCCTGTGCTGAGCAGCAGTAACCTTTCCATTTACCGTTAAAATCCGGGCGGAAAAATTATCCGTCCCCTTGTTATTTAAAAAACCAAGACCCTTCAGTCTCTTTTCTTCCTCTTTCGAAAGCGTCAATGATGACATAAGTTACGTTCTCCTTTATAAAAATAATGTAAATAAATAAGCATTACCTCAGCACATCCCGTCCGACCTTCGCAAACCGTACGATCATTTCCCGTGTCAGGCTGAAATCCTCGTCCTCAAGCGTGATATCTTTCCGATCCATCCAGAGCCCGGTAGAAAGTTCCTCACGGTCAAGCGTAATCGAACCATCGCCGTCCAACTCCGCATAATACCCGATCAGAAGATCCGAAGCCATTCCCCAGGGCTGGGTTTTATAATAATGAAGATTTTTCACCTTCACGCCGACCTCTTCCATGACCTCCCGCATCACCGTTTCCTCGGCTGTCTCCCCGATTTCGGTAAAACCTGCGACCAGCGCATAGTTCGGGTTGTTCCGTCCGGCGTATTTGGTCAGAAGGATCCGTTCCCCGTCAATGACACCGACGATAATAGCCGGGCAGATCTTCGGGTAAATGTGATTCCCGCAGTGCGGGCAGGAGAGCATCCGCTCTTTCCGAGAAGGATCCGGAACGACAGGTGTTCCGCAGCGACCACAGAACCGGTTGTTCCGATACCAGTCATACAGATGAAAAGCCGTCATCGCAGCAAAAATCTGGTGCTTCGGTTCCCGTCCACGGATTTCGCGAAGCGAGTGAAAATCATAATTTCCCGGAAGAGTCAGCTCTGTATCCATCAGAAGAAAACAGGAGATCTGATCCAGAGAAAACAGCCAGATCAGCGAAGCTGTGTCAGAAACCTGAGAAAAAACATCTTCCCACAGCGGAAAACGACAGTCATTTCCCGAGAGGTCTGCCAGAAGTTTCCGCTCACAAAAAGCAAAAATCAGATCCCCGGACTGCGGAGATTGTGGAGTAAATTCATTATAAAGATGATGTGGAGTAATGTCCTGAATCATAAAAAAATCCTTTCTGAATCTGATAACAACATACCTTACTACTTTATCATGGAGGTAAATATCCTGCAAGAGAGAAGAAACGGCTATTCTGAAAAGAAATTTCAAAACAACCGTTTTTGGGGCTTAAAAGGGGTTACATACGGAACCGTGCAAGCACCTGCATCAGTTTATTTAACTCCAGCGGTTTTGCCAGATGTTCGTTCATCCCGGCTTTTTTCGAGGCGAGGACATCATCGGAGAAAGCATTGGCACTCATGGCGACAATCGGAATGATCAGCGCATCCGGATGATCGCAGGAGCGGATCTTTGTGGCAGCTTCCAACCCGTCCATCACAGGCATCATAATGTCCATGAGAATCAGATCAAATGTTTCCGGCGGTGAGGAGACAAATTTCTGATAACCTTCCAGTCCGTTGCACACCGCTGTAACGGTTGCCCCTGCATCCTCCAGCAGATACTGTGCAATCTCCCGATTTAACTCATTATCTTCGACAATCAGTATATGCATGCCGGAAATATCAGCAGCCGGCGGTTCATTTTCTGCCGGATTCTGTGATTTTGGAGAAGGATCCAGCTGGAAGGGAAGCGTGAAATAAAGCGGCTTCCCACATTTTTCTCACTTTCCACACGGATCGTTCCGCCCAGGGAATTGACCAGCCGGTGGACGATAGACATACCGAGACCGGTTCCGTGGTAGGTCGTGCGCGCTCCCGGGTCTTCCTGAGAAAACGGCTCAAAAATATGTTCCAGATATTCCTGAGACATACCGATCCCGGTATCGGCGATTGTAAATTCATAGGATACCGAATCTTCAGTGGATGCAGCTGCACGGGCAGATACGGAAATCTTTCCTCCACGTTTGTTGTATTTGATCGCATTGCTCAGAATATTCGTAAAAATCTGGCGTACATGGAGTGGACTGCCGATCACATAGGGGCGGGTGATACTGTCGGCGGCGATCGGTTTAAAGGTCAGTTCCATTTTTGCCGCTTGAAATTCCAGGATCGTCCAGCAATCCTTCAATAATATACGCAGATCAAAAGGTGTTTCCTCCAGGATCAGCTCGCCGCTTTCCAGCTTGTTCATATCGAGTACATCGTTGATCAGTCCCAGCAGATGGGAGGCACATACACGTATCTTGGTGTGGCACTCCCGCAGTCTTTCCGGGCTGTCCGGATTCAGTTCTTCGATATCGAGAAGTCCCATGATGCCATTGATCGGTGTACGGATATCGTGCGACATGCGGCTCAGGAAATCCGATTTGGCTATATTTGCCCGGCGGGCTTCGTCAGCCGCCTGTACAAGTTCCTGCTGCCATGCCAGTTCTTTCTGCTTATATTCGTCAATAACCTGTGTCACATACAGGATCTGAGAAAAATCGGTGCCGTCCTCATATTCCGGGACAATGAAGGTAGCGCGCTTCCACAGACCGTCCTTGTCCGGGTATTCCCGGATGACAAAGCGATTGTGTGTAAGTCGCTCCTGCAATGTGGATAAGTCGAAGAAATCCTGAAGTTTCGGTTGATAATCCTCCCGGACGTATTTTTTACAGATTCTGCCGATTTTTTCAGAAGCCACACCTTTGTCATCGCTGAGCGGGAAAAGTGCGTTTGCTGTGGAAAGCTGCTCCATATAATCCCGCTTCAGGTCGATTGTATAGATCGCATAGTAAATCTGGCTGGTTGCAGCTGTCAGGCTCTGATAACGCAGTTCACTTCGGATCGAGGCGGTAACATCCTGATGATACCCGCGGATCAGAAATCCGCCATCCGGATAGTTATGAAAAAATACACCGCCGCAGCGTACCCAGATCAGGCCACGGGCAGGATGGTTCCAGGTATAGGTGATCTCAGAATATCCGTCCCGGCGAACGATATCCACATTATCGAGGACCGCAGCCACATAGTTCGGGGAAATACCGGCAAACCAGACATCGTAACAGTCCTCCGGTGAGATGGACGGATGCACACCGAGCAGCTCACACATGGTACGGTCTGCATACATCCGCGGTGCTTTGCCGTGTTCCATCTCGATGGACCAGATTCCGATCTGTGCGCCGCCAAGGATATTTTCCATGTCACGTTTGTACTCCTGACGCGACTTTGCGGCAGCCATTTCCAGACGGATCCGTTCTTTTTTATAGTCATCGATAGCTATTCCCACGTGCTGTCCCAACAGATAAAGCATCCGCTCGATCAGACGGGAACGGCTCATTTCCGGATTGTCCAGTCCCACAAAACCGATCAGATGGTCATGAAGGGAGATCGGGAAAGCGATCAGCGTCCGGATATTCTGCATTTTCAGGAGTTCATATTCCTGTGGCATGCTTATCCGGACATCTTCCAGATGGTCGATCAGGATCGTCTCACCTTTCAGAAAAATTTCAATCCAGTGAGGCATCTCATCAAAAGTGATTCCCTTCAGATTATCAATCTGCGGAATGACACCGGGAGCGCACCATTCGTAGGTGTTGGTGGTGATATAATTATCGGTAATTTCAAAGACGTAAGAACGGTCTGCATGAACATACGCTCCAAGAGCACCGAGCATCTCCTGAATCCCGTCGGTGATGATCTCGGAACTGTTCAGCTTCGTGATCTGATCGATCATAAAACGCTCCGCAGCCAGTTCAGTTTTTAATATCTGATTTTCCTGTTCCAGAGTTCTCATATCGTATCCTCACTGTATGGGTATTTTCGTAATCATAAGTAGTTTCGAATTCTGCTCTTTAAAATGAGTATACATGACTTATCAGGAAAATACAACGCGAACTTGCGGCGATTTGTGGTGTAGGGTATACTAGAGCGTGTTTGAAAAATCATTCCTGCAATCTGCACGCCCCACTTTGCGGCATATTTTACCTTCATTCGGTTGACGTAGCCCGCTACGCCGCCCTCATTCAGGCAAAATCTCCCACAAACTGTGACGCACATCTTGCAGAAAGCCTTTTTCAAACACGCTCTAGAACCAGTGATGATTCAGAGAGAAGAAAATGAGGAGGCAGATGTAATGGAAACATGCGACAGATGTAATGCTGATATGGAAAATACAACCGAACGGACACAGGAAGAAATCACCATCTCCGGCAATCCGGCAAAACCGCAGGGGGAAGACGGGGAGATGATGTTAAAACGAATGAATGAGAGTCATTCCGCAGTGACCTGCTGGGCACTGGAACACTGGCAGATCGCCCCGGATGATGAGATCCTGGACATCGGCTGTGGCGGCGGTGCTACGTTAAAAAGAATGAGTGAAAAGGTAACGACAGGTCATCTGACCGGCGTGGATTATTCCCCGGTATCAGTGGAGACATCACTGGAGACGAACCGGCAGGATGTGGAGAGTGGCAAGATGAAAGTTCTGGAAGGCTCCGTGGAATCACTGTCTTTTGCAGACGATACCTTTGACAAGATTACTACGGTAGAGAGCTTTTATTTCTGGCCGGCTCCACAAGAAAATCTGAAAGAAGTGCGCCGGGTACTGAAACCGGGCGGAACCTTCGTGCTGGTGGCAGATACCTATAATAAAGAAGGTCTGGATCCAAAGACACTGGAAAACATTTACCGCTTCCACCTCTTCACTCCAACCCGTGAAGAATTTCAGGAACTGTTTGAAAAAGCAGGGTTCGAGGACATTCAGATCCATATAAAAGAGGGCACGGACTGGATCTGTGTGGAAGGGAAAAGTGATAAAAATGATAGAAAGAGCGGAACTTTGCGTAATATTTTTATAGCAAGTTCCGTTTTTGATGAATAAATGTGTAGATTCTGTGTTTTTAAGTTTCTTTAAACTTCATTTAAGGTTTCTCCGATACAATCACATCCATAAGGAGGAACCGAGATGGTAAATCAGACAACTGTGTGTGGGAGTCTCGCTGGTGAGCGGTGTGATCCTGGCAGCAGCCTACGCCTATAAAACCCGCTATAATCCGGGATTTGTCCGGACACTTGCGATCCTTCCGGCAGTGGTCTGCGTGGTGATCATGATGGTCAATGGAAATGTAGGAACGGGCGTTGCCGTTGCCGGCGCATTTTCACTGGTACGTTTCCGAAGCGTTCCGGGAAGTGCGAAGGATATCGGGGCAATCTTTATCGCGATGGGCGCAGGTCTGGTAAGCGGGATGGGATATCTCGGATACGCCGTGTTATATACCGTGATCCTTGCACTGATCATGGCTGGGTATGTACATCTGAACCTGTGGGAGAAAAAAGATACACGGGAGAAGACACTGACGATCACGATTCCGGAAGATCTAGATTATACGAGTGTGTTTGATGATCTGTTTGATACATATACAGATAAATGGGAACTTTCCAAAGTAAAGACAACCAATATGGGAAGCCTTTTCAAGCTGGCTTATCAGCTGACCTTAAAGGACAACAGCAAGGAAAAAGAAATGATCGACGGTCTCCGGTGCAGAAACGGTAATCTGGAGATCGTGATCAGTAATCAGGAAAATGTGACAGAGAATCTGTGATTACAATACAGAAATCTTCGGAAGAAGAGACAGGGGGAATCAATATGAAACGACGACAAATGATGGCGGTGTTACTGGCAGCGGCACTTGGTATGACCGGATGCAGCACGGCGGCAACAACGGATACAGGTACAGCGACAACGACAGACACGACAGCAGACAGCACGGAAAATAAAAGTACGGAGACAGTGGAAGATCTGGTGGATACAGACGATATGTTTTCCGACCGTGATCTGGAGGGCAGTTATGATGAAAAGGAGTGCACAAAGATCACACTGGATGATGAGGATTCGACATGTGAGGATAAAAATGTAAGCATCGATGGTCAGACGGTAACGATCACCGGCGAGGGAACGTATCTGGTAAGCGGCAGCCTGTCAGATGGAAGTCTCGTGGTGGATGTGGATGACAGTGAGAAAATCCAGGTGGTTCTGGATGGCGTGTCGATCACCAGCAAAGAAGGCGCGGCGATTCAGGTGACACAGGCAGATAAAGATTTGTCACACTGGCGGATGAAAGTGAGAATACGCTGAATTCGGAATCATTTCTGACGATACCGACAGCAACGTGGACGGGGCAATCTTTTCCAAAGAAGATCTGACACTCAATGGAAGCGGCAGTATGACAGTAACATCGGCGGGGCATGGAATCGTGTCGAAGGATGATCTTGTGGTCACCGGTGGAACGTATGAGATTACTGCCGAAAAACAGGGAGTGTCCGGAAAGGACAGTGTCCGCATCGCAGATGGAACTTTTACAATCGAATCCGGAAAAGATGCGATCCACAGTGAAAACAGCGGGGATGAGAGCAAAGGATTTGTCTATCTGGCAGATGGAACATACACACTGAAGGCAGATGGAGACGGTATCTCGGCTTCCGGTGTGTTGCAGATCGATGGCGGAACTTACGAGATCACAGCCGGGGGCGGCAGCACGAAAGCGACGAAAAAGAACGATATGCAGGGACCTGGCGGAGATTTCGGTCAGGGCGGTCCGGGAATGGCGGATATGCAGCCACCGCAGGATGCGGGAGCAGCAAATGAGGAAAGCGGCGATATGCAGAACAGTGGAACGGACAGCAGTACGGAGGAAACCAGTAAGACTGCCAGTGTGAAAAAGACCGGAACGGAAGAAAGCAGTGCAAAGGCTAACAGTGAAGCTACTGGAAGCACAGCTTCCGAAAATACAGCTACCGGAAGTGAAACACAGAATAGCGATACCGAAGACACCAGTGCTGAAGATACCAGCACCAAGGGAGTCGAAGCCGGTGGCGATCTGCTGGTAAAAGATGGAACCTTTACGATAGATTCCTGCGATGACAGTTTGCATACCAACGGCAATATGATCATCTGCGGCGGAACTTACACACTCAGTACCGGAGATGACGGCATGCATGCGGATGAGGCAAATCGTGTATACGGCGGAGAAATTACGATCGAAACGTGTTATGAAGGAATCGAAGGACAGAATGTGGAGATCTCCGGTGGAACCATCGATATCACAGCCAGCGATGACGGACTGAATGCAGCCGGTGGAAACGACCAGAGCGGCATGGGCGGATTTGGCGGGGATATGTTCTCGGCAGACGAGGATGCCTGGATCACGATTTCCGGCGGAACTGTCACGATCGATGCCACCGGAGACGGAATTGACAGCAATGGGGATCTGACTGTCAGTGGAGGAACCATCTTTGTTTCCGGTCCGAGTGATAACGGAAATGGTGCCCTGGATTACAATGGAGCGGCAACGATCACCGGGGGAACGCTGGTAGCAACCGGTATGAGCGGCATGGCACAGAACTTTGGTTCCGATTCCACGCAGGGATCGCTGCTGGTGAACCTGACAGATAACCAGAGCGGGGAGATCACACTGGAAGATGGAGATGGCAATACGCTGGTAAGTTATACACCGGTACGGGAATATAATTCCGTAGTTATCAGCTGCGCAGAATTAAGCGATGGAAGTACCTATACGATACACACCGGGGAGAACAGCCAGGAAGTAACCATGGAAAGTCTGGTATACACCGACGGAGAAGCGACGAATGCGCCAGGACAGGGTGGTGGACAGATGCCGCAGGGAGGTCCGATGGGAGATAACAATGGCGATTCTGACAATTCTGATAATTCCGACCGTCCGATCCCGCCGCAGGGACAGGGAAATCCGCCGGATATGCAAAACGGGGAACGCCCGCTGGGAGATCCGCCGCAGGGCAATCCGGGGGATTCGTCAAATGAGCAGACGAAGGAGGAGTCTGACGGTCAGAAATAGCAGAATGGTTTACATAATTACCAGAATGAGGAATCCGTATAGCAGATCAGGATTCCTGCTTCGCCTGCAGATCTGCCAGCATCTGTGAAACGGTAAGTCCCAGTACCGGGTGGCGTTTCCACGGAGCAATCTGAGCCAGCGGGATCAGGACGAAGTCCCGCAGATGCATCTCCACATGAGGAATAGATCAGATCCGGGGTGTCCAGTACCAGATCGTC
>ENA-OQKR01000728-OQKR01000728.1-human-gut-metagenome-genome-assembly--contig:-NODE-728-length-12359-cov-2.841727_pt1 | contig 12359 bp, 16 predicted proteins | sample MGYA00242803_ERZ504806 | MGnify/ENA primary metagenome ERZ504806 (study PRJEB26092, sample SAMD00036399) | human gut metagenome | host: Homo sapiens | study: EMG produced TPA metagenomics assembly of...
TAATTAATTATTGCAACAGATGACTGATATGGTATGTTGATGATTTAGCTACTAAGAAGAATTTTTACTAGAACTACAACGTATAGTTTATTAGAGATATGCTCATAGTACAATTATAAATACAAACTTCATTATATCTACCGGGAATTCCTGATAGATTTCTTTCGCATGGATCTAAATCTCTCCCGAAGTAACGCTTCTTCTTTGAGATTTTCCAAACACAATCAACATGTCATGTCTCTCTGTCTTACTTATCGTGTCAACCTTGGACTCTCTCTAAGGAAAACCTGCATGGCTCTTAAAGATATCCATGGCATCTCCATCTCTCATCAGCAGGTCGCTAATTACTGCAAGACGGCTTTTCTCTGTGTCAAGCCTTTCGTTGACAACTACGATTACAAGACTGGAAAAGTCTTTACTGCCGATGAAACTTACATCAAGATCCGTGGTCTAAAATCCTATATCTGGTTTATCATGGATGCTGCCAAGCGTTCCATCATCGGCTACCAGGTCTCTGACAATCGCGGCGTTGGTCCCTGTATCCTTGCCATGCGGATGGCTTTTCAAAACTTAGGAACTTCCTAAGAACTTTAAGTTCATCGCTGATGCTTACAGTGCTTATCCTCTTGCTGCCCAGCAGTTTTTTCACGAATATGGTGATAAGTTCCACTTCGAGATCACCCAGGTCGTTGGATTAACTAATATCAATGCTGTATCCAAAGCCTTTCGTCCTTATAAGCAGATCGTTGAACGGCTCAACCGCACTTACAAAGCTTCTTACCGCAAGACCAATGGCTTTGACAACATCAATGGTGCCAACTATGATCTCGCGTTATGGGTTGCTTATTACAACTTCTTAAGACCTCATAAACATAATAACTATAAAGTCCTGAATCACATTGATATGCTTTCAAATGCTGATAATATGCCAGGCAAATGGCAACTCCTCATCTTTCTTGGTCAGCAAACGATTAAACAATTTCAGGAATCTGAACATTAACTATTCTTAGATTCTAAACCAGAGGTTACATACCAGTCACTGCGTGAGCAGCCTGCCCTTGATAGCACAAAAAAGAACTGCTATACTGCTGTGAACAACGGGAAATCGAACTGTTCTTGAGTTCTTTACCGTCGGTGATCTATACCCAGCAGTTCTTTTTCGTGCTATCAAGGGTGATGTCAACTTTTCATTGACTAAAAATATCTGCAATTTTCAAGGTCCATTAAGTCCTTTTCTTGGACTTTGTTTTTTCATAGATTATTTGACACCCGCACATATTTGTTTCCTTGTCAAGTATTTGTTACAAAATAAAAGACCCCAGTATTATTTCTAATACTGAGATCTTAATGCATCATCTTAACTTAATGACATTGCTTTATTGCGACCACCTTTTTATTATCGTAAGATATAATACTATGTATATGTTAGAATACAGGGCCAAAATCAATATCTTCATCATCATTGTTTTCACTCTTTTTTCCACTCATGTCAGCAATCAATTCATCCATGGAAATACGATAATCTTCGTAATGCGTATTTGTTGATTTTATAAAATCGATTATGAAGAAACACCAAGCCTCCCAGCATGTATCGCTCGAAAGTTGCTACATTTTTAGGGTACTCCGGATCCGCTTCTGAATATCGGAATGCATTATTGACACGATCAACTGCGGAAAGTTCATCTCTATCTGCATTTAACATAACAAGTTGGTATACAAATTTTAAATCATTATAATGATTTGAAAACTGAGATGCCATGATTCTTTTAGAATCTCCTGTATTATCTGGATTAGCTGTCAACTGATAATGTGCCCCAACAATAGCTGCTGTCAAATAAAGTTCAACCGCAGAATTGAATATTGTAGCGCCACTGTGTGGATCAATTTCTGTCGTGAGATCATTGACCATTGCTACGTATTTTCCTCTAAAAAGATAATCATCTGAAAAAATTCTTTTACCTTAGCCATTGTTATCTCACCTCCTTAATTTCAGTCGCATACTGACCAGTTTTTTCCATTGTGTATTCTTTACCAATAATATCTTTAATAGCTTCCTTAACATAATTGCCATCTGTATCTTTAATAAAAAGATTACTTGCTCTGCGATATTAGGCATTACACGGCAGAAGCTCTCAATACGATCAGTATCGAAAGATGATGATGGAGCATCCATAACAAGTGGGTATGGTTCTACATCCAGAATATTAGCAAATTCCTCGTCATCAGATTTATTCTGAGCATCTGATACGACTTTTTCTCTAGCGAGTTTAATAATTCCTCCGATAAAAGCAAATGCTAAGATTGCATCCTGTGATGTTGAATTTTGAAAATCGATAAGATCTGAATGTTTATTACTACGTAATTTCATGTTATAGTTTGCGTCAAGTTCCATCATAATATTGACATCAAATACCTCATTGAAGATTTCATTTATAGCATTCTGAAGCTGTTCCTTCTTTTCTTTTTCCTTACGCTCACAAAATTGTTTGATGCGCTCATAGACCTTTGTCGCTTGTTTCTCATACTCAGTAAGCTTTAATACACGCTCATCTTTTGAACGATATCCCTCTTTCTCTTTTTCTGCAGATGCTTTAGTGTTTTCGTTTACTCGAATAAGTTCTTCTCTACGTGCAATTTCCTTTCCTGTATGAAAAATGTCGTTTTCCAATTTCCGTTCGCGTTCTTTCTTCTTCGCCATATCCGGATAGCTTTTGATTTCTTCATCAATCTCCGATTTGCGTTTTTTATCACTTACAACAGAATTTTCCGCATTTGCAATTGTCTCAATGTCTGCACGATGTTTTTTCAAAAATTCATCGCCACCTTGGATTCTTACAGTTGCTGTACTTTCAAAGCTTTTGATGCTTTCTCCAAGATTATTGGGAGGTAAATATTTAATTAACTGTTCAAGACGTAACTTGCATTTTTCCGAAAGTACTATTTACATCCTGTCCACAAAAACATTCTCCTTCTTTAAAATATCCATCTAAAACATAACGAATAGCACGAGCTTCCATCCCAGGGACTCCTTTACTTGCATCGTCATTATTTCTTTTAAAAATTCCAACGTGTCTTTAATTAAGTCTTGGGCTAGAATACGATATCCATATTCGCTAAAATCCGAGAATACTGGTACGGATTCCCATCTCTCTGCACGCCCGGATGATCCTTACCGCAATTTCACCTCTGTTGGCAATCAGTATCTTTTCGATCATATCTTACTCTCCCATCTGAAACTTACTAATGCTAAAAGCTATTCGCCTACCATAAAGGTAAGCTCTGCTGTCACTACCGTCTTTCCATCTACTGATGCTGTCGCTTCACCGACCCCGACCGGACCTTTTCTTTTGATGATCCTCGTTTCCAGACGCAGCCTGTCTCCCGGCAAAACCATTCCCTTAAACCGGCACTTCTGAACGCCTCCGAAAAATGCAATCTTTCCACGATTTTCCGGCAGACTTAGAATCGCAACTGCACCGGTCTGTGCCAGTGCCTCTAAAATCAGCACACCCGGCATCACTGCTTTCTGTGGGAAATGCCCCCGGAAGAAATCTTCATGATAGGAAACACCCTTGTATCCCACGGCATATTCTCCTGGCACGTAATCCTCAATCTGATCGATCAGAAGAAATGGATGTCTGTGCGGAATAATCTGCTGAATCTGTTCTGTATTTAAACTGTGCATCGTTCTGTCCTGACCTTTCCTGTTATCCAACTGCAAAAAGTGGCTGTCCATATTCTACGGACTGACCATTCTCTACAAAAACTTCTGTCACTGTTCCTGCAAAATCTGATTCAATCTCATTCATCAGTTTCATCGCCTCAATGATCGCTACGATCTGACCTTTTTCCACTCGCTCCCCGACTTTCACAAACGGCTCTTCATCTTCTGCCGGAGCAGCATAGAACGTTCCTACCAGTGGTGCTGTCACAATTTTTCCTTTTTCTGCTCCGGCCCGTCTGCTTCATTTTTATTTAATGCGGCTTTCTGCTGCACAATTTCTTCCGTACATGACACCTCTTCTATCTGCTGTCCAGACTGAATAGGCTGTAGTTTCTTTTTCAAAGAGATTTCTGCATTTTCATCTTTATATTCAAGCTCTGTAAGGTCCGACTCTGATACTGCATCGATCAACTGCAGCAGTTCTTCCATTTTCATACTCATGCTCTACTCCTCATAGCGTTTTACGATCAGTGACACATTATGACCGCCAAATCCCAGGGAATTTGACATTGCATAATCAATTTTCTTTTCCACCGGAGAACCAACTGCATAATTCAGTCCACATTCTGGATCTATATGCTCTGTCCCTATGGTCTGATGGATAAACTGATCCTCAATACTCTTTACACATACAATCACCTCAACAGCACCGGCTGCACCCAGCATATGGCCGACCATTGATTTGGTAGAATTGATCACTACCGTTTCTGCCGCCTTTCCCAGTGCATAACGGATCGCTCTTGACTCAAACAGATCATTATGATGCGTACTTGTTCCGTGTGCATTAATATAGTCAACCTGCTCTGGCTGTATTCCTGCTTCTTTCATGGCAAACTTCATCGCCATGCCTGCTCCGGATCCGTCTTCTGCAGGGGAAGTAATATGATAGGCATCACCGGTTGATCCGTATCCTGCCATCTCCGCATAGATTCTGGCACCTCTCGCCTTGGCATGCTCCAGTTCCTCCAATACAACAATTCCGGCTCCCTCTCCGATCACAAATCCATCCCTGTCTTTATCAAATGGCCGGGATGCTGATGCCGGATCCGGATTACAGGACAATGCTGTCAAAGCTGTAAATCCCGCTACACCGGAAGGACAGATACTTGCTTCTGTTCCTCCCGCCACACAGACATCAAGATCTCCATACTGGATTGCCCGCATAGCATCTCCGATGCTGTTTGCCCCTGAAGCACAGGCAGTCACTACATCTGTACATTTTCCTTTCAGTCCAAGCTGGATTGATACATTTCCTGCTGCCATATTGGAGATCATTAACGGAATCATCAATGGATTCACGCGTCCCGGACCACGCTCCTGCAGTTTTTTTATAATTTTTTTCATGACACTCCAGTCCACCAATTCCTGAGCCAATGATTGTCCCGATACGGTAGGGATCTTCCTCTGCCATATCCAGTCCTGCATCTTCAAATGCTTCTTTTGCTGCCGCCACTGCATACTGGGAAAAAGATTCCATTCTTTTTGCCGCTTTAAAGTCCATTCGTTCTTTTGCGACAAATTCTTTACTTCTGCTTGCAAGTTTTACTTTATATTCTGATTGCATCAAAATGTGTGATGGGATCGATTCCTGATTTTCCTGACCGGATTCCATCCCAAAATTCCTCTATGGTATTCCCGATCGGTGTCACTGCACCCATTCCTGTTATAACTACTCTGCGTTTCATTTCTTTTCCTGCCTCCTTCTACATTGCCATGCCACCGTCGACATGGATCGTCTGTCCTGTTATATACCGGGCAGAATCAGATGCAAGAAATGCGACTGCTTCTGCAACATCTTCCGCTGTTCCAAAGGCTCCCATCGGGATCTGTGCCACAGCGGATTCCCTGACTTTTTCCGTAAGAACTGCTGTCATTTCTGTCTCAATAAATCCCGGAGCGACTGCATTGACAGTAATTCCTCTGGATGCAAGTTCTCTTGCAGCACTTTTGGTCAGTCCTATCACGCCTGCTTTGGATGCCGAGTAATTTGCCTGTCCTGCATTCCCAAGGATTCCTGAAACTGATGACAGATTGATAATTCTTCCGCCTCTTTGTCTGAGCATCTGCCTTGCAGCAAACCGGATACAATGGAATGTCCCTTTCAGATTGGTATCGAGGACTGTATCGTAATCTTCTTCTGACATTTTCATCAGCAGACCATCTCTCGTGATTCCTGCGTTATTGACCAGAATATCCAGTCTTCCAAAGTCATCCGTTACTTTTCTGATCATTGCTTCTGTGGCCTGATAATCTGCTACATTACACTGCATGATCTCTGCAATTCCTCCGTCAGATTCAATTTCTGCTTTCACTTCCTTGGCTTTCTCCATTGAACCATGGTAATTGATCACAACTGCTGCCCCCTCTGCTGCCAGCTTCAAAGCAATCGCTCTTCCAATTCCCCGGGAGGCTCCTGTCACTAATGCAACTTTTCCTGTCAATGTATTTTGCATAACTCATTTACCACCTTTTTCAGATCTTCGACTGTACTGATATTATATGTCCGAACTTCTCTGCTGATCTTTCTCATAAATCCGGTCAGTGTTCTTCCCGGACCGATCTCTATAAAAGTATCTACACCCTGACTGAGCATTTTTTCTATACTCTGCTGCCATCTGACCGATGCCGCCACCTGCTTTGCAAGAAGGTCTTTTGTCTGATCGATTTCTGAGACATATTCTGCTGTAACATTTGTCACATAGGGGATTTGTAATTCTGAGAGTTCCACACTTTTCAATTCTTCTCCCAGCTCTTTTCCTGCTTCTTTTAATAATGGAGAATGGAATGGCCCACTGACTTTCAACGGAAGAATTCTTTTTGCTCCTGCTGCTTTCAGCCGTTCTGCTGCCTTTTCCACCGCATCGTTCCAACCGGTAATCACGATTTGTCCGGGACAGTTATAATTTGCAACACTCACACCTTCCATCGATGCCACCGTCTTTTCGACGATTTCTCCTGAAAAGCCTAAACACTGCCGCCATTGCACCTTGTCCATCCGGAATTGCATTCTGCATCAGAAGTCCTCTTTTTCTTGTGATTCGGATTGCATCCTTCAGCTTCATTCCTCCGGCTGTTACGATCGCACAATATTCACCCAGACTCAGTCCTGCTGTGACATCTGCCACAAGACCTTCTTCCTCAGCAACACGCTCCATCGCCATGCAGACTGTCACGAGTGCTGCCTGTGTATATTCTGTCTGATCCAATCTGTCATTTTCTTCAAAACAAAGCTTTTTCATGTCGATGCCAAGCAATTCGGTTGCCTGGTCAAAAACCTTCGCAGCCGTTTTGTACTGGTCATAAAAATCTTTTCCCATCCCCGCTTTCTGTACGCCCTGTCCGGGGAAAATAAATGCAACTTTACTCATAAATTTCTGTTCCTCCAAGCAATGCATCTGTCTCCTGCACCAGCTTTTCGATTACCTCTTTGCAGGACATTTTTTCTTTAATCATCCCTGCGATCTGACCTGCCATGACACTTCCATTTTGAACATCCCCATCAACAACCACTTTTTTCAGTCCACCAAGCGTCAGTAACTCCAGCTCTTCAAACGCAGCACCTTCCTGCTCTTTCTGTAAATATGTCTTTGTCATCTGATTGCGGAGGGCTCGTACCGGATGTCCGGTAGAACGTCCCGTAACCCTGGAATCAATATCCCTTGCTTTCAGAATACAGTTCTTGTAATTTTCATGTACCTGTGCTTCTTCTGTTGCAACAAAGCGGGTTCCCAACTGAACTCCCTTCGCTCCCAGCATGAATACCGCTGCAACACCTCTTCCATCTGCAATCCCACCAGCTGCAATAACCGGAATCTGAACTGCATCCGCAACTTGTGGAACAAGAACCATCGTTGTATTTTCTCCGATATGGCCTCCTGCCTCCGTTCCCTCTGCAACAACAGCATCTGCTCCACACCGTTCCATTCTCTTTGCGAGGGCAACCGATGCAACTACCGGAATCACTTTCACTCCGGCTGCTTTCCACATTTTCATATATTTTTCCGGAGATCCTGCACCGGTTGTCACCACCGGCACAGCTTCTTCAACAATTACTTTTGCTACTTCATCTGCATGAGGACTCATCAACATAATATTCACACCAAAAGGCTTCTTCGTAAGCTCTTTTACCTTCTGTATCTGTTCCCGTACCCATTCAGCAGGAGCATTTGCTGCCCCGATCAGACCAAGTCCCCCTGCCTCCGATACAGCCGCAGCCAAATGATATTCTGCAACCCATGCCATGCCTCCCTGTATAATGGGATATTCAATTCCAAGCAGTTTTGTTATTGATGTCTTCATTTTGAATTCCTCTTTCTTATTTGTGACTTTCTACATAAGAAACCACGTCTCCGACCGTTTTGATTTCTTCCAGATCTTCACTCGGTATTTCAATTTCAAATGCTTCTTCAAACGCCATAACCAGCTCAAAAAGATCCAGTGAATCTGCTCCAAGATCCTCCTTGAATGAAGTATCTGTTGTAAGTGTATCTGCCTCCACATTTAATGACTCTGCTACAATTTCCTTAATCTGCTCTAACATTTTTATTTCCTCTCTTTTCTTTTCATTTTTTCTATGTAATAAGGAAAAGTATCCTTTTCCTGACTACCATTCAAATAAGCACCCTGCCCAGGTCAGTCCCGCACCGAATCCTGCCAAAAGCATGCTCTGCCCTTGCTTTAAAATTTTCATCCGGTTCATTTCATCCAACAAAACAGGGATCGAAGCTGCCGAAGTATTTGCATATTTGTCCAAATTCACCGGAAATTTTGAATCTTTCAGGTTCAATCTTCTGGCAACAGCTTCTATAATCCTTTGATTCGCCTGATGCAACACAATATGATCTATCTCTTCCGGCCTGATCCCGGCCTCCCCGGTAAGTTCTAAAATCAATTCCGGCACTTTGCGTACTGCAAATTTAAAGACTTCCTGACCATTCATTTTAAGGAACGACTTTGTGCTTCCCACAAGAGCTTCGCCCTTTGTCCCGTCAGAATGTGCTGCCATATGGCAATACCCCTTCTCTTCTGCTTTTACCACAACTGCCCCCGCTCCATCTCCAAATAAGATACACGTTCCCCGATCCGACCAGTCAACCATCCTGCTCATCCGTTCTGCCCCAATGACCAGCACCGTTCTGCATATACCGGAATGGATATACGCCTGTGCTGTATGAAAGGCAATCACAAATCCAGAACATGCCGCATTCACATCATATCCCACTGCATTGACTGCACCGGTCATTTTTTGGACTTCACATGCCGTACATGGATAAACCGTTTCTGATGAGGAAGTTGCCACAAGGATCATATCAATCTCCTCCGGTTCTGTCCCGGCATTTTCCAAAGCCTTCAGAGCCGCCATTGAAGCCATATAAGACGTGGTCTCTTTCTTTGCTATATGACGCTGCCTGATTCCTGTCCGCTCCTGAATCCATTCATCACTGGTGTCTACAGATTCTGCCAATTTAAAATTATCTATGATATAGTCCGGCAGATATGATCCTGTTCCACATATTTTTCCAATCATTTTTTTCTCCAACTCTTTCAAAATAATTTGAGTCTTAAATACTTTGACTTTCAAAGTATATCACAATAAAAAAATATGTCAACAAATTTTTTTCATTTTTATATCCACTTAATCCACAGAATTTTTTAATGTAATACCATATACAGTATTTATTTGCAACGGATCACTTTCTGCAATTTTCCCGTCATAATATACTACAACTTCATCACCGACAGATACCTCTGCATAGTTGTCCCGATTTTTTTCATTTAACGATACTTTACACCTCGTTCCATCAGGATACCCTTCCTTATTAATTTCAAGCAGAATAGAATTATCCTGTACTTCCAGGACAGTTCCCGTAATATCAGGCTTATTTTGCAGATTTCTATTCACATTCCGATTGCTGCAGCCTGCCAGATTCAACGCAATAATTAATATTAAAATGAATGATGTCCACTTTTTCAAACTTTTCTCCTCCTCCCGGTAGCCCTTACGAACTCTGATATCGGAAATACAAAGGTGCAGGACATCCGGTGGATGTCCGCTTTGCACCGACCGCAGCGGCAGCGGCGATCCCCAAAATCTGATAACACATTATAACACAAAATTATTCATAAGTGAAAGCAGAGTATCCTGCTGTTCTTATAATTTTGCACAATCTATTATAATTTTCTGACACAGATCATACCCTAACACAGAACTGTTCAAAGACATGGTATAGTTCTCTGCCATTCCCCATTTCTGTTCGGTATAAAAATTATAGTTTGTTCTGCGTCTTTTATCTATATCATTTATCATTTTTATAGCATCCACTTCTGTAACATTATATAAGCTGCAGATACGCCGGACTTTTTCCGGTATGCTTCCATGTATAAAAACATTTAATACATCTTTTCTGTCCTTTAAAATGAAATCTGCATTTCGCCCTACGATTACGCAGTTTTCTTTTTCAGCGATTTCCATAATTACTTTTCTTTGTGCTTCATACACCATATCTTCTACTGATTTTCCCGTAATATCACGACCAGAAAAAGCATACGCAAACCATCCTTTCTTCGGAGATAACTCAGCATTTTCCCGAACATACGCCGATGATAACCCTGCCTGTTCTGCAATCTGTCCGATCATTTCTTTATCATAATAGGCAATACCAAGCTTTTTTGCCACTTCTTCACCAATAAAACGGCCACCACTTCCGAATTCCCTGCTGATTGTAATAATTCTCTTTGCCATAACTGTCTCCTCCTTAACTTAATCTTTCCACTTTGTTCTTTCGGATTTTCTTTAAAAATACATATCCCACCAGACAAGCAATAAGCTCAGTAATTGGGAATGCCCACCAGATCAATGAAATCCCCATCTGTCCGTTTCTGACAAAAGTGGAGAAAATGCCCGCCAGTGGTAATATGACTATTAACTGTCTGAGTAATGAAATCACCAGCGATTCTATACCACCATCCAATGCCTGATAAATTCCCTGATATGCTACATTAATTCCGGCAAAAATAAAGCTGACAGAGATAATTCTCATGGCTCCGATAAAATATTCTCTGGACTGTCCTGCATTAAATAAAGTAGCGAAAGCCCCCGGGAAAATTTCTGTAATCGCTACACCAACAATCATAAGTACAATCGTATAGATCAATCCATACATAATTCCATCCTGAACTCTCTTTTTGCTGTGCATTCCATATGCAAAAGCAATAATCGGTGTAATCGCATCTCTCAGCCCAAAGGCAAGGAATAATACAAACTGCTGCACTTTATAGAACAACCCATAGGCTGTCTGTGCCGATGGACTGAACTTCAATATCAGATTCATTGCATAAACCATAATAGACATAAGTGCCTGTGCAATAATTGCCGGAAGTCCGATGGCATAGATTTCCCGGATAATTCCACCATCCGGTTTCATATACTTTACATTATGCTCAAATTCTTTATTCATCTTTATATGGAATACAAACAACAATACCGCGGACACCACCTGCCCGATTACCGTTGCATACGCAGCACCTTCCACTCCCATTTCAGGAATCGGTCCTATTCCATAGATCATAATTGGATCAAGAATAATATTTATCACTGCTCCCACAACCTGACCAATTGTTGAATAAAGAGAACGTCCGGTTGCCTGTAGCAGTTTTTCAAATAATGAGAAGGAAATAATTCCAAATGAAATGATACAACATATTCTCAGATAGCTCGTTCCCATTGAAACAACCTCCGGATCAACTGTCTGTGATGAGATGTATGCTTTTACTCCAAAAATTCCAAATAACAAGCATATTGCATAAATGATTATTCCTAAAAATAAGCTGTTTCCTGCAACTTTTGCAGCCTTTTTCTCATTTCCCTGTCCCAGGGTTCTCGCAAGAAGTGCATTAGTCCCCACACCAGTTCCAATTCCAACCGCCACCATTAGCATCTGAACAGGGAACACAAGTGTAAGTGCATTAAGTGCAGCCTCACTTCCTCTTCTCATGTTTCCTACAAACGCACTGTCTACAATATTGTAAACAGCCTGCAATGCCATTGATAAGATCATCGGTATTCCCATCTGTACCATGAGCTTATTTACCGACATTTTCTCTTCATTTTGTTACCTTCAGCCATCTTAACTAAATCCTCCTTTTCTGCATAAAAAAAGTGTGAACTTATCTGATAAGCCGGACTTACGCTGATAAGCTACACACTTTCGATGATATTATATATTTTAATAATGTGCGACATCAGTTGCACAAAAAAACGAGTAGCAAAACTGGATTTACGCTAATCTGCTACTCGTTCAAAAATCATTATATTTTCTTTTTAGTGAAAAGTCAAACAAAAATTGTCACAAAAACTATTCTCACATAAAAACTATTCTTTATTATACATAACAAAATATCATACAATATCTTCTACAACGCAGTTCCTTTCTTTGGAATAAATAGATGGCTCATATCTGCATGTTCCAGATTAAGCAGTGAAATTTTTTTATCAATTCCACCTCCATATCCTGTCAGACTTCCGTTTGTACCTACTACACGATGACATGGAATAATAATGGAAATCTCATTATGTCCAACGGCTCCTCCGACTGCCTGGGCAGACATACGGGGAACTTTTTTCACTTCAGCCATC
>ENA-OQKR01000729-OQKR01000729.1-human-gut-metagenome-genome-assembly--contig:-NODE-729-length-12349-cov-2.337097_pt1 | contig 12349 bp, 13 predicted proteins | sample MGYA00242803_ERZ504806 | MGnify/ENA primary metagenome ERZ504806 (study PRJEB26092, sample SAMD00036399) | human gut metagenome | host: Homo sapiens | study: EMG produced TPA metagenomics assembly of...
TATACGATTATGGATTTGCAGATTATCCAAAACAAGATTTTTGAAGTCAGAGGTTGCCGGGTGATGCTTGATTATCATTTGGCAGAACTCTACCAAGTGGAAACACGAGCTTTGAAGCAGGCGGTCAAGCGCAATATCGAGCGTTTCCCCGATGATTTTATGTTTGTCCTCACCCAAGAGGAAGCTAACTTGCTGTTATCCATAGGGGTGTCACAAAATGTGATACCCCCTGCTTACAACTTCGGCGTTGCTATGCCTATGGCTTTTACCGAGCAGGGCGTAGCCATGCTTTCTTCGGTTCTCCGCTCCAAAGTAGCCATAGAAGTAAACATTTCAATCATGCGGGCTTTTGTCCTCATGCGCCAAATGGCAATCGGTTACGAGGAACTGTCAAGGCGCATCGAGGAACTGGAGGTAAGCACCGATGCGCAGTTCAACGAACTGTACCAAGTCCTTACCCAGCTTTTGAGCCAGTCGAAACAACAGAAAGAACGCCGTCCGGTAGGTTTCGTTACCTATAACCGTGGCAAGAACGAATAGGTAACGATTTCGGTAACGAAATTCCACTTAATAACCTATATCCCAGCATTGTACATTCTTCCACCTTGCGGGCAGTCCACCGACTACCCGCATTTTTTATATCCTTTTCCAACTGGCACATTCCCCGAAACGCCAGCCGTGCGTGGCATGGCTGACTGTATTTCGTGAAAAGAGCCGTTGGAAACCCGCACAAGCGTATTGCAAGCAAGCTCACAACACCCTTGCCTTTCCCGCCCGCATGGAGTGTTCCCTAAAAGATGAAAGAGAACAGGCACTTTTCCCCTGTTTCCCTATCTGTAAATCTTCCTCTTACGCAGTCCCCCAGCCGGGACAGTCGTTTTAATCATTTCAATAGGCAAAGGTAGTTACGTGTTCTTCACGATTTTGCAAGGTCGAGCCGTTCCGGTTTGGCGAAAAAATCTTCCCTGCCTTGCGAGGTATTTTTTGCCCAAAACCTTGCAAACTCTAAACACTACCCTTTTACGCCTATGTGAAACGAAAACGACCGACCCGACCGGAAGACGCATAAAAAAAAAGTCGGATTTACGGGAAACAGGAAAAAAGTTCAGTGAAACTTCAACTCCCTCACCTCTCAAATCCGCATAAAATTAAAAACTTAAAAATTACAGCAATATGGAAGCAAAAGGTATTATCGGAAGCAAAAGTTTATGTAGGCACTTATGCCAAGTACAACAACGGTTCATTGTCCGGCGCATGGCTCGACCTTTCGGACTATTCGGACAAGGAAGAATTTTATGAAGCCTGCCGGGAACTTCACAAGGACGAGGAAGATGCGGAATACATGTTTCAGGACTGGGAGAACGTGCCGGAGGGCTTAATCGGCGAAAGCTGGATTTCTGAAAACTTCTTTTCCCTGCGTGATGCGGTGGAGGATTTGAGCGACACCGAGCAGGAAGCCTTTTTCGTGTGGTGCAACTACAAAAGCCATGATTTGAGCGAGGAAGATGCGGACGACCTTGTACGTGATTTCCGGGACGAGTATCAGGGGGAATATGACGATGAAGAAGATTTCGCCTATGAAATCATAGAAGAATGCTACAACCTGCCGGAGTTCGCAAAGACCTATTTCGATTATGAAAAGTTCGCCCGTGACCTGTTTATGTGCGATTACTGGTTTGATGACGGTTTTGTGTTCCGTGCGGCATAACCAAATACCAATCCGGGCGGGGTGTCAAAGCCCTGCCCGCTAAAAACACCAAGCGATGAAACGGAAAAGCATTTATAAAATCCTTTGGCGGGCGTTCCTGTGCTGCCTTGCATGGCGGTTCACCAGCGTAGCCGGAGCAGACACGGCGATAACGGCGTATATCGTATTTTGTGCCGCCTGTTTCCTGCTCCGTGTCTGCCTTTCAGCCCTTTATGCGCTGGGCGTGGCTCTGCTTTTCCTGTCGTTGCTTTTCTTACTGATATTATAACCATAAAAAAAATAGAACATCATGCAGTCACTTAACAAAAACGGGGTAAGCATTACCCAAACACCGGGAGAAGAAAAGTTCGTGAAATGCTGTTTAGGGGCTTTCAGGGGACAGATTTATTTTCAATATGACTACCGCCACACGGACGGCGAACTTTTCAGCACGGTAGCCAAAACGCTGGACGAGTGCCGCCGCAGGCGTGACGGGTGGATAGCGAAGAAGAATGGAGTAATAAATAAGTAAATTTTAGGGACATGAAAACGACAGAAGTAAACAAGGAGCTTATCGGCAGGCGTTGCGAGTGCATTTTTACGGGCTTAATGGTAACGGGGGTTATTGAGGGCATCCAAGACGACCCGCATTCCACAGCGGTCAAAGTCCGTTTCGACCACCCGCACCAGTGGGGCGATGATTTGTATAATGATGTGTGGGCGTGGGGGCGCAAAACTGACGAGTTCGGCACGCTGCACCATTTGCAACTGTTAGAGGATAAACCGGACTTTTCAGATAATGACGGTAGTTTTCGGCGAGCCAATCAGCCAAATAGACCGCAGTGTTTTTTGAAGATGTTGCAACGTGGGTGTCTGTTCCCTGCAAGGCTGGGTAAATAGCTACGAGAGTTGCCGGTTTTGTAGCCATAAACGACCATACGGCAATCATTACGGGCGAATACAACATGGAAACAGGTAAAGGTGTGGTTAGAGAAATACACGTCCATAAAGAGCCTTAAAACCAGTTGATAGAGAACGGCGGCTGTTTGCCGCCGCCACTTTCTTTCGTGAGTGCCGGGAAATAAAGTGGCAAAGAAACCCGCCCTGTTCCCTAACATGAAAAGTCCACCCGCCGAACTGTCAGCGGGTGGACTGCCATAACATACGCCTTGCGTATCATTCCCTATTTGGTGTTCCCTGTCTATCGTTGCTTTTCACGTATATATGCAACCGATAAGGAAATAAAGCTTATAAATCTTCATGTTGGAAGAATTTTACACCAAGTATGCACACGGTTTCTTCTTCCTCGATGTCATATTTCCATGTCCGTTTATTGACAAGCATTTCCGTGTCGCAATCGAACCATTCCATTACAGGCGCATCATCTTCTTCGTCCGCCCATTTGAAAACCTGATTGGACGGCGTTTTCCATAATTCAGCACTGTCACGTTCGGAAATACAGTCCTTGTCCATAATGATGATGTCACCTACTGCCGGAACTGTATCTGTTTCCAACGTGGTTTCTATGTACCACGAGATGCCTTCTATATCCAATTCTATTTTTACCATGTCGTTTTATTATTAGGGGGTTATTGTTTCCGTTTCTTCTTCGCTGTTGTCATTATTGAATGATAGTGTAAGTTGCTGCATCTGCCCGAAGCTGTCGATGATATAAATGTCAATCGTCTGCTGGTCGGTCGATGCCGAGGTGTAGTAGAGCCAGAACGTTTCTTTCTCCAGCGGGTAGAGGTCATTGGGCAGGAACACCGTGCCGTTATCCATTTCCAGCTTCCCTTTGCCGTCCGGCTGGAAATACCTTATCTGATAGGTAGTCGGCTGGTAATAGCCGCCACGCACCAGTCGGCAGCGTATTTCGGCGGTTTCCCCGACTTTCAGCCTTTTGGGTACTGGCAGTGTTTCGATGCTGAACGGGTACGCCTGCTGAATATCCAAGTTGTCATTACAGGCGGTGACAAGCACGAGGGCGGCCACGATGTAGCAGCCCATGATGATTTTATACATTACATTCTTCATATACATTATTATATAGCAATCAGTTGATAATGAATTTCAGTCCCAAAGATACCTGCGTGTGGAACTTGCCTATGTCCGAGCCGAACAACGCCCGTTCTCTTGCATTGACAAGCAAGGCTATCCGGTCTGTCAGGTAGGCTTCCAGTTCCAGCGTCAGCGCACCGCCGTAAATGAAGCAGTCCTTATCCAGCAAGGTAGAGCCGTCCGGCAGCAGCTTTTTCGCTTTGGTTGCTGGTTTCATACCCGGCGAGTGCCGACAGTCCCAGCGAGAGAAAAAAGGTCTTTCGCCTGTCCGATAGGAATTTCAGGTAATAGCCGCCCTCTGCGGTGAACTGTTCGACTGGTATTCTCATATCCTTGTAGTCATACTTCTTGTGCAGGTATTCCCCGCCAATCACCCAGCGGTTGGCGTTCTTGGTGTAAACGCTGTACGCCGCCCCGATATGGTAGGCAAAATCCGTGTTGTCGTTCCAATGCACCCCGTCCGCCATGCCAGCCGTGACCTGCAAGCCTTTCATGCCCGGCAGGTATCTTTGTGCGTGTGCCTGAAACGAGGTCAGGCACAGCGCAAAGAGCATCATTATAAAGATGTGTTTCTTCATTCCCTACTTGATTTTTAGTTCGTTAATCACTTCTGCGTTCACGATGTCGGCGTTCTCCACCCGGATAACCTGATGCCGCCCGCCGTTCTTCTCGTAGAGTTCCACCAACAGCAGCTTGTCGTCAGGAATGGTGAACTTCGGCAGGGCGTACACCGTGCGCACGGTCGATTTCCCGGCAATCTCTATCACCTCGTTGTAGCTGCGTACCGCATCCAGCACCGTTTCCTGAATAGCCGTGCGCTTGGGTACTTTCTTATCGACTATCTTAAACTTGATGAAGTCGGTATCGAAAGGCACGTTGGAACTGTTCTTTGTCTGCGTATGCACGTAGAGCATCCCGTTATAAGTGTAAATCCCCTTGATTAAGAACTGTATGCCGAAACGCTTGCTACCCAAGTGGCGCACTTTCCGGTCGTTGTTCTTGTAGATGCTCCGCATTATCAGTTTCACCAGCAGCGGGCTTTCATTACCCAGTTCCCGGAAATAGATGTTCATGCGGGTATGCGAAAAGTCGCTGGTGTCCTCGTTCTCCAAGAAGTCTTTCATTTCGATGTTGAGCATTTCCGGTTCACGGGCGTACTTGGCGTTGAATGAAAAGAACTCCCGTCCTCGCAGATAACGGAGAAGTTCGTTTCGCCCGGAAAACCCTCTGTCGTGGCTTTCACACGTATTACGTTCTCCGCACCGTCCGCCTTGCCTGCTATGATGTGGTTGCTTCCCAAATCGACATAGCGGACGGCGGCGGGGAAGATGATATGCACCGTCTTGGCAAAGGTCACTTCCACGCCGTAGGGCGTAACCATTTGGCGGTACGGGAGTTTCCGGGTAATCCCCCGGTACAAGTCGTTGCCAGCCGCATACTTCACGGTGTCAGTGGTTTGTGCGTTTGCCGCACACACGCCCAGCAAGAGGGCGAACATTACAAAAATCTGTTTCATTGCTAATTGAAATTTTAACGGTTGATAAAATGGTTATTGTTGTTTGGCGTAAAGCATCACCCTGTACCCGGCTTTCAGCTTCACTTTCACGGTTCGGAACTTCTTGGCGAGGTAGCCGGACGTTCCTTGCAGCAATCCCCTTGTCACGTCCATAGCCACCTGCTGCCCGGCACTTTGGGCAAAGGAAATGCTTGTACCCAGCCCGCTTCCGATATTCGCCATAGCTTCGTTGAACGCTTCCTGCTCCATAGAGGACGGGACGGACAGCCCCTTTTGCCCGTCCGTGTCGAACACGGCGAGTTCCACCGGGATGATGTTGCCAGCGTACTCAATCGAGGACACCAGTATGTCAAGCCGCTCGCCCTGCACCTTTGCCGTCCCCGCCACGAGGGTATTCTTCGGCACGACTATGTTCCCCGCCTGCATGGGTTCGAGCAGCCGTAGTTTCACCGCCTGCCCGTCCGTCAGGGTTTGGTCTTGGTGGATGCAGGCGGCTACCGTGTTCTTTCCCATAGCGTACCCCGTGCCTACTGCCGTGTTGAAGCCGTAGTTTCGTGGCTGGCTGTAAGCCCGGATGAAGTCGGCATCGCTCATGGGCTGCCGCAATCCCGAAACGGTCGTTTCCCTGACAGCCTGCACCGCCACCGCATCCGGCTTGCGGTCAATGTCGCCCGTTACCGGGACTTGTGCGACTTGTCCCTGCCCGCCGTTCATGTACTTTGCCGCCAGCTCGTAGGACTTTTCCAAGAGTGCCATTTGGTCGTCAGCGGTGGGTGTGGCGTTCTGTTGTTGCAGCCTATCGGTCAGTTCCGCTACCTGCCGCTTCAAGTCCTCTTTTTCCTCGTCCACCGCCGGAGTTTCATAGAACGTGCTTAACTGGCGGTTGATGTCCCGGTAAGCGTATGCCGAAGAAGCACCGCCGCCCCTTTGTGGCTTCGGATCTTCTTCCGGCATCAGGTCGATTTCCGCTTGCGGTTCTTCCGCTTCATCGTTCCCGGTGAAACCGAAGTCCTGCAAGGACTGTATCTTCTCCTGCTGCCTGCGGCTTATCATCGCCTGTTCGTAAGCCTTTTGCTTGTCGGCTATAATCCCGTCCTCTGCGGGCAGGGGTATGTCGGCATTGAAGCCGCCCACGCTTTCCACGTTCACGTCCTCTTTGCCGGAGGGAGCGAATATCAGGTACATGCACCCGGCAAAGGCGAGGAACATCAGCGGGAAGACTATCATCTTCCTACGCTGCTGCACCTGCTGTGGGGTAAGTTCCCGTTTGGGCTTCTTTTCCTTTTCAGGTTTCCCGTCCGCCTGCGGTACGGTCGTGCCGCTCTCATTCTTCTGTACTTCTTCCATATTCCGGTCTGTTTAAGGGGTTGATACTGTTGATTGTGTCATTGCCTTGCAATGGCAGTTGTTTGATATGTTCTATTTGCAGCCGCCTGCCGTCCCGTTTCCCGATATTGTAGATTGATGAAACGGTGATGTAGATAGACAAGCCGCCGAAAAATAGGAACATCACGAGGATAACCGCCAGCCTTTTGCCCGGCGTAATCCGTCCGCACATTCGGCGCAGGCGGTCGTCCGCCCAGTCCTGCACCTTTTCGATGTAATTTCGTTTTCTCTCCATAAGGCTATCTCTTGACGGTTTGCAAATCCTTGTTCTCGGTAATGGTGAACGCTTCGATGATGAAGCCGTGCGGGTTGTTGTCGCTCCGTGTGGCGTTGAGCAGGCGGCACGAGGTCACAAGGCTGCGCACCGTCAGGCTGCTTTCCCGGACAATCAACTGGCGGGCATACGTGTTCACCTTGTAGGGGTACTGGTCGAAGTCGCACTTCACGCTGTCAATCTCCACCGTCTGCGTGACGTTTCCGGAAATCACCCGGTTGTAGTAGCCCTTTTCCGCCAAGTCCTTGTAATAGTTGAAAGCGGTCTTGTCGGCGAGAAACAACGAGCGTTTGATGTTGCTTTCGATAGCCCCCTTTTCGGGTGATAAGGTGAAGAAAAGTTCGTGGAAACGCCGCACGTGCGACTTGGCTTCCACGGGTCTGTTCTGCGCCATGTCCTGCGAGAGTGCCAGCATCAGGCTTTTGCCGTTGTCGAGGACGTATATCTTCTGCCGCTGCTTTTCGGCGAAGCTGTACGAGTTCCACACGGCAAAGCCCGTCACCAGTGCGCACAGGCAGATGAATACCAGCGCAAAGAGCCGGATTTGCCGGAAACTCGTTTCGATGTTCGTTAATGACTTAAATTCCATATACTAAATTTTGATGTTGGTTATTTGAGTAGTTTCCCGGTTACTTTCCCGCTTGCCGCACCGACCGCAGCCCCGGCGATTGACCCCGCCCGTGCCACGTTGCGGTTATATGCAGATGTGCCGCCAGCCGACACTATCCAGCTTGCTACCGTCGGAATGGTGAAGTAGCCCACGATGCCGATTATCATAAATATTACATACACGGTGCTGCTCCCGTCAGGAATGAAATTCGGGTCTGAAAGTTCCTGAATGTCCTTTTGGAGCATCAGCGTTTGTATGCGTGCCAGCACGCTGCTGAACAAGTCCGACACGGGCAACCACAGGTAAATGGAGATATAGCGTGAAATCCACTGGGTCAGCGTGCTTTGGAAACCGTCATAGACGGAAATCGCAAACGCCAGCGGACCCAGATCGAAAGCACAATCAGGAAGAACGTGCGCAGCGTGTCTATAATCAGCCCTGCCGCCTGAAAGAGCATTTCCAGCAACTCCCTGAACCAGTCCCGAACGGACTTCTTGATGTTGTAAGCCGCCCTGTCCATGTACATGCCCGTCATAGTCACCATGTCGGAGGGCGACCAGCCCAGTTCTTCCAGTTGTCTGTCAAATTCCTCGTCCGATGCGAGGTAAGCCGTTTCGGGGCTTCGCATCAAGGCTTCATATTCCAGTCGGTCTTTTTGCGCCCGGTACTCGTTCATGTCGAAAGTCTGTGTTTCCATAAGCTGGTTGCACCCTTTTACCACTGGCGACAATACCGTGTTGATAGTCCCCAACACGAAAGTTGGAAAAAACATGATACACAGCCCCAGCGCAAAGGGACGAAGTAGCGGGTACACGTCTATGGGTTCGGCACGTGCGAGCGACTGCCACACTTTTGCCGCCACGTAGAACAAAGCTCCCAGCCCGGCTATCCCTTTCGCTACCCCCGTCATGTTGCTGCACAAGGGCATCATTTCATCGTACAGCACCCGCAACACTTGGTGCAGGTTGTCAAAATCCACTGCTGCTAATAACATAGGCATACCGATTTATATGTTACCAGTAGCGTTCATCCGCCGAGCCGTAGAGAGCCAGCACCCGGTCGGTGTCGTTTTTCTTCTTTGCCCGCAGGTAGGACACGGAAATGTTCTTTCGGGTGTAGTAGTTCACGAGGTTGCGGTAATTCAATAGGCTTCGGTAGGCATTATCAATAATAGCCAGCCGTTCGGCATCCGTCAGCGACATACCCGTGATGTTCACTACATTTTTCAAGTCCTGCAACACGTCCGAGCTTTCCGACATCAGTTTGGCATATCCGAACGAGATTGCCGATAGTTCGTCAGGCGTGAAATTCGGGTCTGCCAGCATACTTTGGAAGTTGCGCACGTAGATTTCGGATATTTCCGCCACCAGTTCAATGGACTTCTTCACCTTGATGCCGCCCTTGACAACATCGTGTACCGCTTTGAGCGCATCGTAATAGACTTTTCCCTGCTGGAAAATCTTCTGCGCTTCCATGAAGCCGTCCAGCGTGTTCTTGGCAGTGGTGGAAGTCTGCACTATCTGCTTGGTGGTGTTGATGATACCCTGTGCCAAGTTGCCGGGGTCTGACGCCACCCACTGGGCGGATGCCTTGCCGATGAAGCAAAGGCATACCGCCATAAGGAGAATTGTTTTCTTCATGTTCCTGATTTTTAAGTTGTTGATGATTGGGGATTGCGTTTGCTTTCCGCAAGCCGCTTGATAGCCAGTTCAAGGTTGCCGCCCAGCTTCTCGGCGAGGGCGAACAGTTCTATTTTCTCGCTTTCCTCTGTCGTGAACGTGTAATATTCTTCCAGCGAAACTTCTGTTGCATATACCGCCGACTGCGTGCCGCCCAGCGAGAAGAAAACTTCCTTGTACTTCCGTCCGGGGTGGTTCGACATGTTGATAGACAATATCTGCGAACGCTCCTTGTCGGTCAGTCCGAGCAGGTTTTGTATGCTGTCAAACTTGTTGAGATATTTTCGCTGGTCTAACAAAATCTTACAGTCCGAGTTGTTGATGATACTCTCTTTCACTATGGGCGAGGAAATAATATCTTCCACTTCCTGCGTTACCACAATCGCTTCCCCGAAATACTTCCTGACGGTTTTGTACAGATATTTTATGTAGTCCGCCATGTTCGCCGATGCAATCGCTTTCCACGCTTCCTCGATTAGTATTAACTTCCTTATTCCCTTTAACTTGCGCATCTTGTTTATAAATGCTTCCATAATAATGATAGTCGTTATCGGGAATAAAATCTTGTGGTCTTTGATGTTGTCCAATTCAAAGACTATGAAGCGTTTATGCAGCAAATCCAGCTCCTTGTCGGAGTTCAGCAGGTAGTCGTACTCACCACCACGATAGTACGGTTCAAGCACGTTCAGGAAATTGTCTATGTCAAAATCCTTTTCCCTGACGTTCTTCTGTTCAAGCTGTCGGCGGTAATCATCCCGGACAAACTCGTAGAACGTGTTGAAGCAGGGCGTTACCGACCTGTCGCCCGTGATACGTTCGATATAGGCACTCACGGCATTAGACAACGCCACTTCTTCCGACCGCTTGGGGGCTTCATCGTCCCGCTTCCACAGGGTGAGTATAAGGGTCTTGATACTCTCTTTCTTTTCGATGTCAAATACCCCGTCCTCGACATAGAACGGGTTGAACGCTATCGGGTTCTCGTTGGTGTAGGTGAAATAAATCCCGTCCTCGCCGTGCGTGCGGTTGTGGATAAGCTGGGACAGCCCCAAGTAACTGTTACCCGTATCTACCAGCAGCACGTGCGCCCCCTGCTCGTAATACTGACGCACCATGTGGTTGGTAAAGAAAGACTTACCCGACCCGCTCGGCCCAAGTATGAACTTGTTGCGGTTGGTCGTGATGCCTTTCTTCATGGGCAAATCCGATATGTCGATATGCAGCGGGCGACCGCTCACCCTGTCCACCATTTTGATGCCGAACGGCGAAAGCGAACTCTTGTAGTTCGTTTCTTCCACGAACAGGCAGAGAGCCTGCCCCAAGAACGTGTAGAAACTTTCCTCTGCGGGGAAGTCCGCTTCGTTTCCGGGTATGCCCGCCCAAAAGAGCGTGGGCGTATCGACCGTGTTGTGGCGTGGCTTGCACTCCATTAGCGCAAGCTGGCTTCCCACATCGTTGCGTATGCGTTTGAGTTCGTCCCTGTCGTCACTCCATGCCATGACGTTGCAGTGGCAGCGCACCGAGATAAGCCCCTTGCTGTGGGCTTCGTTCAGGTACTCGTCTATCCACTCCTTGTTCACTTGGTTGGCACGGGAGTAGCGGGAGAGCGATTGCATATTCCGGGCGGTCTGCTCGAAGTTCTTCAGGTTTTCGGCGTGGTCGTCTATGAAGATGAACTGGTTATAGACGTGGTTACACGACAACAGCACGCCCACCGGGGCGGCGAATGACAGTCGGCAGTCACTCCGGTCAGTGGACAGCTTCTCAAATCGGCAGTCCGTCCCGACCTTTCCGGGCAAATCTTCCACGTCCGAGAGCGTGTGCAGGCACAGTATATCGTCCCCGACACGCATTTCTTCCGGGTACAGCCCGATGTCTTTCAGGCAGGTGGTATCTGTCTGCGAGAGCGAGAAGTATTTCTCGATGATGCCCGCCTTTCCGTCCTGCCCGGTGATTTCCGATGCCGCCAGCCGGGTAAGGGTGACAAAACCGCTGTCGTTCATAATCCTTTCAAACTGCCCGACCGCCTCGATGAACTTTGCCGCCGCTTCCTTGTCGGCTATCTCTTGCGGTACAATCCTGCCCCGGCAGAGGGTGGAGAAGTCGCTCTGTCGGCGGCTTCTCTCCCTTGTCGTCTTTGTCAGGAACAGGTAGCAGTAATGGTTCAGGAACGGGCGTTCATTGAAGTGCCGTTCAAAGGAGCGGCTTAAAAAACTAAGTTCGTCCCTTTCGGTGTCGGGCTGGTAGTTCTCCTTGATGAAGAAGTCCTGCTTGTGTACTATGGAGTAGTCGGGCAGCACCTTGACCGCCTTGTACCACGCCGAATGTATGGCTTCGTACTCGGCACTGGTGACGGTGAACAGTTCGGGCAGTTCCACCCTGAAAGCCACCGTTATGTCCGCATCCTTTGAAATGATGCAGCCGTTCTCCACCGCCAAAAGGGGGAATTTCCTTTCCAGCGTGGTAGCCTTTAACATATTTCTCATGGTCTTTCTTCCTTTCGTTTTTTTGTAGGTGAATAATCGGGGTATCGCCTTTCGGCTGATAATGAAGCGTGGATGCCGTTTGCGTGCGGCGGCTTTCATCAGCCCGTGCGTGCCGTACTTGGCGTTGAGCCGGAACGTCTGCCACACGAGCAGCAGCGAAGCCGACACGATGAAACCGATACATAGCCACTGGTTCACGCCCGCCATGAACAGGACGATGAACACCACGAAGACGGCGAGCAAGCCGCCGCAAAAGATAAAGAGGTACTGGCTTTTCAGCCCCTTGAACTCCACGGGCTTCCCGATACCCCTGTTTACCTGATATTTTTCGGGCTTAGCCCTCAACAACTCGTCAGACATAGCCGCAGGTTTAGAGGAAGAACGAGCGCAGGATAGTGGCGGCTACAATCAGGAAGATGCACGCCCCGAACCAACTGGCGGCGGTCTTTGAGGTGTCGGGGTCGCCGCTTGAAAACTTGTTATATACTTTTACCCCGCCAATCAAGCCGCAGACCGCCCCGATTGCGTACACCAGTTTTGTTCCGGGGTCAAAATACCCGGTGATTAGGTTCGTGGCTTCGGTGATGCCCGCCTGCCCGTTCCTTGTGCGTAGGCACTTACCACGGCGGCAAGTATAGCCGCCGACAAGAAGA
>ENA-OQKR01000731-OQKR01000731.1-human-gut-metagenome-genome-assembly--contig:-NODE-731-length-12337-cov-3.653071_pt1 | contig 12337 bp, 6 predicted proteins | sample MGYA00242803_ERZ504806 | MGnify/ENA primary metagenome ERZ504806 (study PRJEB26092, sample SAMD00036399) | human gut metagenome | host: Homo sapiens | study: EMG produced TPA metagenomics assembly of...
TGGAGATGAAGATGCGGCAGATGGATTTAAAGATGATAACCCTCTTGCCAATTCATCCAATTATCAGGTATATCTTAATGATATTACCAAGCAGACAGAACTGGTGAATTATATCCAGGGACTGGAAATCAAGAATCGAAAAAAAGAAGAATATAAAATTATACAGAGAACAAAAAAGAGTATGAAGAGTAGATTAGTATTATTGGCATGTTGCCTGGCACTGCTCAGCAGTTGCGGACAAGGCGACAAAGGAACGGGTAAAGCTCCCGAATTTGCAGTGATTGAGGCAAAGACCACCACTGCCAACTTGACAAACAGCTACCCTGCTACTATCAAGGGTAAACAAGATGTAGAAATCCGCCCGATGGTGAGTGGGTTCATCACAAAATTGCACGTGGATGAAGGCGCAACAGTGCGCAAAGGACAAGTGTTGTTCAGCATCGACCCCGTACAGTATCAGGCAGCCGTAAATTCGGCCAAAGCTGCTGTTGAAACAGCCAAAGCTGCCGTAAACACACAAGAACTGACTGTAAACAACAAACGTGAACTGAACAAGAAAAACATCATCAGTGACTACGATTTGCAAATGGCCGAAAACCAGCTGGCACAGACAAAGGCACAACTAGCACAAGCCAATGCCCAATTGGTCAATGCCAAGAACAACTTGTCATACACCAGTGTAACCAGCCCCAGTGACGGTGTAGTAGGTAGCATTCCCTACCGCGTAGGTAGCTTGGTTAGTCCTTCCGTAGCCAGCCCGCTGACTACCGTTGCCGACATCTCCGAAATGTACGCCTACTTCTCCATGACCGAACGCCAACTCTTGTCACAGATTCGTGAAGGCGGTAGCACCAAGGAAATTCTGGAAAAGATGCCGAATGTACAGTTGCAGCTCATCGACGGAACCATGTATGCCGACAGTGGCCGCGTGGAGACAATCAGCGGAGTCATTGACCAGACTACCGGTTCGGTAACCATGCGTGCCCTCTTCCCCAACAAGCACAACGTGCTGCGTAGTGGAAGCACCGGCAATGTGGTATTCCCCAACCCGCTGCATGATGTCATCATGATTCCACAGTCTGCCACTACCGAAATCCAGGACAAGCAGTTCGTATTCGTACTGCAACCGGACAACACGCTGAAAAATACCGAAGTTAAAGTGTTCAGCTTAGACGACGGCAAGTATTATTACGTGACGGAAGGTTTGAAAGCAGGCGAAAAAATCGTTATCGAAGGGGTACAGAACCTGAAGGACGGACAGTCCATCACGCCCATCACGCCTGCTGAAAAGGAAGCCGAATACCAGAAGGCCCTGAAAGACCAGAAAGAAGGCAATATTCAGACTGCGTTTCAATGAAAGAATGAAAAATAAAAAAATTCTTCAATTTTTAATTCCTTAATTGTTCATGAAATGAAATTAGATAGATTTATTAACCGTCCGGTACTATCAACGGTAATTTCCATCCTGATAGTAATCTTAGGAGTTATTGGTCTGGCTACCTTGCCTATCACCCAATACCCGGACATTGCACCTCCCACCGTATCGGTAAGTGCGACTTACCAAGGTGCCAATGCCCAAACGGTGCTTAACTCCGTTATCGCTCCGCTGGAGGACCAGATTAACGGTGTGGAAAATATGATGTATATGAGTTCGAGCGCCACCAACAGCGGTTCGGGCGACATCTCCATCTACTTCAAGCAAGGTACCGACCCCGATATGGCAGCGGTGAACGTACAGAACCGCGTTTCCATGGCGCAAGGCTTGCTGCCTGCCGAAGTTACCAAAATCGGTGTAACCACCCGTAAACGCCAGACTTCCATGTTGATGGTATTCTCCATCTATGATGAAAAAGACCAGTACAACATCGAGTTCCTGGAAAACTACGCCAACATCAACCTTATCCCTGAGGTGAAACGTGTCAACGGTGTGGGCGATGCCATGGTATTGGGACAAGACTACTCCATGCGTATCTGGCTGAAACCTGATGTAATGGCCCAATACAAACTTATCCCCAACGATGTGGTTGCCGCCTTGAGCGAACAGAACATCGAAGCGGCTCCCGGCCAGTTGGGTGAGCGCGGTAACCAAACCTACCAGTATACCCTGCGCTACAAAGGACGTCTGCAACAGACTACGGAGTTCGAGAACATTGTCATCAAGGCCTTGGAGAACGGTGAAATACTCCGTCTGAAGGATGTAGCAAATGTGGAACTGGGCCGTCTGTCATACGGATTCAACAATATGGTAAACGGACATAAAGCCGTGAGTTGTATCATTTTCCAGATGGCAGGCAGTAATGCCACGCAGACCATCTCGGATATCGAGGCCCTACTGGACGACTATTCCAGCAAACTGCCCGCCGGCTTGAAGATAAACATTGCACAGAGTGCCAACGACTTCCTCTTCGCTTCCATACATGAGGTAATCAAGACATTGATCGAGGCCTTTATCCTGGTGTTCATCGTAGTGTATATCTTCCTGCAGGATATGCGCTCCACGTTGATTCCCGCCATCGCCATTCCCGTGGCGTTGATTGCCACCTTCTTTGTATTGAAACTGATTGGCTTCAGTATCAACTTGCTGACCCTTTCGGCCATGGTGCTTGCCATTGCGATTGTGGTCGATGATGCCATCGTCGTCGTCGAGGGCGTCCATGCCAAGCTGGACCAGGGCTACAAATCGGCCCGTACAGCTTCCATCGACGCCATGAGTGAACTGGGTGGTGCCATCGTCTCCATTACGTTGGTGATGATGTCCGTATTCGTTCCCGTGAGCTTCATGGGAGGTACGGCAGGTACTTTCTACCGTCAGTTCGGTTTGACCATGGCGATTGCCATCGGTTTCTCGGCTCTGAACGCCCTGACCTTGAGTCCTGCGCTGTGTGCCATCTTCTTGAAACCTCATAATGGAGGACACGAAAGTCTGAAAGAGCGCGTAGGCATTGCCGCCAAGGAAGCCCGCAAGATTATGATTGTACGTTATGCCGACTCTATAGGCCGGTTGATGCGTCCCGGCATTACACTGCTCTTCGTGACGGTAGCTATCCTGGGCATGATTTTCGGTCTGTTCAGCTTCAGCGAACACCCCATTCTGTGCAGTTTGATGATTATCATCAGTGTGCTGGCGTTGGCAGGTATGACTACCGACAAGTTCAAACAGTCCTTCAATGACTCATACAACGGTATCCTGGGCAAGTATAAGAAACAAGTGCTGTTCTTCATCCAGAAACGCTGGATATCGGCAGGACTGGTTATCGGCTCTATTGTACTGTTGGGCGTATTCATGCAGATAACCCCGACCGGTATGGTGCCCAACGAAGACACCGGTACCATCATGGGCGCTGTGACACTGCCTCCGGGCACTTCACAAGAACGCGCACAAGAGATTTTGAACCGTGTGGACAGCTTGGTTGCTGCAGACCCTGCCGTACAGTCACGTACCGTTATCTCAGGTTATAGCTTCTTGGGCGGTCAAGGCCCCTCCTACGGTTCACTCATCATCAAGCTGAAGAACTGGGAAGAACGTTCCACGATGCAGAACTCCACGATTGTGTACGCCACTTTGTACATGCGCGCCCAAAAGATTATCAAGGAAGCGCAGGTATTGTTCTTCGCGCCGCCTATGATTCCGGGTTACTCGGCTTCAAGCGACATCGAGTTGAACATGCAGGACAAGACGGGTGGTGATTTGGACCACTTCTTCGACGTGGTGAACAACTATACTGCTGCTCTGGAAGCACGTCCGGAAATCAACTCCGCCAAGACCTCCTTCAACCCCCACTTCCCGCAATACCAATTGGACATTGACGCTGCCGCTTGTAAGAAAGCAGGTATCAGCCCCAATGACATTTTGACTACCTTGCAGGGATATTACGGTGGTCTGTATGCTTCCAACTTCAACAGCTTCGGTAAGATGTACCGCGTAATGGTACAAGCCGAACCTGATGCTACCAAGAATATGGAAACATTGCAAAGCATCAAGGTGCGCAACGGCAACGAGATGGCACCTATCACGCAGTTCATCTCCATCAAGAAAGTATATGGTCCTGACGTCATCAGCCGTTTCAACCTCTACACCTCCATGAAGGTGATGGTGGCTCCCGCATCAGGCTATACTTCCGGTCAGGCTCTGCAAGCCATTGCCGAAGTAGCACAAGAAAATCTGCCTGCCGGCTTCGGTTACGAGCTGGGAGGTATGGCGCGTGAAGAGGCCGAAACGAGTGGCAGCACTACGGGACTCATCTTCATATTGTGCTTCGTATTCGTTTATCTGTTGCTGAGTGCCCAGTACGAAAGTTACATCCTGCCTTTATCCGTATTGCTGTCCGTGCCGTTCGGTCTGCTGGGTAGCTTCCTCTTTGTAGGCGGTATAGGCGCATTGGGCAGCATCCCGGCACTGAAGATGATTCTGGGCACGATGTCCAATGACATCTATATGCAGATTGCCCTCATCATGTTGATGGGTCTGTTGGCCAAGAATGCCATCTTGATTGTAGAGTTTGCCCTCGAACGCCGCAGAATGGGTATGAGTATCACCTGGGCAGCCGTATTGGGTGCCGCAGCCCGTCTGCGTCCTATCTTGATGACGTCGTTGGCAATGATTGTCGGTCTGCTTCCGCTGATGTTTGCTTCCGGTGCGGGTGCCAACGGTAACCGTACGCTGGGTACGTCTGCCATCGGCGGTATGTTAATCGGTATGATTCTGCAAATCTTCATAGTGCCCGCACTGTTCGTGGCATTCCAGTACCTGCAGGAGAAATTCAAGCCGATGGAATGGGAAGATGTGGACAACTCGGATGCAGAACCTGAGATTGAACAATATACAAAATAGTGATTAACGATTAGCGATTATGAAGAAAATAATATGCCTGATGTGCGCAACTGCTTTATTGAGCAGTTGCCACATCTACAAATCATACGACAGACCCGAAGACATAACAACTGCCGGACTGTATCGCGACACGGCGTCCGTGAACGATACATTAGCCGCAGATACAGCCAACTTCGGTAATCTGCCTTGGAGAGAAGTGTTCACAGACCCACAGCTGCAGGCACTTATCGAGCAAGCACTCACCAACAACGGTGACCTGCGCAGTGCCGCCTTGAACGTGAAACAAGCACAAGCCGCACTGATGTCTGCCCGTCTTGCCTATGCTCCGGCGCTTGCCTTGTCTCCGCAAGGAACCGTCAGCAGCTGGGACAAGGGAAAGGCTACACAAATCTACTCCCTGCCCGTCACCGCAAGCTGGCAAGTCGACCTCTTCGGTCAACTGCTGAACCCGAAGCGACAAGCAAAGGTTAGCTTGAAGCAGACGCAGTTCTACGAACAAGCCGTTCAGACGCAAGTCATCGCCGGCGTAGCCAACATGTACTACACCCTGCTGATGCTGGACCGCCAACTCCAAATCACCGAAGGCACCGTCGAGATTCTGAAAAAGAACCTGGAGACCGTGCAGGCCATGAAAGATGCAGGCATCTACGGAACCACTTCTGCTGCCGTAGAGCAGAGCCGCACTGCCTACGCTCAAGTCATGGCATCACTGCCCGACATACGCCAGAGCATACGCGAAACCGAAAACGCCCTCTGCCTGATGTTGCACCAACCGGCACAGAGCATCGCACGCGGTGTGCTGGAAGAGCAGCAGCTGCCTACGGAATTTTCAGTAGGTATCCCCTTGCAGTTGCTATCCAACCGTCCGGACGTGAAAGCTGCCGAGATGTCACTGGCTGCCAACTACTATAACACCAATAGCGCCCGTGCCGCTTTCTACCCGCAGATTACATTGAGCGGTTCGGGAGGCTGGACCAATAACTCCGGTGCAGGTATCGTCAACCCGGGCAAACTGCTGGCTTCCGCCATCGGTTCGCTGACGCAACCCTTGTTCTATCGCGGTGCCAACATTGCCCGTCTGAAACAAGCCAAGGCACAAGAGGAGCAGGCTAAGATTCAGTTCCAAACCGCCCTGCTGAATGCCGGAAATGAAAGTGAGCAACGCCCTGCATCTGTATCAAAATGGAGAAGGACAAAAGCCGTTTCACGCACCTATTCAAGTAAAATTCTGCCCGCCAAGCTGCCTCAGATCAAAAAAGATTTGTTTAAACTTAGGCACGTCGACTTATCTGGAAAGTCTTGTCTGCCGAGCAGTCTTATCTCAGCGCACAGCTTGCAGAAGTATCCGACACCTTCAGCAGCATGCAGGCGGTTATCAGCCTGTATCAAGCGCTTGGAGGAGGAAGAGAATAAAATGAGCGATAAGTGATTAGTGGTTAGCGATTAATGAAATAGTAAATCCTAATCACTAACCATTTATCACTAATCATTAATCATTAATCGCTAATTACTATGATAAGTCCGTTAGCTTATGTAGATTCTGCCGCAAAAATCGGCAAGAATGTAACCATCCAGCCCTTTGCTTTTATCGAAGGGAACGTGAAAATCGGTGATGACTGTATTATTATGTCGGGGGCAAAAATTCTGCACGGTACCCGCATGGGAAAAGGGAACAAGGTGCATCACAATGCCGTTCTGGGTGCCGAACCGCAAGACTTCCATTATACGGGAGAGAACAGCATGCTGATTATCGGTGATAATAACGACATCCGCGAGAACGTGGTTGTCAGCCGTGCTACCCATGCAGGAAGCGCTACCCGCATCGGCAATGAAAACTACCTGATGGATGGTGTACACCTCTGCCACGACGTGCAGATAGGCAACCATTGTGTACTGGGCATCAAGACTACCGTAGCCGGAGAATGTCAGATAGACGACTGCACCATTCTGAGCAGCAACGTCATTCTGCACCAATACTGCCACATTGGAAGTTGGGTACTGATCCAAGCAGGCTGCCGCATATCAAAAGGATGTACCGCCTTATATCATCATGAACGGTAATCCGGCGGAATACCACGGTATCAACGCTGCTGTGCTTCAACACAAACACCAGGTGACCGAACGTGTATTGCGCCATATCGTAAATGCCTACCGTCTGGTATACCAGGGAAACTTCAGCGTGCAGGATGCCTTGCAGAAGATTGAAGACCAAGTACCGATGAGTGACGAGATACACAATATCATCAACTTCATCAAGAATTCCAAAGGAATCGTGAAGTAAAAACCCTTCTTCGGGCACGAATCACGCAGACTATTACGGATGGATAAATTCTTTTCTGTAAGTTTGCGTAGTTCGTGCCTTTTTCTAAAGACCTTTACAGATATTTCTCCCACAAATATCTCAACGGACTAAGCAATCTTTCAGTCACACTTCGTTCGTCTGTCATGACCTCTGCCATACCGGTCAGTTCTCCTTTGAATTCCAGCTGTTTACCATAGGAAGTGCATAAGTCTTGCGGCAGGCTTATGGTGACGGTATAGGCGCTTTCATCGTCTGCCAACAACGAGACGGACATTACCTTCCCCGTCAGGAAACCGAACTCCATGTATGGATAACCGGTCACGCTGATGTTTACCCGCTGTCCGGGCATTACTTTACCCGAACCTCCGGCGGGAAGTTTTATCTTTCCGATGATGCTTCCCGGGGCTTTGGCTACGATGGAGAACACCTTGTCTCCGCTACTGACGTTCTGGTTCTTTTGCCAGATGTGGTTGTAGGAGAGTATGCCGTTTGCCGGGCTGACGAAGAGATAAGCCAGTTCCCAATCATTGATGCTGACTTGCAATTCGTTGTAGGCAGTTTTCAGGGCCACATTCAAGTTGTTGGACTCCCGGCTTTGCTCCATTTGTGTTTCGATGATGCTTTGCTGCAACTGCGCTTCCTGTATTCTGGCGGAAGACAGTGAGGTCATTAGCTGTTCCCGGCTCTGCTGCTTGTTCAAGAATGTTTGTTTGGCTTCCTCGTATTCCGATTGTGCAGTCAGCCCTTCATCAAAAAGTTGCTTCTCGCGGTTGTGTACGGTAGAAGCTATCCGCACTTGTTCCTTGTCCAGTTCTGCTTGTCTGTTCAGGTGGGCGATGTAGTTGCGGTATTCCTGCAACTCCCGGCGGTGGCCTCCACCTTCTGTTCGTACAGATTCAGTGAGAGGAAGTTGCGGTAGTCCGTCAGGCTTTTCAGGAAAGAGGCGTAGGCGTTCTGTATGCTTCCCAGGGACAGCTTCTCCGGGAACTGCGCGGTGCAGACGCTGCTGTCTGCCGGATTGAAGGATGCCAGCTGCTCCTTCAGGCGCAGCACGTCTTCCGTCACGACAGGATTCTCCAGTACGGCGATGATGTTTCCCGTCCACACGGAATCCCGGTCCTTGTGGTACACCTCCTTTATTTTCCCGCTTCCCCGTGCCACCATCCATATCGGCGGATGCTCCGTAGTGATGGTAATGGAAGCACTTATCACGTCGGGATATTTAAAGAAACACCCGCCTATGAAGAAGAGTGCCAGCACCACGAAGAACACCGTGATGCCCCATCGTACCAGTGCATGCGGCGGACGGGTCAGTATCTCCTGCACCTCCTCACTCCGCAATTCTATGTCCTTCCTCCCGTTTTCCATTTTCAACTTTCCATTCTCAAAGCTCCAGCTGATTCTTCACCAGCTTATAATACCTTCCTTCCCTCGCTATCAGTTCCTCGTGCGTCCCCGTTTCCGCTATCCGTCCCTGCTCTATCACCACTATCCGGTCTGCATTCCGCACGGTACTCAGCCGGTGGGCCACCACTACCGATGTCCTTCCTTCGAAGAAGCGCTGCAGGTTCTCCATGATGATGCGCTCGTTGTTGGCATCCAGTGCGTTGGTGGCTTCGTCGAAGAAGATGAATTCCGGGTTCTTGTACACGGCGCGGGCGATGAGTATGCGCTGTTTCTGTCCCTGGCTCAATCCGTGCCCTTCCTGGCCTATCCGGGTGTTGTATCCCAATGGCAGTCCCTCGATGAATCCGTGTATGTTTGCCACTTCCGCCGCATGCCGCAGGCGTTCCTTGTCGATGTGCTCCACCCCGGGGGCGATGTTGCCGGCAATGCTGTCCGAGAAGATGAACCCGTCCTGCATCACCACGCCGCACCGTTTGCGCCACTCGCGGATGCTGAAGTTCTCCAGCGAGGTGTCGCCCAGCAGTATCTGTCCGCTTGCAGGCGGATAGAATCCTAATAGCAGCTTCACCAGCGTGGTCTTTCCGCTTCCGCTCATTCCTACGATGGCTGTCTGTCTGCCCGATGCGATTTCCAGACTGATGTTGTCTAAGGTGGGCGTTTCGCCGAGCGGGTCGTATTTGAAACTCAGGTTTTCTATCCGCAGGTCTTTCCCTGTGGGTATCTCCCTTATCAGGTCTTTTGTGGGGTCTTCTTCATCGGGGCTGTCCCGCACCTCGCCCAGGCGGTTTGTGCTGAGGCGCGCGTCCTGCATGTCGCGGGCAAAGGTGATGAGTTCGTTTATCGGACTGTTCAGTTGTCCGATGATGTACTGCACGGAGAGCATCATGCCCAGTGTCATTTCCCCTTGTACCACCAGCGAGGCCACCAGTCCCGTGATTACTATGTTCTTGGTCTGGTTTATCAGTACCGCTCCCGAGTCCTGGTACTGCCTCAGCGCAAGGCTCCGGATGTTCACTTTGAACAGCCGTGCCTGTATGCGTTCCCATTCCCACCGCTTCTGCTGCTCGCAGGCACTCAGCTTTATCTCCTGCATGCCGTTCACCAGCTGCACCACCGTGCTCTGGTTGGCGCTCTGCTGGGCAAACCGCTTGTGGTCCAGTTCCGCCCGTTTCTTCATGAAGAGCCAGACGTAGGAGATGTAGAGTGCGCTCCCTCCCATGAAGATAAGGAAAATCATGCCGCTGTACACCAGCAGCACGATGCCGAATATCAGGATGTTGAAGGTGGAGAACGCCACGCTGAGGCTGCTTCCGGTCAGGAAGTTCTGTATGCGCGTGTGGTCGTTGATGCGTTGCAGGATGTCGCCCGTCATCTTGGTGTCGAAGTAGCCCATAGGGAGCTTCATCATCTTGATGAGGAAGTCCGAAATCAGGGCGATGTTGATGCGTGTGCCCAGATGCAGCAATATCCATCCGCGTATGAACTCCACGGCGCTGCTGCTGAAGGACAGCATCAGTTGGGCAATGAGCACCAGGTAGATAAATCCGAGATTTTGGTTGTTGATGCCGAAGTCCACGATGCTCTGCGTGAGGAAGGGGAGCATCAGCTGTATCATGCTGCCCAGCAGCAACCCCAGCAGCAGTTGTCCCACCAGTTGCTTGTAGGGGCGCAAGTAAGAATAGAGGAAGCCGAAGCCTTTATAGTTTGTCTTTTCCCCCTCATCTTCTTGTGCATAGAATTCCGGTGTAGGTTCCAGCAACAGTGCCACTCCCGTATCTTCTCCGTCCGTTTTGGCGCTGAGCCAGCAACGGCAGAATTCTTCCCGGGTGTATTTCAGCTTGCCTGCTCCGGGGTCGGCCACCCATACATGCTTGTCGTTCATCCGGTAGACCACGACGAAATGTTGCTGGTTCCAGTGGACGATACAAGGTAAAGGGGCTTCTTGCAGCATTTCGTAGCTCACTTGCACACAGATGCTCCGAAATCCAATCTTCTCAGCCGCTTCGCTGATACCCAGCATAGAGACACCTTCGCGAGTGATGAATGACTTTTCCCTCAGACCTTCCAAAGAATAGCGCTTGCCATAGAAGGCGGACACCATGCGCAGGCAGGTGGGGCCGCAGTCCATCACGTCGTGCTGGGAGTAGTGAGGAAAGGATTTCATTTGATTAACTATATAAAAAGTCAATATCTTTGATGTTATAATAGCTTGGAAATTTCCTCCCATTAATAAATAGAATGGGGGTAGTGTAAAACTTATGTGTTATACACCATTTTTCTTGTGCATTGATGAAAGGCTCGTATTTAGGGATTTCATCCAAGAACTTAATGTTATGTAGGATTTTATTTTTACTGATAGGATAGTTATCAACATATTTTTTTAGTATCATGGCAAATAATTGGGGATTCTTTTGATAGCCAGAGAGAATATGGGAAGCTATTACTATCGATTCTGGATGTTTCTTTTGGTCTAACAAAAATATTAAATCCAATTTGGTATTGGCTTTTCTTTGAAGGATGGGCATTAGTTTTTGTAGCTCTTTTATGCATGAAACACAAATAGGACTGAAAATAAGAGTAAGGCATATTTCGGCATCTGGATTTCCTATTGATATTTTATTCACTTTGTCAACATCTGTAAGACAAAGTTCTTGTTGAAAAAGATATTGGGAAATGTTTTCGTCATATATTAATTCGTTGTATTTTCTTTTCAAGGTGGTGTGTTCTTTTTGAGTGGCAATTATCGGCTTGATGACTATATAGATAGATGTAACAGTAACGAAGATCGTCGTTATTTCTATTATTGATTTCAAATGTAGCAATTCGTATATATAATTCATCTTTAAAGTACATATACTTAGCATAAACAGAAAAACGAATACCACTTGTACAGAAAGGCAAAGGGTACACCATTTTCTTGCTATGAATTTCTGATAAAAAAGAGAATAGCATACATATCCGATACTGCAAACAGACAGGAAGTTTATAAGTGCCTGTGCTGTACCAAATGGTAGGAATAGTAATACAATTAAAAGAGATAAAAAATACACAAAACCTATATCGCTCCAAGAAACAAGTCCGAGGAAATATGCGTCTTTGAAATCCAAGATAGAAGAACAATCTATATTATTCTTATTTCCGGTGGCTGAACATAATTTTTTAATGTGTACATTGTACTTGTCTATTTGGTCTACAAACAAAAGTATGGATGCAGTCAGTCCTCCTAAAACGCCTGTAAGATATAGATAAAAAAGAATGCCTCCTTCGTGCTTTAAAATAGTAAATATGCGAATAATATGGCTACACACAATATAAGCATAGGATATTTTATTTGCTTAATGATTGTGCTGAATTTCATTTTTAGTGGAATACTGATTTTACCTGGTCGGTTATCCATAATAAGGATGTTACCGTCCCACATATCTTCAAAATCCTTTCTCGATATACTTTCTATCTTTCCTTTCTCATCAATAGTCTGAATAGATTCGGCAGTAACTTTTGTTATAAACAGGAACAAATCCACATTTGTAATAACATGAGCAATGAAAGGAGAGGGTATATTTGTCAGTTCTTCATAACTGGTATGTATGGCAAAACTATCTTTGCCCATCCTATGTAATATATACTGGAAAGATAGGAAACTGGGAAAATCCGGATGTTCCTTCAATATTACATATAATGCAGCAGAATATTTGCAGCCATAATATTTTGTGATAATCTTCAAAATGGTTCTTAGCATTGTCTTTTATTATTTTTTGATGTGCATTCATTCTGTTGCTTTACTGTTTTAAATATTT
>ENA-OQKR01000737-OQKR01000737.1-human-gut-metagenome-genome-assembly--contig:-NODE-737-length-12262-cov-2.239061_pt1 | contig 12262 bp, 16 predicted proteins | sample MGYA00242803_ERZ504806 | MGnify/ENA primary metagenome ERZ504806 (study PRJEB26092, sample SAMD00036399) | human gut metagenome | host: Homo sapiens | study: EMG produced TPA metagenomics assembly of...
TCATCATAAAAACTACATGTTCTTACATATTATTATAAACATATAATCTAAAAAAAAATCCAAAGCCGTAAAGTTTTTGTAATAATTTAACAAAAAAGTTTGCGAAAATCGAAAAAAAAACTGTAAAAAATTGTTAGCTACGTAAGAAGAAGTATGGTATAATAGAAAAAGCAAGACTACTGAGAAGGGGTGATGACATGAGAAAGAAGGAAATGATAGCAATGCTGCTGGCAGGAGGACAGGGCAGCAGACTTGGAGTCCTCACAGCAAAAGTTGCAAAACCTGCCGTTGCATTTGGAGGTAAATATCGCATTATTGACTTTCCACTCAGCAACTGCATTAATTCAGGAATTGATACGGTGGGTGTATTGACCCAGTATCAGCCATTGAGATTGAATGCGCATATAGGAATCGGTATTCCCTGGGATCTTGACAGGAATTACGGAGGAGTAACGGTTCTTCCACCATATGAGAGAAGCGGAAGCAGTGAATGGTATTCCGGAACTGCGAACGCAATTTATCAGAATCTGGATTATATGGAGCAGTTTGATCCGGATTATGTACTGATCTTATCAGGGGATCACATTTATAAAATGGACTATGAAGTAATGCTGGATTATCATAAGGCGAATAACGCAGACGTGACGATTGCGGCAATGCCAGTGCCGATGGAAGAGGCAAGCCGTTTCGGTATTGTTATCGCAGATGAAGATGGAAGGATTCAGGAATTCCAGGAAAAACCTGCGGAACCAAAGAGTAATCTGGCATCTATGGGAATTTATATATTCTCATGGAAAGTCCTGAAGGAAGCGTTGGAGACATTGAAGGACGAGCCTGGTTGTGACTTCGGAAAGCATATCATTCCATATTGTCACATAAAGGCGAGAGATTGTTCGCATATGAATATAACGGTTACTGGAAAGATGTCGGAACACTGGGATCTTACTGGGAAGCCAATATGGAACTGATCGATATCATACCGGAGTTCAATTTATATGAAGAATTCTGGAAGATATATACCAACAGTGAGATTCTGCCGCCACAGTATATTTCGGCACAGTCAGTGATTGAGAGAAGTATTATCTGTAACGGTGCGGAAGTATATGGTGAAGTACATAACAGTATTATCGGATCCGGAGTTGTTATAGGAGAAGGATCCGTGATCAGGGATTCTATTATCATGAAAGATACCAGGGTTGGTAAGAATTGTGTCATGGACAAGGCAATCATTGCAGAAAATTGCCTGGTTGGGGATAATACTACATTTGGCATCGGAAGTGATATACCGAACAAATTAAAACCGGCAATTTATTCATTTGGCCTGGTTGCCGTGGGTGAAAAATCTGTAATACCGGATGGGGTGCAGATTGGAAAGAACACTGCTATCAGTGGAGTAACATCCAAAGAAGATTACCCGAATGGAGTACTGGAAAGTGGAGAAACATTGATAAAGGCAGGTGAACGAGCATGAGAGCAGTAGGAATTATTTTAGCAGGTGGTAACAGCAATAAGATGCGTGAACTGACACATAAAAGAGCAGTGGCAGCAATGCCGATCGCCGGAAGTTACAGAGCGATTGACTTTGCACTCAGTAATATGTCAAAACTCTCATATTCAGAAGGTGGCAGTTCTGACACAGTACAATGCCCGTTCGTTGAATGAACATCTGAATTCTTCAAAATGGTGGGATTTCGGAAGAAAGCAGGGGGGATTATATGTATTTACCCCGACGATCACCGCGGAGAACGGATACTGGTACCGCGGAACAGCAGACGCAATTTATCAGAATCTGGATTTCTTAAAGAGATGTCACGAACCTTATGTAATCATTACATCCGGTGATGCTGTATATAAGATGGATTATAACAAAGTACTGGAATATCACATTGCAAAGAAAGCGGATATTACAGTGGTATGCAAAGAACTTGGTCCGAACGAAGATGCAAGCCGTTTCGGAACGATCAAGATGAATGATTCGATGCGTATTGAAGAGTTCGAGGAAAAGCCGATGGTGGCACAGTCGCAGATTGTATCGACAGGTATCTATGTAATCAGAAGACGCCAGCTGATCGATCTGATCGAACATTGCGCAGAAGATGACAGACATGATTTTGTGACCGATATTCTTATCAGATATAAGAATCTGAAGAAAATCTACGGTTATAAAATAAAAGATTACTGGAGCAACATTTCAACAGTGGATGCATATTATCAGACGAATATGGATTTCCTGAAACCGGAAGTACGTGAGTATTTCTTCCGGACACAGCCGGGTATTTATTCCAAGGTCAGCGACTTGCCGCCGGCAAAATACAACCCGGGATCTATGGTTAAGAACAGCCTTGTGGCGAGTGGAAGTATCATTAATGGTACAGTCGAGAATTCGATTCTTTTCAAGAAGACATTCGTGGGGAACAACTGTGTCATTAAGAATTCCATTATTCTTAATGATGTCTATCTCGGAGACAATGCATATATTGAGAACTGTATTGTAGAAAGCAGGGATACGATCCGGGCAAACACACGCTATGTTGGTGAAAATGGTGTGAAGGTAGTCGTAGAAAAAAATGAGAGGTATGCACTTTAAGAAAAAGCAGTGCAAAGGCTAGAAGAAAGGGGCTAGAACAACATGCAGATTACAGATGTACGAGTACGTAAAGTAGCAAAGGAGGGCAAGCTGAAAGCTGTCGTTTCCATTACCATGGATGAGGAATTTGTGGTACACGATATTAAGGTGATTGAGGGAGAAAAAGGACTCTTTATCGCAATGCCAAGCAAGAAAGCATTGGATGGAGAGTATAGAGATATTGCGCATCCAATCAACTCAGGAACAAGAGAGCGCATTCAGAATATTATCCTTGAGAAATATGAAGAAGCTCTGACTGAGGATGTAGCAGAAGCATAGAGGGCATATGTATCGGCGAAAAAGAGGAGTGGGAATTTCCCGCTCCTCTTTTTAGGATAACTGAATTATGCCGGATCGGCCTCTAATTGAAAATGCATCGCCTTGTGTGTGACCGGATGTTTAGAAATCGAGCTTATAAGCACACAATCGGATTGTCTGCCATCCTTTATTGCCGGTAAGCTCCGGGTTATATTTTGTATCTCCGACGATCGGGCATCCAATGGAGGCAAGCTGCACACGGATCTGGTGATGACGTCCGGTGTCCAGATGAATCTCAAGTTCGGTCTCGTGACATTCCTGACTTTGCGAAGACAGAGAGACATCAACAGAGGAAGAGCTGCCGGAAACAGTTGAAAACAACCGGCCATGGTCAGGAACCGTATCATAATGCAGCCGTGCAATCTTCGCTCCGTTTTCCTTTGCAGAACAGATTCGGGAAGTGTTCGTCCGGGCATCTTTGACCATATAATCCTCGAGTGTTCCTTCTTCCTCGGAAGGCGCATTGGTGACAAGCGCGCGGTAATATTTCCCGAATCCCTGATTCTGTAACTGCTTATTCAGATCTTTTGCAGCAGCCGGAGTCTTGGCAAAGACAAGGATTCCGGCAACGGGCTGGTCGAGTCTGTGGATGACGGCAAGGTAAGGCTCAGCAGAGCCAGGGGTTCTGGAACCAATGGATTTTGGTGCACCGGATTTTCTGGAAGTGCCGGAAGCTTTCGCCAGATGATTCTTGATCAGGCTGACCATGTCCGGGTAACGGATGCTTTTGCTCTGGGTTGCTATGCCATGTGGTTTGACACAGACGAGGATGTGTGGGTCTTCATATAATATATTTAAAGTAGCCATATACTTCTCCTTTGTTAAGACAAATGATATACTTATTAAATCATGGAGGGGAAAAAACTGCAAGCAGACATTGGCGGAAGCAGAGATAGAGATAATATCTTGACAAAACATACCTCATGGATTAAAATAATTGACAATTCAATATTTTTTATGGCGATGAAGGGAATTAGTACATGAGAATCCAGCTGCAGAGAGGATATCATATGGTGTGAGATATCTGCTGTTCATCACATGGAACCGGTCCTGGAGCCACTGTATGAAAGTGCAGCGTGTCAGCCGGCGTTAACGGCCAATGAAGAGAGCTGCGAAAGGGTCGCAGTTAACTAGGGTGGTACCGCCGAGCTTTTCGGTCCCTTTTTCGGGGAGTCGAAAGGCCCGGCGTTTTTTGTGCCAGGTTGACGGAAACTCCCGGCAAAAAAATAACGTGGAATAAGGATTCCACCAAAATTGAAAAGGAGAAGAGAAACATGGCAAAGGAAAAATTAGTCAAAACATTACATCTCGTGACGAAGATTTCGCACAGTGGTACACAGACGTTGTACGTGAAGCAAATCTTTGTGATTATTCAAGCGTAAAAGGATGCATGAACTACTTACCGAATGGTTATGCAATCTGGGAACTGATCCAGTCAGATCTGGACAGACGTTTTAAAGAAACAGGAGTTGAGAATGTATACCTGCCAGTACTGATTCCGGAATCACTTCTGGAAAAAGAAGCTGATCACGTAGAAGGATTCGCACCGGAAGTTGCATGGGTAACACATGGTGGAATGGAAAGACTGCAGGAAAGATTATGCGTACGCCCTACATCAGAGACATTGTTCTGTGACCTCTGGGCAAAGACTGTAAAATCATACAGAGATCTTCCAAAGGTATGGAACCAGTGGAACTCCGTTCTCCGTTGGGAGAAGACAACAAGACCATTCCTTCGTTCCAGAGAATTCTTATGGCAGGAAGGTCACACACTTCATGCAACATATGAAGAAGCTGAAGAAAGAACAATCCAGATGTGGGAAGTTTATAAGGATTGCTATAAAGAGACAATGGCTATCCCATTCGTAGCAGGAAGAAAGGCAGAACACGAGAAATTCGCCGGAGCAGAAGACACATACACGATCGAAGCACTGATGCATGACGGAAAAGCACTTCAGTCTGCGACAAGCCATTTCTTCGGAAACGGATTCCCGGATGCATTCGGAATCAAATATGTAGATAAGAACAACGAACTGCACAGTGCGTATGAGACATCATGGGGATGGTCAACAAGAAGTATCGGAGCCCTGATCATGGTTCACGGTGACGATGACGGACTGGTACTGCCACCACACGTAGCACCGGTTGAATGTAGAATCATTCCAATCGCCCAGCACAAAGAAGGTGTACTTGACAGATCTTATGCACTGCTTGACGAACTGAAAAAAGCAGGATACAGAGTGAAGATCGATGACTCTGATAAGAGTACAGGATGGAAATTCTCTGAGCAGGAGATCCTTGGTATCCCAACACGTATCGAGATCGGACCAAAGGATATCGAGAAGAACCAGGTTGTTGTTGTACGTCGTGATAACCGTGAAAAGATCGTTGTATCTCTCGATGAGATCGCAGTAAAACTGCGCGAGATCTTAGAGCAGGAGCAGCAGGACATGTACAACAGAGCAGAAGAATTCCTGAACAGCCACATTGATACAGCTACTACAATGGATGAAATGGTTGAGAAGTTCAAAGCCAACCGTGGATTTGTAAAAGCATGCTGGTGTGGAGATCCGGAATGTGAGGGTGAAGTAAAATATCAGACAGGCGGAGCTGCAACAAGATGTCTGATCGAAGATGAAGAGTTTATTTCCGATAAATGTATCTATTGACGGAAAACCTGCGAAACACATGGCTTATTGGGGAAAATCATACTAAGAATAAAGAGATTATAAGTAATGGACGGTGGATTTTAGGAATCTACCGTCCATTTTTTATCAACAGCCACCGGCAAAAATATGGTATGATATAGAATGTTGATAACGTGGATAAACGGAGGAAATATTTGTGAATAACTTTAATATAAAATTACCGGATGATGTACAGTTTATCATTTATACCTTACAGTTGCATGGATTTGAAGCATACGCAGTCGGAGGATGTGTCAGAGATTCCATCCTTGGCAGAGAACCGGGCGACTGGGATATTACAACATCAGCAATGCCGGAAGAGACAAAGGCATTATTTGACAAAACATTTGATACGGGAATTGAGCATGGAACGATAACCGTACTTTTGAATCATGAGGGATACGAAGTTACGACGTACAGAATCGATGGAAAATACGAAGACAGCAGACATCCGAAAGAAGTCACATTTACAAGAAATCTGAAAGAAGACTTGCTCAGACGAGACTTTACGATCAATGCTATGGCATACAATGACAAGGATGGGATCGTAGATATCTTTGGAGGAATGCAGGATCTGGAAAAGCATATGATCCGCTGTGTGGGAAATGCCAGGGAACGTTTCTCGGAAGATGCACTCCGGATTTTAAGAGGTGTCAGGTTCGCAGCGCAGCTGGGATTTGAGATCGATGAGGAGACGAAAGAAGGAATGAAGCTTCTTGCACCGACACTCGAAAATATCAGTGCGGAGAGGATACAGGTAGAGCTGGTGAAGATGCTGACATCTGACCGGCCGGAACTGATAAGAACTGCCTATGAACTTGGAATTACGAAGATATTTTTGCCGGAATTTGACCGGATGATGGAGACAGAGCAGGAGACACCGCATCATATGTATACCGTCGGGGAACATACCATTCATGCGATGATGAATGTCCGCAATGATAAGATCTTAAGATTGACAATGTTACTGCATGATACAGGAAAACCGGATACAAACTATGGATGAGACGGCGTTGCGACATTTTAAAATGCATGTACATTGGGAAGTGAGCGCGATTAGCGAAAGAAGTACTCCGGAGATTAAAAAGTTCGATAATGATACGCTGCATAAGGTTACAAGACTTGTGCTGAATCATGATTACCGCATGCCGGCCGTGCCGAAAAATGTCAGAAGGGCAATGAATAAGATCGGCGAAGACATTTTCCCATACTATATGGAAGTAAGGAGAGCAGATGTTCTGGCACAAAGTGAGTACCAGAGAGCAGAAAAATTAAAAAACCTCGATGAAGTAGAACAGACATATGCAGAGATTATAGAAAAAGGCCAGTGTGTTTCATTAAAAGAATTAGCTGTGACAGGTAGAGATCTGATCCGGGCGGGAATGAAGCCGGGAAAAGAGATAGGGGAAAAGTTAAACGAATTATTGAACCTTGTGATCGAGAATCCGGAAATGAACACCAAAGAGATCCTGCTGAATTATAGTTTCCCGGATAAAGAAGTATAACAGCAGTGAATATTTTTTATATTTCCCACATACATTTAAAAAGAATATCAAAGTGTAAAAGCGCGGGGAATATAAATGCAGGAATTTGAACAAAAAATACTGGAACAATATGATATAGAAGTAAGCAGCACCCGCAAAGTCAGGGGTGCTGTTTTATGCGAAACAAATAAGGGATTATTCCTTTTAAAGGAGATTACAACATCTGAGAAGAGAATCCCTGCGTTATGTGAACTTTATACACGGCTTTATGAGCAGGGGTATCATAGGATCGATTATGTGGTCACGAACCGTAACGGCGAATATATATCTGCATTGGATAACGGAGACCGGTACATATTAAAGAAATGTTTTGCCGGACGTGAATGCGACATTAAGAAGACAAGGGAAATATTTGAAGCGGCGGGAAATCTGGCAAAACTACATATCATTATGCGTTATGAACTGGAACATGGGATACCGGAAGGAACCAAAACAGATGAAAAATACAGACGGCATAATCGTGAATTGAAAAAGGTCCGGCAGTTTACAAGAAAAGTTGTTCCCAAGGGTGAGTTTGAATTTGCCTTTTTGAAACAGTTTGATCAGATGTATCAATGGGCAGAGGCAGCAGTGGAAGAACTGGAGCGGTCGGATTATGAGAAACTGTATGCCGAAGAGATGAAGAAGTTCGGTATGATACATGGAGAGTATAATTATCATAATATTATTATGACAAAAGAAGGAATCGCCACAACCAATTTTGAAAAATTCCGCAGGGACATTCAGGTGGAAGATCTGTATTATTTCCTCAGGAAGGTTCTGGAAAAAAGTGGATGGAAGCTTCGCCTGGGTGATGGCATGCTGAATGCCTATTCGGCAATACATCCGCTTACGGAGGGCGAAATGGAATATCTGAAGATCCGTCTGATCTATCCGGAAAAATTCTGGAAAACGGCCAATTCGTATTATTGTACAAATAAAGCATGGATATCGGTAAAAAACATAGAAAAGCTTCAGACTGCGATAAGGCAGACAGAAGAGAAAAAAATGTTTTTAAAAGAAGTATTTGGATTTGAACTTTAAAGGTATGGTAAAATAGCGAAAAAGCTTGAAAATACAGGGGAAACGGGGGATTTACCTTGACATTCACAGTGAAAACAGGTATAACAGTACATAAAGGCATGCCATATGACGGGTATGGACGTTGACTTTGTATAAAAAGAATTGAAATCGTGAATTCTAAATGTAAATAAGAGGAGGAACAATCCATGAATAAGACAGAACTGATCGCAGCAATTGCTGACCAGGCAGAATTATCAAAGAAAGACTCTGAAAAAGCTTTAAAAGCTTTTATCGATGTTGTTACAGAAGAATTAAAGAAAGAACATAAAGTACAGGTTGTTGGATTTGGTACTTTCGAAGTAAGCATGAGAGCTGAAAGAGAAGGAAGAAATCCTCAGACAGGCGAGACTATGAAGATTGCTGCATGTAAAGCACCAAAATTCAAAGCTGGTAAAGCATTAAAGGATGCTATCAACGAGTAGTCTGAATTGTAATATTTATAAATGTATTTTATGCCGGAGAGTATCTTGATGCCCTCCGGTTTTTTCAATCGTTATGCGTTCGAAAGAAGCTGCAACCTACAGGCACTGTAGATACCAAAGTATGTAGGAGAATAAAGATATGAGATTAGATAAATTTTTAAAAGTTTCCAGACTGATCAAACGCCGGACCGTAGCTAACGAAGCCTGCGATGCGGGTCGTGTACTGGTGAATGACAAGCCGGCCAAGGCATCGGTAAAGGTAAAACCGGGAGATATCATAGAAATCCAGTTTGGAACAAGAACCGTAAAAGTAGAAGTACTTGATATCAAGGATACGACAAAAAAAGAAGAGGCAGGAGACCTGTTCAAATATTTATAAAATAAATAAAGAGCCTGCGAAAAATCAGCAGATCAGCACAACCTTTCTTAAGTGATCATATGAAAAGTCATAATTTGTGATTTCCGTTCATATGATTAGTAAGAAAGGTTGTGATAGGTTTGGAGACCACAGCAGTACAAAAAAGCCATAAACTGGTATTAAATAACCGGAAAACCGGACTGGTGACCGGAGTGTTGGATGTCCTGTCTTTTAATCTGAATGAGATATTGTTGGAGACGGAGCAGGGAATGCTCATGGTAAAGGGCACGGATCTGCATGTAAACCGGGTGAATCTGGAAAAGGGAGAGATTGATCTGTCCGGCAACATTGAAAGTATCTCTTATTCGGATATACAGTCTCCCGGAAAACAGGCGGAAAGTCTGTTTGGAAAATTGTTTCGCTGAAAAAGCGGAGAGAAATCCGGTGAAATTTATGAAACGGGATGGAAATATGAGATGGGAATAACAAAAGAATTATTTATATTTACTTTCTGCAATATTGTCCGGAGCAATTGTACGTCTTGTATACCGCTGCATAAGCTGTCTGCGAAATGTGATACATCATACGCACTGGATCGTTGAGCTGGAAGATCTGGCATACTGGGTCGGAACCGCAATTTTTTTGTTTGTGCAGATTTACTACACAAGTAGTGGTAGTGTAAGGTGGTATTTTGTACTAGGTATTGGGCTTGGAGCATCAGCTATGTCGGTTTTCCTAGTGGCTGTCAGGAAGTGGTATCGAAAAATTGTATGTCCGGGAAGCGGGTTTTTGGCTGAAACACTTGAAAAAGGCCGGAAAAAAAGATAGAATAAAGGCAATTAACAGGTGAGTGGAATGACAGAGATGTCAAACAAGGGTGAGTAAAATAAGATGAAAGATGTAAAACAGAGAAACCGCAGAAGACGGCAGCGCAGGTGTTCTCAGGATCATAAGAGAAGTGTGCTGGCGATTAGTGCTGTTGTTCTTTTGCTGACAGTTATGGTGTCTGCGAACAGTATGACGTTAAAGGCGAAGAACAGAGAATATCAGGCGCAGGAGACAGAACTGAAAGAGCAGATCCAGGCAGAAAAAGACCGGTCAAAAGAGATCAAAGAATTAGATAAATATGTCGGAACAGACAAATACGTAGAAGACGTAGCGAAAGAAAAGCTGGGTCTGGTACATAATAATGAGATAATTTTCAAAGCAAAATAAGAGTACTCGGAACAAATGATAAGCTTCAGGAAGAGATTCCTGAAGTCTTTTTTCTGTTTATCGGGGAAAATAAAAAGAAAAGGTCGAAAAGGGGAGCAATAAAGTGGCAACGGATAAAAGAACAAGGAAATATTTGTGAATCCATATGTGGTGCAGATGGACAAATTTGCGGAGTCTCTGCAGCATCTATCAAAAACATTTTTAAATATGGAACATTATAAAGGAACATTGTCCAAAGAAGAAATTGAATGAAATGTTTAGACAAAGTAACGGGGAATGTCTGTGCCGGTTGTGAGCGAAAAGAAGTGTGTCTCGGCGAGAGGCGGGAGAAAACATATCAGAGTGATGTATGAAATCATGTGTGCAGCAGAAGAGTATGGTGCAGAACTGAATATGGAATTGAAAAAAAAGACTGAAAAAGGCAATGCATGCTTGACGCCGCGTTTCCTAAGGGAAAGTCTGGAAGTGTTTGAAAAATGCCAAACAGATATTGATGTGGAATCACAGGATGCTGCAGACAAGAGAAGGATATGCCACACAGCTTACAAGCTTTGCAAAGATGATACAGTATACAACCAGAGAACTGGATGCGGGGATCTTTCAGGATGAATATCTGGAAAAACGTATAAAAACAGCCTTAAAAAAAGAGAATGTAAAGATGTTATCGATTGATTTTATATGACCCAGCAGGGAAAATATGAGGTACATCTGACGGTAAAAGCGGTTAAGGGACGGGTAATCCTTGCAAAAGATATCGCATTTCTGGTGGGAAAATGTATAGGAAGAACCATGATCCCAAGACAGGGAGAACGACTTGTGATAGGAGGGGAATATGGAACCATTGCATGTGTGGAAGGTGCGAAATTTCAGACGCTTCAGGGGATTGCCCGGATCGGAAAAGGACTGGAGCAGATATCGGGGGATACTTTTCTTATGAAAGATCTGCCGGGAGGCCGCAAAGGAATCGCGCTTTCTGATGGAATGGGATCGGGAGAAGAAGCATTCCGGGACAGTACGATGGTGGTAGAAATGTTAGAAGAACTGTTAGAGGCAGGATTCCCGGTAGAGACGGCGGTGCAGATGATGAATACGGCGCTGGTGACAGGACGGGAAGAAGTGAAGTTCTGTACATTGGATGTCTGCCTGTTTGATCTGTATCAGGGAAGTTGTGAATTTGTAAAGGCCGGAGCCTCGGCGACTTTTATTAAGAGGAAGAAAGAAGTTGAAAAAATCGAGTCGACGACACTTCCGATCGGTGTTGTACAGAATATAGAACTGGACAGGGAAGAGCGGAATCTGGAATCGGGAGAATATGTGATCATGGTGACAGATGGCGTGATGGATGCCCTGCCTGAAGGTTCACAGGAAGAAAAATTAGTGGAATTCATCCGGGAGACGGATATTGTCAATCCGACGGAATTTGCCCGCGGAATCTTAAGTCAGGTGTTGAAAAGTTCCGGCGGGATGCCGATGGATGATATGACGGTGCTGGTGATTGGAATATGGGGCTTAAGTTGACTTTCTATAAGAAATTTTATATATTTAATTTATATATAGCTTATATATTTGCCATACCGGTGAGTGGAAGATCAAGGACCGGGCAGGAAGAATTTATACAGACAGAATAAAGGAAAAGGAAGGCCGGAATGTATCAACGGGTGAAAGCATATGTGGAAAAATACCATATGTTACAGGAGAATGATCATGTAATCATAGGCGTATCTGGAGGCGCAGACTCTGTATGCCTTCTTTTCATGTTAAAAGAATTTAAAAATGAGATGCCATTGGAACTGACGGTGGTGCATATCCATCATGGGATCCGCGGTGACAGTGCAGATGCCGATGAGAGATATGTAAAGGCACTATGCAGACAACTCGGGGTCAGGTATCTGGCATTTCATGAGAATGTGGAGCAGTATGCAAAAGAACAGGGCCTGACGCTGGAAGAGGCGGGCAGGAATATCAGGCGGCAGATATTTGAAAAGGTGTGCAAAGAGAAAAACGGTACAAAGATTGCGCTGGCGCATCACC
>ENA-OQKR01000738-OQKR01000738.1-human-gut-metagenome-genome-assembly--contig:-NODE-738-length-12239-cov-3.095030_pt1 | contig 12239 bp, 7 predicted proteins | sample MGYA00242803_ERZ504806 | MGnify/ENA primary metagenome ERZ504806 (study PRJEB26092, sample SAMD00036399) | human gut metagenome | host: Homo sapiens | study: EMG produced TPA metagenomics assembly of...
TGAAATTAAGCGGACGGATGTCACCCGCGAATTCCGGATACTCGCCACGCACGCGCTGGGCGGCCCAGCAAATCGGCGTTTCCAGCTCACCATTGGCGTAGATGAACTCCTGCAACGGCCAATACAGCGGGCGAGCCGAGGTCGCATCCATCACGGAAGACAGGAATTCGTCAGACAGTTCCGCCGAGGTCGAGGCCGAACCGTCGCCGTCGAGGAATGCCTGGTCAAGAATCCAATGCACGCGTTCGAAACTTGGCTTCATGCCGAAATCGGATCCCAAGCATTGGAAGCGTTCCACCGTGAGCGGATCGCCGTTCGGCAACGCGACCTTGCGCGACTGCAGAATGTCGGCGACGGCCGCGGCACGTTCGACATCGATCGGGTAACGCTCGTAGAACTGCTTCGTCTTTGCCGCCATGCGCGGGAACGTATGACGGTACACGTCGGTCGCATCGGCGGGAACATGCGGAATGCCACCCGTGGTGAAACTGGCGATAACTCCTTGCGGAAACAGCGAAAGATACGTCAGCGTCAGGAATCCGCCATAGCTTTGGCCAAGCGTGACCCAACGTGCGCCCCCGAATTCGGTACGACGCAGATGCTCGAAATCACGAACGATCGAATCGGCGAGGAAACGCTTCAAAAACGCGGCACCTGCCTTGCCGTCGCCATCCATGCCCTCAATCACATGCGTATCGACACGAGACGAACGCCCCGTACCACGTTGATCCGGCAACACCACGCGGAAATGCTTGATAGCCTCCTCGATCCAACCATCGGAACTTGGGCCGAGCGGACGCGGACCGGAACCACCGGGACCACCCTGCAGGAACACGAGCAGCGGCAGGTCGTCATGCACATGTTCGGGAGAGGTGACCACACGGTAGAACAGGCTGATCGATTCGCCATCGAACCCATGACCAGGCTCGTGGCCCGTCCAATCCAACGGCACCTTGATGGAACGATCCTCAATATGCAATCCGGGCACGTAGTATTCGCTCAGCAACGTCATGCATTCACCTTTCCCTTGGCATCATCGGCATGTTCAATGCGGGTAGTGACTTTTTGATGGCTTCCATCCCACCCACATGCGGAGACAACCTTACCTCACAAAAGCGGCTTTATCTTACCGCTATTTCATTCCTGCGCATGATGGCGTCACAGCATATCTGGCGCTAGGGTGGAACGTATGTCGAATCTCAAGCAGCGTCTCTTGTCATGGATGCATGGCCATGTTTTCGCAGGCGATCTCATCATCACGCTTGTTATAGGTGTTCTGCTGTTCGGCGTGACCGGCGGCATCACCTATAATCCGGGATTGCTGTTTGACCTTAAGCCTTCCACGCAGATGACATGGGAAGCGGCAATGCTTATTCCGCTGCTAATCCGTCGATGGTGGCCACAGACCGGAGCGTTGCTCTGCGTGGCATTGACCTTGGCGCATCTCATATTCGGCCCTTGCCTGTTGGGTGCCGATATTCTGGCATTGTTCATGCTGTATTCAGTGATCGTCTACGGCAATCCCAAAAACACGAAAGCCTTCATTATTCTGGCGTTGACCATCGGTCTTCTGGCTTCGGCGCTGGCGGCATGGACCATGACCAATGGACCACTGCTCACCGGAGGCAAAGTGCATACATGGAGCAGCTGGAATGACTCAAATCCAAATGGCGTTATGGTCACGGAAGACACTCTCGGTTCCATCTACACAGGAACATCCATATCGGAAGTCGCCGACATGGTGGCGCCTTCCATGCTGGTGCTGACGCCGATTTTCGAAGTATGTATCATTTCCACCGTCATTGTAGCGTTCTGGCAGCGTGCCCGTCTGGCAACCATTCGCATGATGCGGGAACGCAATGAGGCAATCGCCGCGCGAGACCAGGATGAACGCGATATCGCCGCGTTGGCGGAACGCGCACGCATCGCACGTGACATGCACGATGTGGTGGCGCACACCCTGTCAATCATCATCGTGCAGTCTGATGGTGGTCGCTATGCAGGCACGCATGATCCCGCGGTGGCCAGAAACACCATGGAGACGATTCGACACGAATCGGAACGCGCACTGCATGACATGCAACGTCTTCTGGGAGTATTCGGGGGTTCACCGCACGCCGATTATAACGATATCGGCAATCTTGTGGAACAAGCGCAAAACGTCTCCCCCGACATTCGAATCCGACGGAATATCACCGGCACCGCCAGCCCGGAACAACTCGGCGAACAAGCCTCGATAGCTTCCTACCATGTAGTGCAGGAGGCACTGACGAATATCCGCAAGTATGCGGGGCCGCACGTCGATGTGCACATTAAAGAGTCATGGAACAACGGTTTGCTCACTTTGACCATCACCGACAATGGCCATGGCGCGGCGGCCAATATCGACGGGCATACGCCAGGTTACGGCCTGCTGGGCATGAAAGAACGCATCGAATCGGCCGGAGGCTCGTTGCAGGCTGGCCCTCAACTCGGCGGAGGCTTCGAAGTCATGGCCACCCTGCCTTACGGCGGTAAAGAACAGGTGACAGAAGAAACCGGCGAACAGTATGCCTCGGAACAGTCCGAATCGTGCAACACAACTGCCATATCCAGCAAAGCGAAATTATCCGACGAAGCAATCGCACCTCACACAGTCGTCAACATATCGGCGCGAATCCCAGATCAGCCATCGGAGCAAACGAAGGAAACCAACCAACCGACCGGTCGCGATCATCGTTCGAATGCCCTGCAACATTTGCGCATCACCGCACCCAATCTGCATGATTTGCTCAAATCATTGAAACTGAAATCCGTAGAACTTGCAAATACATCCAATTCGCGAGGGCTGAATTGGGTGGAACGTGTTTCCGCGTGGACGCAGCGCCATTATGCGCTCATGGATTCCGTTGGTGCCGTGGCATTGGTCATGCTGCTGAATCGCATGTCGGTTACGTTCTTTTTTGATAGTTCACCTCATGCGCAGCTCTCAAATGCGATCGCCGCATGCTGCTTGCTGGCGCTGGCTCTTCGACGCAGGTTCCCCGAGACTTGCGCGCTTATTGTGTTCGTATTGTCAGTTGTGCAATTGGTGTTTTTGGGATCGATTGAGGTTGGACATATCGTAGCGTCGCTGTGTGCGCTGTATTCAGCCGTATTGTATGGGCGTGAACACGCATGGCGTTGGACCGGTCTTGCCGCCGCTACCTGTTCGGTGCTGATGGGCTTGAAAATCGCGGCTGATCAACACGGATACACTACCTTGTTCGGCGCCATCGCCGCTTTTGCAGGCTTGACGAAACCGGTTTCAGTCACGTCAAGTACTACGGCGGCGTTCTTTACCGGCGTTATGTATACGGTTGCAGTGCTGATGCTGTGCGCCGGCATTATGGCGTGGGCACGTTGGGCTCGTTCCAGTGATTCAAACGCACTGGTGTTGCAGGCGCGAGAGGAAGCGCTGGTGGCCGAGCAGGAGAAGCAGCGTATTCTCGCGGCGAATATGGAACGTGACCGTATCAGTGCCAGCATTCAGGCTGAAGTCACCGCCACGTTGAACAGCGTGATTAGTCAAGCCGTCGATGGTATCCGCATGCTGGATAGCGCCGAAGCACAAGGCAAAGAGCCTACCGCCGACGAGATTTCCACAGCGTTCAAAGCCATTGGCGAACAGGGGCGCGCCGCGCTTAAACGTATGCGCGAACTGCTTGGCGTGCTTCGTGAGACTGGTTTCAGCGATGACGCTCATGCCGGTAGCGCGAACGAACTGCAGTTGAGGCCCGCAGCACCGTTGGAGGAGCAGCTGCAGCGCGCATCTCAATAGCCGATTCAAGTTTTCAGGGAGATTTAAGGGTTTGTTTCGCGCTGTGAGCGGAACAATGCCGATAAGGTGGAGAGTATGAGTGAAGAACAGAAGATTCGTGTGGTCATTGCCGATGATCAGGAATTGGTACGTGCCGGTTTCGCCATGGTGATCGGGTCCCAACCTGATATGGCGGTTGCGGCGCAGGCTCGCGATGGTGCAGAGGCTGTGGCGTTGGCGGAAACACTGCATCCTGACGTGGTGTTGATGGATGTGCGTATGCCCGGCATGGATGGTATTGAGGCGACTCGGCAGATCAGTTCGTTGCAGCATCGCTTTGCTGCCGATGGAACGCAATCAGAAGTCGCCCGTACCAAAGTGATCATTCTGACGACATTCGATTTGGATGAATATGTTATGGCTGCGATCACTGCCGGAGCTTCCGGTTTTCTGCTGAAAGATACGGAACCGGAAACGTTGTTGAATTCGATTCGCACGGTTTTTCAAGGTAATGCGATTATCGCACCGTCCGCCACGAAACGTCTTATCGAGAAAATGATGGAAGGCGATTTCATGGCTGCGAATGTTGGCGCACATGGAAATTCCACTGCTTCTTCCACTTCTGATTCGACGTACACCGATCCGGAATTAGATGAACTGACCGATCGCGAGCGCGAAGTGCTTATTGAGATCGCGCATGGATTGTCGAATCAGGAGATTGCCGACAAGCTTTTCATCAGCCTGCCGACGGTGAAAACGCATGTGGCGCATATTCTGGCGAAAATCAATGCACGTGACCGTGTGCAGGCGGTGGTGTTCGCTTACGAAAACCATTTGGTCTGATTGATTTGTGTTTTGCGTATGCATGATACGCGAAAAGGACTCCTGCCATGTTTGTGGCAGGAGTCCTTTTCGTTGTGTTTGCTATGAAGCTTAGGCTTCGGCGAGCGCCTCAACAGGAGGCGTGCTCACTGCCCTGCGTGCGGGGAATACGCTGGCGAGCAATGCTGCCACGGCTGCCACGGCGAGTACGATGCCGTTAATGCCCCATTCGAACGGGAACACCACTTTGCCGTACATACTGAACACCACGTATGCGCCCAGCCAGCCGAACAGGGTGCCAAGTAGTACGCCCGCGATGCCGGATACCAGCGAGATGAGCAGGGCTTCCACCGCGAGGGAGCGTCGCAGCTGGCCTCGGGTCATGCCGATGGCGCGCAATGTGGCGGATTCTCGGGTGCGTTCGATCACTGACAGCGACAGCGTGTTGGCCACGCCGACAAGTGCGATGAGCACGGCCACGGCGATCAATCCCACCAGAAGCATCATCATGGAGTCGATCATGTTCGCCCATACGATGCGTTCGGCGATCGGTCCGGTCACTGTCGCATCAGCGCTCTTCTCCAATGCGGCCTGCATGTCGTTGTAGATGCCGTCAACGGAAACTCCTGACTTGTCAGTATCTGCCTTGACCAGCAACACATGGGTGGCGGCATCGAGGTCACCATTGGTGAAATGGCTTTCATCCACGAATCCGACAGCTCCATACTGTGCGGATACGCGACGGTAGTCAGCTTGGTTTGCTTGCAATGTCAGCGAACGCGTAGTGACGCCGTCCTGATTCCATTCGGTGGAGAAATCAGCCGTGCCATTGGCGAACTGCAGTTCCTTGCCGGTTTGCGCATTGTATGTTGGCATGAGCACGCTATCACTGTCGATGGAGGCGTTACCCAAGTTGGCACGCATGACCTGCTTGACCTGATCGATGTTCTTCACACCGACCAGCAATGCGGACGTAGGCTGGGTTCCATCCGCTTTCTCCAAGGTCACGGAAACCGCCGGCGCATACAATGTGTCGGACACGCCGTTGATGTCGGCTACATCCTTGGCCATTTGCTGGCTGATGTCATCGCCCATGGCCACGATGTCGACGCTATAACGGGTGGCGAGCGCACCATTCATAGTCTCTTTGGCGCTAGCGGCACCGGTTGCGATGGTGGAAACCAGGGTGACGCCGATGAGCAGAGCGGCACCGGTTGCTGCGATGCGTCGCGGATTCTTCTGAATGTTGGCGTGCGCAACCGTTGCGGAAGGGCCTGTCAGCGAGGCCAACGCTCCAACGCCCTTCATGAGGGCCGGCATCCAGAACACCGCGGTGACTACCATGCCGAGGAACACCAGTGCGGCGCCGGCGATGGCTACGAGCAGAATCATCGTGAATTGATCACTGCTCGCATCCTCGCCGCCATTGGTGGCTTGTACCTGCCAGATGGAAAATACCGCCATGGTGATACCGACCACCACCATCAGAATGCCGATTATGGCTCGTGTGAGGCTGGAACGACGGTTGTCGGTCAGTTCGATCGGGCGCAATGCCTCCAATGGTGTCACCGCAGTAGCGGAACGTGCGGATCCCAAGGATGCGAGCACCGTCACCACAATACCGAAAAGAATGGGTACGACGGCGGCTTGCCAAGAGAAATTGAATCGCATACCCTCTTGCATGATGTCGCTGACGCACATGCCCCACATGAGCAGGCTTCCCAGCACCACGCCAAGCACGGATGCGACGAAGCCAAGCACTGCCGCTTCGGACAGCACGGAACCATACAGCTGGCCTTTTTTCGCGCCGATGGTGCGTAGCAAGGCGAGTGTGCGGCGGCGTTGCGCCACGAGCACTTGGAACGTGTTGGCGATCACCAGAGCCGCCACGAACATGGCAAGCACGCCGAAGCACATAAGGAATGTGGTGACGATGTTGGTTTGGTTGCCGCTTAAGGATTTGATGCTTTCGTCACTGATTTGCTGTCGTGACATCAGATCGAAATGCTTTGGCAGCAACGCTTTCACACCGTTGATGGTTTTTGCGGATACGCTGTTTCCATCCAAGGCAAGGTCGAGATACACCATTGTTGTTCCGGTGGCGTTGAAATCGTCCACTCCCTGCATTGCGGCAAGCAGATTGTTGGATCCTACGATCGCACCACCATAGTATGAGTAGGCGCCGTTCGGATCGGATGTGAGTCCTACCACGCGCACGTTGTCCGCCTTGGCTTTGCCATCGTCGCCTACCGCATATCGGGAGGTCAGGCTTACAGTGTCTCCAACGCCGACGTTCAACTGTTTCGCCATGTCTTCCGGCAGCGCGACTTCGTTGGAATCCTTCGGCTGGTCCCCTTCCGTGATATTCACGGGGAGCATGTTCTTCTGTGCCGCGGTGGAAATGATCTCGCCGCTGACGGTGCTGTCTCCCTTGGAAACGCTGACGCCGGTTTCCACCGAGGCACGGACGCCGCCAACCCCTTCGATGCCGGCGATCTGGTCGAGATGAAAGTCGCCGACAGTGCTGGAATACGCCTCGTTGAGTTCCTTATCGCTCAGGTCGGAGCTGTTGATGCTCACCGCATAGTTGGCGTTTCCGAACATGGCGGTCAGCTGCCGTGTCAGGGAGTCGTTCATGGCATTGCCGAACAGGAAGGTGCTGGCGATGAACGCCGTGCCGATCATGATGGCGATGCCTGCGGGTATGAGCATGCGCTTGGTTTTTCGCATGAGTTTCAAAGTGATGGACCACATGGTGGATTCTGTTCCCTCTTCGAATGCTTCTACAGTGCGTTTAGCGGGAATGTCTCGCGGAAGCCACATTCATTGTGGCGGCCTCACGTTCCTTCATCAGCAGTTCACTCATCTGGTCTGCTGTCGGCTTGTTCACGTCCGCCACGATCTGGCCGTCGGCGAACACGAGCGCACGGTCGGCGTAAGACGCGGCGACCGCATCATGCGTGACCATGATGATGGTTTGGCCAAGTTCGTTGACGGAACGCTTCAGGAAGCCGAGCACTTCGGCGCTGGAGACGGAGTCGAGGTTGCCGGTCGGCTCGTCGGCGAACACCAGCTTCGGCTTGGTAATCAGCGCGCGGGCGATGGCCACGCGCTGCTGCTGGCCACCGGACAGCTCGTTCGGACGATGGTTGAGCCGTTGCTTGAGTCCCAAGGTTTCTACGAGCAGATCGAACCAGGCACGGTCGGGCTTATCACCGGCCAAAGTCAGCGGCATGAGGATGTTCTGCTCTGCGGTGAACATGGGCAACAGGTTGAAGCTTTGGAAGATGAAGCCGATCTTGTGGCGACGTAGCAAGGTGAGCTGCTTGTCGTCCATGCGGGTCAGGTCGGCGCCGCCGAACAAGATATGGCCGGAAGTGGCGGAGTCGAGACCGGCGAGCGTGTGCATCAGCGTGGATTTGCCGGAACCGGATGGGCCCATGATGGCGGTGAATTTGCCGCGTTCGAAACTCACGTTCACGCCGCGCAGGGCGTGAACCATATTGCTGCCGGTGCCGTAGTTCTTGACCAAGTCGACGGCCTGAATAACGATGCCGCGCGATGCGGACGGGTTCTGCACGTTCATAATGCCTCTCCATATTGGGCCGGGCCTTATGCCCGGATGATGATTCCAACTTATGAAGAAATAACGGCGCGCCCCATCGTGCGCCAGACTGAATTGGGCGGTCGGCCACGCGCCGGCCCTCATCCTTGAGGATTATGTCGTCTCAGGTCTCACACTATTCATGCCTCTGCGCAAACAGTGTGAGGCATACAGACGCAAGAAAGCCCGCACTGCATGACGTCAGTGCGAGCTTTCTACTCCTTGAGTCAAGTTATCGGACGGAAGGCACCCCATGCGGCTCGATGATTCGCGATGCACCCCATTAGCATCGCGCCCCTTCTCATCGGGCCGTCAACCCTCCTGTCGACCTCACTTGGCCAAGCCGGAAGCGCGAAGGGCCTCGAAGCCGCCCTTCAGGTCATCGAGAATGTCCTCGATGTTCTCGGTGCCGATGGACAGGCGGATGGTGCCCTGGTGAATGCCCTGGTCCTCGAGCTCTTCCAGGGTCTCCTGGGAGTGCGTAGTGGAAGCCGGGTGGATGACGAGGGACTTTGCGTCGGCCACATTGGCCAGCAGAGAGAACAGGTGCAGATTGTCGATGAAGACGCGAGCCGCATCCTTTCCGCCCTTGATATCGAAGGTGAAGATGGAGCCTGCTCCGTTCGGGAAGTACTTCTCGTACAGGTCGTGATCCGGACGGCCCGGGATGGACGGGTGGGAGACGGACTCGACTTCCGGCACGGTCTGCAGGTACTCGACGACCTTCAGAGCGTTCTGGACGTGGCGCTCGACGCGCAGGGACAGGGTTTCGGTGCCCTGCAGCAGCAGGAAGGCGGCGAATGGAGACAGGGTGGCGCCGGTGTCGCGCAGCAGAATGGCGCGGACGCGGGTCACGAAGGCGGCACCGCCGAGAGCCTCGTAGAAGTTCAGGCCGTGGTAGGAGGGGTCCGGCTCGGTCAGGGTCGGGAACTTGCCCGGCACCTCGGCCCAGTTGAACTTGCCGCCTTCGACGATCACACCGCCGAGGGTGGTGCCGTGGCCGCCGATGAACTTGGTGGCGGACTCGACCACCACGTCGGCGCCGTGCTCCAGCGGGCGGAACAGGTACGGAGTGGCGAAGGTGTTGTCCACGATCACCGGCAGGTGATGCTTGTGGGCGATTTCGGAGATTGCCTCGAAGTCCGGCAGATCAGCGTTCGGGTTGCCGAAGGTCTCGAAGTAGACGAGCTTGGTGTTCTCCTGGATGGCGTCCTCGAACTCCTGCGGGTTCTCGGCGGAAACGAAGGTGGTGGTGATGCCGTCACGCGGCAGGGTGTGGCGCAGCAGGTTGAAGGTTCCACCGTAGATGTTCTTGGCGGCGACGATGTGGTCACCGGACTGGGTGATATTACGCACAGCGTATTCAACGGCAGCGGCACCGGAAGCGACGGCCAGACCAGCGGTACCACCTTCAAGGGCGGCGATGCGGTCCTCGAAGACACCCTGGGTGGTGTTGGTCAAACGGCCGTAGATGTTGCCCGGGTCAGCGAGACCGAAGCGAGCCTCGGCGTGGTCGAAGTTGTGGAAGACGTAGCTGGTGGTGGCGTAGATCGGGACTGCACGGGAGTCGGTGGCCGGGTCGGCCTGCTCCTGGCCCACATGCAGCTGCAGGGTTTCAAAACGGTACTTCTTGTTGTTCTCGGCCATGGGTCTTTCTCCTTGGTTGTGCTAGGTCGCGAGGATTTTTCCTTGCCACCCGCCTGCCGTGTTCGGGCGGTTGGCGAGGTGTTGGTTATGAAGTTACGACGCTTGGGCCGCGCGGCGCAAGCTGAACGTTATCGGGCTTGCCTATAGACCCTTATAAACCCTTGGAATCATTGGGATATGAGGCGGTTACGTCGGGCAAAATAGTCATCAAAAATCTCACGACACGCCGAGACACTTCCACGTCTCTTCGCGACAGAAATCTAGGAAATCATCCTCAATTTCCTGAAATCCTGTCACTGAGGTGACGTCAGCGACAGAATTTCAGGACGAATGGGATGATTTCCGAAATTTCTGTCGCTCAGATGGAACCAGCAACGGAATTTTGGGGTGGATGGTTTTATTTCCAAGATTTCTGTCGCTAGGAGTTTGAGCGATCTGTTGAATTCGGCGACGGAACCTCACCAGATGAATACCGGTTAGCGTGTCCGTATCCCTACAGACTAGTGTCAACTGTGATTATGTGACATCCGTCTGATTGATTGGAGTTTTCTAGTGTCCGACGTTACGTTGTACGACCGCGATCCGAAGTACATCCCGCGCGTGGCCGCCGTGCACGACATGTGCGGCTACGGCAAGTGCTCGCTGACCGCCGCGATTCCGATTCTCTCGGCCGCCGGCTGCGATGTGTGCCCGGTGCCGACCGCCCTGTTCTCGGCGCACACACGCTATGCAGTGTTCACGTTCCATGACACCACGGATATTCTCTCCGGTTACTTGGATGCCTGGCAGAAGGAAGACGTGGAGCTGGATGGCGTGTATTCAGGCTTCCTCGGCTCCCCCGATCAGGTGGCGATCATTCAGCGTCTCTACCGCGAATATCCGAACGCGCTGCGTCTGGTTGACCCGGTGATGGGAGACGCCGGCGAAATGTACCCCACGTACACACCGGAGCTGTGCGAGGCAATGGGCGCGCTGGCCGATGGTGCCGACGTGTTGATGCCGAACCTCACCGAAGCGAGCATTCTCACCAAGCGTGACTATCCTGGCCAGGATATTGATGAGGCCACGGTTAACGAGCTGCTTGGTGCTCTGCTGGAGTTGGGTGCCAAGAACGTGGTGCTGAAGGGCATTGACCATGGCGATGGCAAAATCGTCAACTATGTGGCCAGCGCTTCCACCGGTGTTGCCGGCAAGATCGAGCTGGCTCATGAGAAGTTGCCATACATGATTCATGGCACGGGTGACGCCTTCGCCTCTGCCCTGTGCGGCGCGGTGATGGCCGGCCGCGGCCTGGCCGAGTCGGCCGAAATCGCCGGTGAGTTCGTGCGTCACGCCATGGTCAGCACCCGTAACCAGCCGCATTTCGAGGATCGTGGCGTCAGCTTCGAACTGAACCTCAGCGAACTCACCGATTTGGTGAAGTGACCGCACCTTGGCTCCCCTCTCCGCTCACTGGGTCTGACGTATTCAGCGAACAACTCGGCGGGTTGTCTGTCGTCACAGGGAAGCCGACTGGGGAGCCTTGGTAAACCTTCTGAACTAATGGTGGATAACCGGGTTTTCATCCACACGTTATCCACAACACGCCAAACCGCGTCATAGTATCCACATTTGCCGGTTGCGCTTGTGCTCTTACATAAGTAACCCGCACAGTGGAATCATGAACGCTTTACCACCTACCCAGCCGACGACGAAGTCCGGCATCGACGCCGGTCTTGCCTTTCACCAGCCCATGCTGGCTTCACCTGATCCGCAGGCGACGCTGCCTTCGGAACGGATTGCGGCCACGATGGGCGACCGCAATCTGACGCCCAAACAGTTCGGTGCGCTCGGCGAGCAGTATGCCGCCGCGTGGCTGGAGGAACACGGTTGGACGACCTTGAGCCGCAATTGGCATACCCGTTACGGCGAATTGGACATCGTGATGCTCAATCCCGAGTACACGGTGGTGTTCGTCGAAGTGAAATCACGCCGGTCCATGCATTACGGATATCCGCAAGAGGCCATTACGCCGGCGAAACAGCACAATCTCAGGAAAGCCGCCTGCGATTGGCTACTTGACCGGCGTAATCGGGTGCCGCATTCGGCGGTCCGTTTCGATGTCGTCACCATCGTGCTTCGGGTGGGCAGGCCGCTCGTGCATCACATTGAAAATGCCTTCTGAAGCCCCCCCAAAAAAAACAGCCACGTTGCGAAACACATTGTGAAAGGAGTAGACATGGCTATCGGCAGCACCCTCTCAGTCGGACTGATCGGCCTTAAGGCCTTCATCGTCCAAGTGCAGGCTTTCATCAGCCCTGGCTTGCCATACTTCAGCATCATCGGATTGCCGGATGCATCGTTGTCCGAAGCCCGCGAGCGCGTGAAATCAGCGTGTCAAGCCACTGG
>ENA-OQKR01000739-OQKR01000739.1-human-gut-metagenome-genome-assembly--contig:-NODE-739-length-12234-cov-3.923515_pt1 | contig 12234 bp, 10 predicted proteins | sample MGYA00242803_ERZ504806 | MGnify/ENA primary metagenome ERZ504806 (study PRJEB26092, sample SAMD00036399) | human gut metagenome | host: Homo sapiens | study: EMG produced TPA metagenomics assembly of...
AAACCAAACTAACGTAACGTAGTCGGGACCGGAACCAACGGAAAAAGGGTAAAAAGTTTAAGTTAAGTAGTAGGTATACATTCTACTATAAGAAGTCGTGAAGAAAGCAGAAGATACCAAAAAAGATGATGCGAACTCAAATACAACAAAGAAAGATGATACAACAGCAGTACAGGCAAAAAACCAGACGATTACAGCAACAGCATCTTATAAGAAGAGTGAAACATCCAAAGCATTCAAATTAAATGCAAAAACAAATGGAAATGGAAAACTCACTTACACAACATCAAACAAAGCAGTTGCAACAGTTGATGCCGCAGGAAAAGTAACAGTCAAAGGACCAGGAGTTGCCAAGATCACAGTCAAAGCAGCAGCAACTACGGACTACAAAGCAGCTTCCAAAACAGTTACAGTGACTGTAGCACCAAAGAAACAGGGTATCTCTTTAGTAAATAAGATCAAAAAACAGCTAACGATCAAATAGGAAAAAGAATACGAAAGCATCAGGATATCAAGTTGTATATTCTACAAACAAGAAATTTACAGGTAAAAAGACAGTAAGAAAAGCGAAAACAACAACATCTTACAAGATCAAAGGTCTGAAAAAAGGGAAAAAATATTACGTAAAAGTCCGTTCTTACAAAACAGTAAATGGAAAACGTATTTATGGAGCCTACAGCACAGTCAAAAAAGCAACAATCAAATAGAGATGATAAAGAATTAGTGTCGTAACTTAATTTATCAGACAGAGCAAAAGCCTGCGCCCGGAATGATAGATCCGGACACAGGCATTCTCTGATTTTTCTTTATAAATAAAAGGCTACGATTTATAGAAAGAAGACAACTTATGGAAAAAAGCAGTATCATGGAAAAAAATCTTGATCCTCGCAATAGCAGTGTGTTTATTTGCAGGGATCATAGTCAAATGCAATCAGTTTCAGAAAACGCCATTGGCATCTTATAAAGGACAAAAATATGAAAAAGCAGTTGTAACAAAGATCATAAAAGATAATCTTGCAGAAGACGGAAGTCGTTATGGAACGCAGAAAGTTCTGGTCAAAATAACAACGGGAACCTACAAAGGAAAAGAAAAACAGGCGATCAATCCGAGCGGAACTTTATTTGGAGCGGACTGTAAAGTAGGAGCAAGGATCATCGTGATCGTAAATAAAAGTGGAACAAATGCAGGATTTACCGTATATAGTCAGGACCGTACCATGGCAATCTATGGATTTGCGTTGATCTTTGCGGCAGTGGTATGTGCGATCGGCGGGAAGAAAGGCGTTTATGCTATTTTGAGCCTTGTATTTGCGTTTGCATGTATTATCGGTATTATGTTCCCAATGATGTATCGGGGAATTTCACCGATCGTGTTGACGATCATTGTAGCAGTGTTGACAACGATCGTAACATTAGGACTTCTTGGTGGATATTCGAGCAAAACAGTGTCTGCGATCCTTGGAACAGCGATCGGAGTCGTGATCGCAGCAGTGGCAGCGATGGCATTTGGAAAAGCAGCAGGGATCACAGGATATAATGTATCGGATATCGAAGCATTGAACTATGTCGGACAAAATACAAAGATAAAGATCGGAGAATTGCTTTTTGCCGGAATCATCATTTCAGCATTAGGAGCCGTCATGGACGTTGGTATGTCCATTGCATCTACGATTCAGGAAATTTATGAAACAGACAAAACACTGTCCATGAAACGACTTTTTGTATCAGGAATCAATGTTGGAAGAGATATGATGGGAACGATGACGAATACACTGATCTTTGCTTATGTAGGCGGTGCAATGACAACATTAGTGATCAATTACGCATATGATCTAAGCTACAGACAGTTAGCGAACTCTTATGTGATCGGAATTGAGATCATGCAAGGATTATCTGGAAGTCTTGGTGTTGTATTAACAGTACCGATCACAGCATTGATCGCATCATTTCTTGCAGTGCGCAAAAAATAAATTTTATAATTCATAAAATAAATCATAAATACTATCTATGGATTTTATAAAAAACATCTATAAATCTATTGACACAGAAAAAAATTTCATGTATCGTAAAAACATCAAAACAAGGAGAAACTAAGATGACAACAAGTAAGATGAATAATTGCACATTTTATTACTTTAGCTTTCAGGGTTATTATTTTTATCCTGACTATTTTTGTTGCAATGAATCATCGCCAAAACTTATGTCACTTTAAACCGACAGAGTAAAACATTTAAGGCATGCATTCTTGCAACAGAGTGCATGCCTTTTCTTTTACTCAAAGAAACAAAGGCCGCACCAGAGAAGCAAGATAGAAACGACTTGCCAGGAAAGGACGAACATCATGATTATTATTTTAAAGAAACAGGCAGAAGAAGCAAAGATCAACGCATTAAAGAAAGAGATGGAAGAGCAGGGACTGGGAATCCACGAATCCGAAGGTGTTAACACAAGGATCCTTGGATTAGTGGGAGATACATCTGTTGTAGATATGCGTCATATCATGGCAAACAGCATCGTTGAAAATGTACAGCGTATTCAGGAGCCATACAAGAAGGCCAACAGAAAATTTCATCCAAACGATACAGTTGTTGATGTAAACGGAGTAAAGATCGGTGGTGGAAACTTCCAGGTGATCGCAGGACCATGTTCTATTGAGACAAAAGAACAGATCACAGAAGTCGCAAACGATGTGAAGAATTCTGGTGCAGGATTATTAAGAGGAGGAGCTTTCAAGCCAAGAACTTCCCCATACTCTTTCCAGGGACTTCATGGAGAAGGATTAGAATTATTATTAGAAGCTAAGAAAGCAACAGGACTTCCAGTTGTTACGGAGATCATGGATGCAAGTCATCTTCCATTATTCGAAGATGTGGACCTGATTCAGGTTGGAGCAAGAAATATGCAGAACTTTGAATTATTAAAAGAATTAGGAAAGATCAAACAAACCAATCTTATTAAAACGAGGACTTGCAGCAACGATCGAAGAATGGTTAAATGAGTGCAGAATACATTATGGCAGGTGGAAATGAAAAATGTAATCCTTTGTGAGAGAGGAATCCGAACATACGAAACAGCCATGAGAAATACATTAGATCTTTCTGCAATCCCTATGATCAAGAGAAATCCCATCTTCCAGTCATGGTAGATCCATCTCACGCAACAGGAATCAGAGATATGGTAGAGCCAATGGCATTAGCAGCGATCGCAGCTGGGGCCGATGGATTAATGGTAGAAGTTCATAATGATCCAGCCAAAGCATTATGTGATGGACCACAGTCACTGACACCAGAACAGTTTGATACATTGATGAAGAAGGTAAATAAGACAAGAGAATTCTTTCAGGCATTATAACTAGAAAAAATCTTGCTGAGAATTGTAAATTGGGATATACTATAACTAAAGAAAGAAAAAGACAACCCGGGAATCCATTGATTTCCGGGTGTTTGTCAGTTTTATAGATTCTATGGAAAAAGGAGAGATATCTTATGAAAGTAATCGTCGGACTGGGGAATCCGGGAAAGAAATATGACAACACAAGACACAATATTGGATTTGAAGCCCTTGATTATATTGCAGACAAAGAAGGCATAAGTATAAATACAGGGAAACACAAAGCATTGATCGGAACTGGTTATATGGGAGGAGAAAAAGTCCTTCTTGTGAAACCACAGACATTTATGAACTTAAGCGGGGAAAGTCTTCGCCCAATCATGGATTTCTATAAATTAGAGCCAGAAGATTTTATCATTATTCATGATGATATCGACCTTGATGTTGGAAGACTGCGTATCCGAAGAAAGGGAAGTGCAGGGGGACATAATGGACTGAAAAGTATCATCAGTCATTTAGGAAGTATGGATTTCCCAAGGGTGAAGATCGGTGTTGGAGAGAAACCAAAAGGATATGATCTGGCAGATTATGTATTAGGACATTTTACGAAAGAAGAACAGGCAATCTTTGCGGAACGTTTTGATGAAGTGTACGATGCAGTACAGCTGATCGTTATGGGCGACATCACAGAAGCGATGAACCGCCACAATAAGAAAAAGTAGGGATAGAAAGTGTTAGAACATATATTAAAAGACGATCCGGTATACAGACAATTAAAGGATGAGGTCGAAGATTACTGTGGCCCGGTTCTTGTATCAGGATGCACCGATACAGCCAAATGGCATCTGACCAGTCTGATCGGAAATCATAAGAAAAAGCAATTTAAGATCATCATCGTACCAGACGAGAACAAAGCAAGACAATGGGTCGAGGCAAGTCATTTCTTTGGAGAAAAGGTTCAGTATATTCCAGCAAAAGATCCATTATTCTATACAGCTGATGTTCATGGAAATGCAATCGCAAGAGACCGTATGCTGGCGATCAAGCAGATCGTGGATGACAAATGTGGAACCTTTGTGATGACGATCGATGCTGTGATGGATCAGGTTGTTCCATTAAGTGATATCAAGAATCATAAGATGACGTTTAAAATGGGAGAGACACTGGAAGAGGCAACGATCGCAGAAGAATTTGTTGCCAGAGGCTACGAAAAAGCACCATTTGTTGAGGCTCCAGGCGAGTTTGCTGTGCGAGGAGGAATCATTGATATTTTCCCATACACACAGGAAAGCCCATATCGTATCGAACTATGGGGAGATGAAATTGATTCGATCCGAAGTTTTGATAAAGAAAGCCAAAGATCCATCGAAGAAGTCGATACTCTGACCATTTATCCGGCATCAGAGATCATATTAAACCAGCCAAGGATTGAACATGGTCTTCGAAATATGGAAGAAGATTATGAGAAGTTATCACAGAAGTTTAAAAAGAAAAAAATATGAATCAGGAAGCCCGCCTAAGAAAGAAATGGACCGTGTTCGTGAGGAATTAAGGGAACTTCATATGTTGATCGGAGTAGAAGGTTATCTCCCATATTTTTATGAAAATACAGAATGCATCTTAGATTATTTTCCAGAAGAAAGCATGATCTATATGGATGAACCAAAACATATCAGAGAACGTGCAGATGCATTTTATCTGGAATTCTCAGAGAGTATGAAAAGCCGTCTGGAAGGAGGGTATCTTCTGCCTAAACAGGCAAATACGGTGACAGATTATGAGAGCATTTTATATCAGATCGAGAAACATAAGATGCTATGTTATTCGATCTTATCTGCTGAGATCAATGATTTTAGAGTTGCTAGAACCTTATTTATGGATACAAAATCCATTCAGTCTTATAACAACAGTTTTGAGCAGTTAGTCAAAGATCTTACCAAATATCAGAGTAAGGACTACAGGATCGTTGTTGCTTCTCCATCTGTTACAAGAGCGAAACGTTTAAGCAGTGATCTGAGAGAAAATGGTTTGGTTGTGACATATGATAAGGACTTGAAATATGGAGTGGAAGCAGGGCAGATTGTTGTCACAGCAGGAAAGCTTCTGACAGGAATTGAATATCCGGCAGCCAAATGGGTATTGATCTCAGAAGGAGACATTTTCAAAGGAAGAGAAGAAAAAAAGCGCCGAAAGAAAGAGAAGAAAAAACAGGGAGAAAAGATCCGAAGTTTTGCAGATATCAATATCGGTGATTACGTTGTTCATGAAAAACATGGAGTCGGTATTTACCGCGGAATCGAAAAGATCACAACAGATGGGGTTGAAAAGGACTACATCAGTATTGAATATCAGGGCGGTGATAATTTATTTATTTTAGCATCAGCCCTAGACCAGATCGCAAAATACGCAAGTGCAAATGTAAGAAAGCCGAAACTTCATAAATTAGGTGGAAATGAATGGAAGAAGACGAAAACACGTGTCAAAGGTCAAGTCAAAGATATTGCGGAAGAACTCGTGCAGTTATATGCACTAAGACAGGCAAAAGAAGGATATGTCTATGATAGGGACTCTGTATGGCAGAAAGAGTTTGAAGAATTATTTCCATACGATGAAACGCAGGATCAGTTAAATGCGATCGATGATACGAAAAGGGATATGGAAAGCAAGAAGATCATGGACCGACTGATCTGTGGAGATGTTGGCTATGGCAAGACAGAAGTAGCGATCCGTGCAGCATTTAAGGCAGTAGACAATGGAAAACAGGTGGCGTATCTCGTACCAACCACGATCCTTGCACAGCAGCATTACAATACATTTGCACAGAGATTTCATGATTACCCGATCACCGTACGCATGATGTCCAGATTCTGTACAGCAAAAGAGCAGAAAGAGACGATTGAAGGACTCAAAAATGGAACGGTAGATGTCGTGATCGGAACGCATCGCTTATTGTCCAAAGACATGCAGTATAAGAATCTGGGACTGCTCGTAATTGATGAAGAACAGCGTTTTGGAGTGACACATAAAGAAAAGATCAAGACAATGAAAAAAGATGTCGATGTCTTATCATTATCTGCTACACCAATTCCAAGAACCCTGCATATGAGTCTGATCGGAATCCGTGACATGAGTGTATTAGAAGAACCACCGCATGACCGAAGAGCGATCCAGACATATGTTATGGAATATAATGAAGAACTGGTTAAAGAAGCGGTCTACCGCGAAATGACACGTGGCGGGCAGGTATATTATGTGTATAACCGCGTCAATAATATCGCAGAAGTGACAGCCGAATTACAGAGATTGCTTCCAGATGCGAAAGTTGCATTTGCACATGGACAGATGAAAGAACGCGAACTGGAAGAGATCATGATGGGATTTATGAACCATGAGATCGATGTTCTGGTATCTACAACGATCATCGAGACAGGACTAGATATTCCGAATGTAAATACAATGATCATTCACGATGCCAACCAGCTTGGGTTGTCCCAGTTGTATCAGTTAAGAGGACGTGTCGGAAGATCAAATCGAAATGCATTTGCATTTTTGATGTACAAAAAGAACACACTGTTAAAAGAAACCGCAGAAAAACGATTACAGGCGATCCGGGAATTTACAGATCTGGGATCCGGTTATAAGATCGCAATGCGAGATCTGGAGATCCGCGGAGCAGGAAATCTTTTGGGACAGGCACAATCCGGTCATATGGAAGCAGTTGGATACGATCTGTATTGCAAGATGCTGAATGAAGCAGTCTTGAGATTAAAAGGCGAATTAAAAGACGAGGATGAATTTGACACAACGCTCGATCTTGATATCAACGCATTTATTCCATCAACGTATGTATATAATGAATATCAAAAACTGGAATTATACAAACGTATTTCATCCATTGAATCCAAAGATGAAATGGAAGATATGACAGATGAGTTGATCGACCGCTTTGGGGAAATGCCGAAAGCAGTCTACAATCTGTTATATGTTGCATATTTGAAATCATTAGCACACCACGCTTATATGACAGATGTGAAACAAAAAGGAGAAAAAGTCTCATTTGAAATGAAACCAGATGCAGCTGTGGACGTAGAAAAATTCCAGTGGTATTAGAAGAATACAAACGTGAATTATCCTTCCAGGCAGGCAAGAATCCGACATTTGTACTGGATCTGTCAAAGACAAAGAAAGTGAAGCAGTTAGAAAAGATTGAACATTGTGTGAACTCGCTCAATTCATTGATAATCCGATAAGTTTGTGCTATAATATCGCCAGACATTAGCCTAATATAATCATAATATGAAGGAGAAAATGAAATGAAGAAATTAGCAAAGAAGTTGCTATGTTTAACTGCAGTTCTTGCGTTAACTCTTTCTTTATTTACAGGATGTAAAAGCAAGAATGAGAAGACATTATTTGAATATGCAGGACAAGAAGTAACATTCCAGGAAGCACATGTATATGCAAGAATCATGCAGTATCAGGCAGAAGCTCAGTACGGAGCATACTTCGGAGACAGCATGTGGTCTATGCAGGTCGGAACAGACAGCAAAGGAAAGAAGATCACAATGCAGCAGTCTGTCAAAGACAGCGTTATCAACCAGTTAAAACAGATCAAAGTTTTAGCAGCACACGCAGACGACTACAACGTGAAGTTAACAAAATCTGAGAAGAAGCAGATCAAAGAAAGCGTAACTGCCTTCGCAAAAGACTCAACAGGTAAGAAAGTCATGAAGAAGACAGAAGCAGATAAAGATATGATCCAGAAACTGTACGAAGAAAGCACGATCGCAAGTAAAGTTATGCAGGCGATTATCAAGAAAGCAAACGTTACAGTAACAGATGACGAAGCCAAAACTGTCAAAGTCTACAAACTTGTTTTCACAACAAAGACAACAGACAGCAAGACAGGAAAGAAAAAGACATGACAGCCGCTGAGAAGAAAGATCAGCTAAAGAAAGCAAAATCCGCATTAAAGATGATCAAGAAAGGTCAGAGTATCAGCTCTGTAGCTAAGAAGTTCAGCGTAAACTCTGACAACGAAGAATCCTATACAAAAGGAAAAGCCACATTAGGAACAAAATTCGAAACAGCAGCAGCAAAACTTAAGAAGAACCAGGTAAGCGGAGTCGTAGAATTAGACGATGCATACGTGATCATCAAGATGTTAAATCCAAACGACACAACAGCAGCTGCATCAAACAAATCCACACTGCTTCAGGAAAAACAGCAGGCAGCATACGAGAAAGTCTACAAGAAGTGGACAAAAGATGCAGACAAGAAATGGGATGACAAGAAGTCTGTAGATCAGGATCTGTGGAAAGAAGTTAAGTTTAAATATAAAGCTACAACAGCATCTACAGCAGCAACAACTACTACAACAACAGCGGCGAAGAACACAACAACAGCTGCAAAGAGTAAATAATTATAAGAAATAAAAAGACCGGAGATAATGGGAATGGTTATCTCCGGTTTTTTTGTCGTTTATTTTTTTATCATATACTCAAAGCCTACAGTTGGCCAAATATCCTATGCCTGAGCTTTAGCCCATTCAGCAAATTTAGTGCTTTCAATCTGAGCAGCATCCATACTATGTGCTTTCACACCATAGTAGAATTTGATCTTAGGTTCTGTACCAGAAGGACGAACGCAAATCCAAGCTCCACCTTTAAGTTCATAATAAAGAACCAGATATATTACCTGTTAATGGAATATATTCCCCACTCTTAGTATCTTTTACATATACACCTAAACGGCCAGCATCAGGGTCAGTAGCAAGAACAAGATCAACTTCTTTTTCGATCACTTCATATAAACCTGCAGTTACGGCATCTTCCTTAGACATTGTCTTGCAAGTTGAAATGTCAGTGATCGCATTAACTTTGGCTGTAACACCTGAAGCATGAGGGTCTGTAAACTGAGCAGATTTGAGAAATTGGTAAACTGCTGTTTTTTAACTTCTCCAAATATCTCGACAAATCGGTGTTCATCAGTTTCTTTCACCTTCCGTTCACGAATACAAAAATCATTAGCCAATACCGTATCTCATGCAATCCCAACGACTAACCTTCAAATCACAAAATCAGAATTTGAATTTCAAAATACATTTTCCGAATCATTCACTTTTCAAAACAAACTATTTAGAATCTGAATACCTACATACGCTTTAAGTATTTCCACAAATACAATCCATGTGTTATGATATTAACAAAGATAAGAACAGATTCAACGATGTTATGTATTTATACTTGTGCAATGTTAAAAAAATATAGAAAATTATTTTAGGACGATTGTATATTTAGGATAATTTTTATATATAATTACAAGTTATCCTAAATTATTTTTGGCTGCATTTGTCACAAAAATAACGAACTTTGTGAAACAAAGATACAAACAAAAGAGAATCAGAAAAGGATGTAAAGGTGGAATGAACGAAGAGAATAGTATAGGAAAGATTAATAAGCTGGCGTTTTGGCCGGCGGTTATTGCGTTGGTGGTATTTGTTATTGCTGGAATTGTGAATACACAGGCAGTGGGAAATGCAATGACGAAGATCCTGAGTGTGATCGCAAATTATTTTGGAGCGTATATCAATATTTTATCACTGGTATTCTTAATACTCGCGGCAGTGATCATCATTGGAAAGTATGGGGATGTGATCATTGGCGGAAAAGATGCCAAACCAGATTACAGTATGCCAACATGGTGTGCGATGTCAATCTGTTCAGGAATTGGAACGGGATTGTTATTCTGGGCGATTGGGGAACCAATTTTCCATTATATGCAGACACCAACAGCGATTGGACAGGCACAGACAAGAACAGCAGGTATCTTTGCGGTAGCACAGGCGATGTGGGATTGGAGTTTTATCCAGTATGCAATGTATGCAGTCTGCGGAGCAGCATTTGCGGTTTTATGTTTTAACAAGGGAAAGAGTTTATCAATCTCTTCGATTGTGGAATGTGTTACAAATAAAAAGATTCCATGGTTAAATACACTTGTGACATGTCTTGTAATCTTCTGTCTGATGGGAGCGACAGCAAATTCTATGGGAGTTGGACTGATGCAGATCGCAGCATTTGTATCAACGATATTTATTTTATCCTGTGTTTCAGGAATTGGAAAAGGATTAAAAATTATTTCAAGCATTTGTATGTATTTCTTTATCTTCTTACTAATCTTCGTTTTCATCTTTGGAAATACACCATTTATCGGAAAAATTACATCCGAGGCAATCGGATTTATCATTGACCATTGGGGAACTCAGACCATGCTTATGAATGCTATGGCACCAAAAGATACTTGGTTCTCTGAATGGAGTGTTATGTACTGGAACTCATTTATTATGTATGCGCCAATTATCGGAATGTTCCTTGCACGTATGGGTAAAGGAAGAACTATTCGTACATTTATGTTAGTACAGGTATTAGTACCATCCGTTTTCTGTATCATCTGGATTGGAATCTTTGGTGGACAGACAATCTTTTTACAGACATCTGGAACTTTAGACGTATGGAATGCAGTTCAGACATCTGGTATGCAGGCGACGGTATTCCAGATCCTTGGGAGTCTGCCGGGCAGCAAGATCATCACGGTCTTATTCCTGTGTACGATCACTTTAAGTTTTTGTACACTTGCAGACCCAATGGCATCCGTAGCATCAACATTATCTGTTGACGGATTATCTGCAGATGATGAACCACCTAAGAAACAGAAAGTTTTAGTTGGTATCATTCTGGCAGCGGTTGCATGTACTCTTGTGATCAGTGGAGGAACGACTGCGATCAAAGGTATGATCAACTTAAATGGATTATTGCAGAGTGTTGTTATGATCCTGTGTGCAGTTGCGTTCTTTAAATCTGGTAAAAAAGAAGATAATGAACATGTAGATTAAATATTGATTGACACTTACAGTGTAACATAATAAATAACCAAATGAGGGAGTCATCTGATATGAATGAATTATTGGATGACTCCCTCATTTTATTTTTAAGATTTTCATAGCTGACGAGGCAAGTCGAATCAATGCTTGCCTCTGTACGATCATGTACTATTCATATTCTAAATAGTAACATACAGTACCGATATTTCACATATAAATACAATGCTGTTATAATATTAACAAGGTTAGAGAAAAGGAAAAACGATAGCTGATATACAAAGGAAAATCAAGGGTTTCAGGGAATGACAGAAAATAAAAAATCCTTGGAACAAATTTGCTTTTAAAGATCGTGATATATTTTTTTGGCCTTGAATGTTACATTTTTAACGAAAAATATTTACAAAAAAGGGAGAAAAAGAAAATGAATTACAAAGCAGCTCCGTATTCTAAGTTTCATAAAATGTTATTCCTTTGTGCTGTTTTAGGGCAGATCGCATGTGGTTTCGCACTTGGAATTGCAGGAACAGCGGTAACAGAAGGAAAAGCTGATCTGGGACTGAGTACATTTTGGGTAGGACTTCTTGGAGCAGGAACTCTGATCGGTCTTGCCGGAAGTTTAGTAGTAGGAAACCTTGCAGATAAGATTGGAAGAAGTAAATTAGTATTGCTTGATATGGCATTCTTTACAGTATTCTCAATCGCACAGTTCTTTACATCAAGCGTAGCAGTGATCATGGCATTAAGAATTCTGATCGGACTTTGTATCGCAATTGATTATACAGTAGGAAGCACGATCGTTTCTGAGTGGTTTGATCCAGAAACAGCACCATCTTACTTAAGTAAATTCATCATTTACTGGACATTTGGTTATGTTTTATCATTCTTCGTAGGATTGGTTATGAGTAACTTACATACAGATTATCATATCATCTTCGCAAGTTCCGCAATTCCAGGAGTCGATTGCAGCAATCGCAAGAATCACTTTAGGAATCGCAGAATCACCAAGCTGGATGGCATCTGTAGGT
>ENA-OQKR01000742-OQKR01000742.1-human-gut-metagenome-genome-assembly--contig:-NODE-742-length-12203-cov-3.351027_pt1 | contig 12203 bp, 15 predicted proteins | sample MGYA00242803_ERZ504806 | MGnify/ENA primary metagenome ERZ504806 (study PRJEB26092, sample SAMD00036399) | human gut metagenome | host: Homo sapiens | study: EMG produced TPA metagenomics assembly of...
TTCAATGCTAAAATCAAAGCATTTAGAGCACAGTTCAGAGGAGTAAGAGATAGAGCTTTTTTCTTATATAGACTTGCTAAATTATATGCTTAAATATAAAATCCCTCAGATTGTTACGTTGACCCGAAGAATAGAGTTCTTTAATGAAGCCAGAGGATTTGGATTTATCAAAGACCTTGCAGGAATTGAGAAATATTTCTTTCACGTGAACAATGTTGTTACGGATGTCAGAGAGGGTAATATCGTTACATTCGACCTCGAACGAGGAGCAAAGGGGATGAATGCTGTTAATATCTGTCTGGAAAGATAACTTGCTTGCCAACCGGGAAAATCCGTTGACCCCTTTTTTTCATCAAGATAAATATCAAAACGGTCAGCACTCTTGTCGAAATTGACAATATCAAAATTTACGTTGACCTGCGCAAACCGAGTATTAAAAACAAAAAAGACCGCCAAGAGTGGAAGCCTCCTAACAGTCTAAATCTTCATCAGTAGCGGGACCCGGGATTGAACCGGGGACCTCATGATTATGAATCATGCGCTCTAACCAGCTGAGCTATCCCGCCATTGTTTCTTGATTGCGGGTGCAAAGATATAGCTTTTCTTTAAACTGCCAAAATTTTCAGGCGTATTTTTTTGTCGCATATTTTATGATTTGAGATAAAAAAACTTTTTACTCTTATTGTTTTATATCTATTGTATAACATTATCAACGTTTTAACTTTGAATAGGAAGCAAATGAGAATAAAATCAATGAATTATTTTTTCTAATTAGAAAAAAGTATTTATCTTGGCTGGCGCAATAAAAGCAGAATAGACTATGGAAAGGGAAAAAATACATTTGGAATATCTCTTGAATGCGACTTCTAAAAGTATTCTTTGGACAGCAATAAGTACTCCTACAGGTTTGGAGGGTTGGTTTGCAGACAAGGTGCAATCGGATGATAAGATAGTGTCTTTCTTTTGGGGAAAGACAGAGAAACGCGATGCTGAAATCATTGCAGTGCGTGCATACTCTTTTATCCGTTTTCGTTGGTTGGATAATGAAAAACCGCGTGAGTATTTCGAATTAAAGATGACAAACAATGAGTTAACCAATGATTTTGTACTTGAAATAACAGATTTCACCAATGCAGACGAAGCAAATGATTTGCGTGAATTGTGGGAATCTCAGGTAGATACCTTGCGTAGAACATGCGGTTTTTAGTTAACTTTCAATTAAAAATTTCCCGTACTCCCTTTTTTGTGCTACTTTTGTGCGTTTATTGCATGAAACAAGTAAAATGCTGCGCATAAAAAAGTTAGATATATTTATTTTAAAGAGCTTTTGCATGCTCTTTATGGGCACTTTCTTTATCTGCCTTTTCATCTTCATGATGCAGTTCCTGTGGAAATATGTAGACGAAATGGTGGGAAAAGGATTGGAGATGAATGTTCTTGCCCAATTTTTTTTCTATTCGGCGCTGACGCTGGTGCCGGCTTCATTGCCTTTGGCTATTTTGCTGGCAGCTCTTATCACTTTTGGCAATTTTGGAGAGCGGTTTGAATTGCTTGCCATGAAAGCGGCAGGTATTTCTTTGCTTAAGATTATGCGTCCGCTGATAATTTTTATATCCATTATTTGCTGCGTTTCCTTTTATTTTCAGAATGTTATTGGTCCTAAAGCGCAGACTAAGTTATGGACATTGCTGGTATCCATGAAGCAGAAGTCGCCCGAAGTGGACATTCCCGAAGGAGTGTTTTATGATGAGATAGACGGGTATAACCTTTACGTAAAGCATAAGAACCGTAAGACAGGTATGCTGTACGATGTATTGATTTATAATTTCGAGAAAGGGTTTGAGAATGCGCAGATTATCAAATCGGATTCCGGCAGATTGGAAATGACAGCGGACAAACAGCATCTTTATCTTCACCTTTACAGCGGTGAGCAGTTTGAAAATCTGAAGTCGCAGAGCATGAATCAGAAAAATGTGCCTTATCGTCGGGAAGCGTTCGTTGAGAAGCATGCGATTATAGAGTTCAACTCGGATTTCAATATGGTGGATGCCGGATTTATGAGCAACCAATCCAATAGCAAGGACATGAAAATGCTGCAGGTCGGCATTGATTCTATGAAGGTGCAGAACGATAGCATCGGGCGTACTTATTATAAAGAGGCTATGGCGAGTACTTATAAGGCGACCTCCAATACGCTGAGTAAGGCTGATACGATAAAAATAGAATCTGCGACTTTGGGTAGCTATGATGTGGACAGTCTGTTTAATGTGGCTACTTTAATGCAGAAACAGAAGATAATGTCTACGGCTGTCAGCCGTGCGGAGAGTGCTGCAAGTGATTGGAGTTTCAAGGGTTTCAATATATCGCAGACAGAAAACAGTTTGAGGCGCCATATGACTTCCTGGCACGAGAAACTGACGCTTTCGTTGGCATGCCTTATTTTCTTCTTCATCGGTGCACCGTTGGGTGGTATCATTCGTAAAGGCGGTTTGGGTATGCCTGTAGTAGTGTCCGTGCTTATTTTTATCATCTATTACATTATCAACAATACGGGTTATAAGATGGCTCGTGACGGTAAATGGATTGTGTGGATGGGGTATGTGGACCAGTACAGCTGTGCTGGCGCCATTGGGTGCATTCCTTACTTATAAATCCAATAATGATTCGGTGGTGCTGAATGCTGATGCCTATGTTAATTGGTTTAAAAGATAGCAGGTATCCGCAGTGTCCGCCATTTGTTCCGGAAAGAAGTGATTATTCACGATCCTGATTATGTACGTTTGCCGGGAGAACTTCAGCGGCTGTCGGCGGATTGCCGTGCGTATGCCGAAAAGAAAACTCTGATGCGAGCGCCCAATTATTTCAGATTATGGATGAACGATGCGCCACACGATGAGGAGGTGGTGGCTCTCAATGAACGGTTGGAAACTTTGATAGACGAGATGTCTAACACTAGGTCTATACCGTTGTTGACAGCATTGAATAATTACCCGGTAATAGCTGTTCATGCCCATGTGCGTCCTTTCCGTAATTATTGGTTGAATATGCTGTGTGGAGCGATAGTGCCTGTCGGCTTGTTCTTTTATTTCCGTATTTGGGCATTCCGTATCCGCTTGAATAAGGACATGGAGCGGATTATCCACACAAACGAAGAGATACAGAATATTATAAAAGTCAATCAGAATAAATAATAAAGATATGGAAAAAGTAAAGTTAAATACGATAGAGGAGGCCATTGAAGATTTTAAGGCTGGCAATTTCGTGATTGTAGTCGATGATGAAGATCGTGAAAATGAAGGCGACTTGATTATTGCAGCAGAAAAGATAACATCGGAAAAAGTGAATTTTATGCTGAAGCATGCACGTGGAGTATTGTGTGCTCCGATTACGGTGTCTCGTTGCAAAGAGCTGGATTTACCTCATCAGGTAACGGACAATACCTCGGTATTGGGTACTCCTTTTACGGTGACTGTCGATAAATTAGAAGGTTGTACAACCGGTGTTTCTGCAGCAGACCGTGCTGCAACCATTCAGGCACTGGCCGATCCGCTTTCCACTCCGGCTACTTTCGGTCGCCCCGGACATATCAATCCTTTGTATGCGCAGGAGAAAGGGGTATTACGTCGTGCTGGTCATACCGAGGCTACGATTGATATGTGTCGTTTGTCGGGTTTCTATCCTGCTGGCGCGCTTATGGAGATCATGAACGAAGACGGTACGATGGCACGTTTGCCCGAATTGCGTAAAATGGCAGATGAATTTAATTTGAAACTGATTTCTATCCGCGATATGATAGCTTACCGTTTGCAACAGGAATCTATCGTAGAAAAAGGTGTAGAGGTGGATATGCCGACAGAGCATGGACATTTCCGCTTGATTCCTTTCCGTCAGAAGTCCAACGGATTGGAGCATGTGGCCTTGTTTAAGGGTACTTGGGCTCCCGATGAACCGGTATTGGTGCGTGTACATTCTTCCTGTGCTACGGGGGATATATTCGGTTCCATGCGTTGTGATTGCGGCGAGCAGTTGCACAAGGCGATGGAGGTGATAGAAAAAGTCGGTAAAGGAGTTATCGTATATCTCAACCAGGAAGGCCGGGGTATTGGTCTGATGGAAAAAATGAGAGCGTATAAACTTCAGGAAGACGGTATGGATACAGTAGATGCCAACATTTGTCTCGGACATTTGGCAGATGAACGCGATTATGGTGTGGGGGCTCAGATACTGCGTGAATTGGGGGTGCATAAGATGCGTCTGCTTACAAACAATCCGGTGAAACGTGTCGGTTTGGAAGCTTATGGCCTGGAGATTGTAGAGAATGTACCGGTTGAAACCACTCCGAACCAGTATAACGAGCGTTACTTGCGTACGAAGAAAGAGCGTATGGGACACACTCTCCATTTTAGTAAGTAACTGTCTTTTTGTTTTATTATATCAAAGAAAATCGTTTATTTTGCAACCGGATTTGCATAACAACCATTAAATAGAAATAGAATGAACCAATTATCAGACCGTTTGAATAGCTTGTCGCCCTCTGCGACGCTGGCTATGTCTCAAAAAAGTGCAGAGTTGAAAGCTCAAGGTGTAGACGTAATTAATTTAAGTGTCGGAGAACCTGATTTTAATACACCCGACCACATTAAAGAGGCTGCAAAAAAGGCGATAGACGATAACTTCTCTCGCTATTCTCCCGTTCCGGGTTATCCAGCTCTACGTAATGCTATCGTAGAAAAATTGAAGAAGGAGAATGGTCTGGACTATACAGTTGCGCAAATTTCTTGTGCTAATGGAGCTAAACAGTCGGTTTGCAATGCCATTCTGGTATTGGTGAACCCAGGTGATGAAGTGATTGTGCCTGCGCCGTATTGGGTCAGCTATCCTGAAATGGTAAAGCTGGCAGAAGGTAAGCCGGTGATTGTCACAGCGGGCATCGAGCAGGACTTTAAGATTACACCGGCTCAATTGGAGGCTGCTATTACGCCAAAAACCAAAGCACTAATTCTCTGTTCTCCTTCCAATCCTACGGGGTCTGTATATAGCAAGGAGGAATTGGCCGGATTGGTTGCTGTGTTGGCAAAGCATCCGCAGGTAATTGTCATAGCTGATGAAATTTATGAACATATCAATTATATCGGTAAGCACCAGAGCATTGCACAGTTCCCTGAAATGAAGGATCGTACAGTGATTGTAAACGGTGTTTCCAAGGCTTATGCCATGACAGGCTGGCGTATTGGTTTCATTGCAGGACCGGAATGGATTGTAAAGGCTTCTAACAAATTGCAGGGGCAGTACACATCAGGGCCGTGTTCTGTATCTCAGAAAGCCGCTGAAGCTGCTTATACGGGAACGCAGGCTCCGGTGGAAGAGATGCGTAAGGCTTTTGAACGCCGTCGCGACCTTATTGTGAAACTGGCTAAGGAAGTACCGGGATTCGAAGTAAATGTACCGGAAGGTGCTTTCTACTTGTTCCCGAAATGTAGTTCATTCTTCGGTAAGTCTGCCGGTGACCGTAAGATTGAGAATTCGGATGATTTGGCTATGTACTTGTTGGAAGTAGCTCATGTAGCTTGTGTAGGCGGCACATCGTTTGGTGCTCCCGAATGTATTCGCATGAGTTATGCTACCAGCGATGAGAATATTGTGGAAGCTATTAGCCGCATTAAGGAAGCATTGTCAAAGCTGGTATAATCTTTTGATGACAGAAGTTCATCTCAGGTGTATGGGGTGTAACTCTGCAATATAAAAAGCCAACTAATTCACGTTTGAAATGTATTGTGGATTGGTTGGCTTCTTTGTATATTTAGATATTTCACACAAAAAACGGGTTTGGCCAGTATAGATAAAGATGTATATTTTCTTCTTGGCACTGAGTCTTTTTAGTACTGAAATAAAAAGGCCCGATTTCATTGAAACCGAGCCTTTTTTCTTTTCTTAGGATTGTATTATTCTCCCGGATGAATTGCTTCAGAAGGGCAAACATCTGCACAAGTACCGCATTCAGTACAAGTTTCAGGATCGATAGAGTAGATATCGCCTTCAGAGATAGCGCCTACCGGACACTCGTCGATACAAGTTCCGCAAGCAATACAATCGTCACTAATTACGTAAGCCATTTTCTTTAATTTTTTAATTATTAGTACTAATTGATTTGGCAAAAATAGTTGTTTTCTTCAATACTTGCTATCAATCTTGATTAAAAACATTTAATTTGTATCTTGTCTAAATAACAGCTGAGGTGAATGTGCATATAATCAGGTCATAAGCGTTGGATATGTGAAAAATATAATCGGATTATTTTCACAGTTCTCTACACGATAACTTCCGTTGAAATGTTCGAAAAACAATAGACTGATTCTTTGTAATATAGCTTCTTTTTGTGAGGCAAATGCCGAATCAACAAGTGGACTGTTGTCTATTCGGGAGTTTATTTCCTGTTTTTCCTGATTGTAAACCAGTTGCATACCTATTCTTCTTGGCTTTTTGCACTCAACAGGATAGAGCAACATGCTGGAAATTATTTGTGTGAAGCGGCTGACATCCGTGTGTATGATTGCATTGTCCACATCGGCTTGAAGCTCCAGATGTATATATCCTTCACTTCGCAGCTGCACCAGATAGGAGAGTTCGTTGCACCACTCCTGTACGTTGCAGTTCTGTAGTTGGAACTTCATCATGTTGGCTTCCAGACGTGAAAGGTCTAATACGTTATTTACAAGTTGGATTAATTCAGCCGAGTTGCTTTGAATGATGCCGGAATATTCTCGTTTTTCCTTTTCGTTCAGGTTCCCGTCTTCGGTCATAAGCTGTGAGAACCCTACTACATTATTTAAGGGTATACGGATGTTGTAACTCATATTTGTCAGAAAGTGGCTTTTTATTTCATTGGCTTCTTCGGCAATGGAGGTTAATCTTCTGATTTCTTTTTCATTTTTTTGCAGCCGTTTCCGGCTTCGGTATATATGGATATTGGTAAGTAATAGAGCTAAGATAATGATGACTGAGATGTATAAGCAGGCTTGATGAAACATTCTGCGCCTTTGTTCTCTTTGCAGTATGAGCTTATCCATGTTGTAGAGTGAAAGAATTTCTTCCATCTGGGAGTTGGTAATGAGATTGTACAATGAGTCTTTTGACTTAAGACTGCTCTTGTAATATGTAAGTGCTTCATCTGGTTTTCCTGCTTTTACCAAAGAATCGGCTTTTCGGATGTCGTTGTTTATGAGTCCCTCTATTTCAATGGAATGCTGGCGGAGTACGGAATTTTGGCTTTGTACATCGGCATTGATAATTTGTACGGGCAGGAGTAGGGTGAGTAAGGTTGGTATAATAAATGATCTTTTCATGCGTTATTCTCCTTTTGGGTTTTAGTGGACTGTGATTGTCGGATGGGGTGGGTGAAGAAGAAGCGTGAGCCGCCTGTATAGTCTGGGTCAATCCATATTTTTCCACCGATATGTTCAATGATCAGCTGACAGATGGAAAGTCCCAGCCCGCTTCCTTGTGCATTTTCATTTAGTTTCTCGAATCTTCGGAAGATTGCGGCTTGCTTCTCTTTAGGGATACCGCAGCCTGTATCTGTGACAGAAAAGAGCAGCTCTTGTTCCGATTGCTTCCTAAGCTCCAGGATAATACTACCCTGCGGTGTAAATTTGGTTGCATTAATCAGTAGGTTTATCAGCACTTGCTGCAGACGTACATCGTCTGTCTCTATATCCATGCCCTTCAATTCGGTTATGAAGCATATGGCTGCCTGAGTCTGTTTTATTTTGCTGACAGTATCGATTACATTTTGGCAAATATTGACAACGTTATGTTTGTTGATGCAGAATTGTATTTTCCCGAATTCAAGGCTTGATAGGTCTATCACATCATTGATGAGTTTTAACAATAACTCGGAATTTTGCAGGATTACTTCATTGCACTGACGACGCGTCTCATTATCCAGGTTTTCTTCGGTCAGTAATGAGGAAAAGCCGGAGAGTGCATTGAGCGGAGTACGTATTTCATGGCTCATGTTCGAGAGGAATATGCTTTTGGCGGATGTGGCATTTTCGGCATTGGTGCGCAGGTGTTCCAGCTTTTGTGTAGATAGGGCGATTTCCTGTCGCTGTTTTCTAAGCATGATGGCTATAATAATAAATATGAAGACTAATAGGATACTCCCGGTCAATATGTCAGTGATGAATTTATTGTGCTCTTCTCTGCTGGCTATTTCCATTTGATCTATCTGATACTTGGCTCGTAGAATATTGATTTGTCGGACATAACCTTCTGCAGTGAGTGTGTCAACTGTGGAATATAATTCTTGATACAATAGGCAGGCGGCCATTGATTTCCCTTGTATCTTATATAGATATATTGTTTCTTGCGTAATCCATCGGTAATAGGCAGATTGTTTGTTGACTGTGTATTCTTGTCGCAGTTCTTCATACAGTTGCAGGGCTTTGTTCCAATACATTCTGTTCCAGTTGCCCATTGCCCGATAGTAGGCGGCGGTAGTATATTTCAGGTGAAAACAGTAAAACTTTTCAGGATGTATCCGGTAGATGGAATCCATGTTGTGCAGATATGCTGCGGCTTCCTTGAGATAAGCCTTTGAAAGATGTCCGTGAGAGATTGCATAGTTGGCTTTTTCGATATTGGCAAAAAACTGGTGGCATAGTCCGGTTGTTTCTGAAGAGTTTGTTCTATGTCATGCAATGTTTTTTGAGCCTTTTCCAGTTGTCCTTTACGTTGTAAAGCATTGGATATCTTTAATAAGAGTTGTATCCGGTAGGGATGTTGCAGCGAGAGATGGTTTAATTCCTTTAAAGCATCTTGGTACGAATCCAATGCTTTGTCGCATTGATTGGCTATGGTGTAAGCATCGCCGATGGCTTGGTTGGCAACTGCAATTCCGAACTCATATTCCGTTTCTTTGGCTTCTTCGTACATTAGTCGTGCCCGGTCTATGGCGAGGCTGATGTCGCCTCGTAATGTATAGGCATTGGCAAGTTGCAATTGCAGCAAAAAGTAATTTTCGTCATTCCGATTGTTTGTCTTGATAGTCGGCAGGATGTTTTCGCTCCAGCAGATGACGCTGTCTACCGGTACGTATTCATCGTAAAGTATTTTTTTTCGAAGAAAAGCTTTCAGCGTATCTAATTTGTTCGGAGTGGCTGAGGCACATATAAAGGTAGCGTATGGTATACACATCACCCACAGCACCATTAATACGGCAACGTCTTTTCTCATTGTTTGCTTTGTTTGTCTATTATTGGCAAAAATAAACATAAAAAGCGATATGCAAAATAAAATATAATGTTTTTATTTTCAATAAGTTGTGACGTATATGTGAATATTGAGCCTCTTTACTTGTAATGCTTAGTAAAGTTCCAATCCGAATTCGTCTTTCAATTGTAAAAGAGCATTGTTTTCTGGACCATCATTTGGAATTTTTCAACACGTCCGTACGCGCGGACTTGCTCAGTGGGAGTACTGATACGTACACTCATGGTTACCTTGCGGTTTTTCAGGCGGGTACGTAGGTACTCTTGTAATTGGGGAGTCATCGAGATAAATTCTTTTGCCACAATTTCATTATCTACGACAGCTTCAAAAGTAGTAGCATTTAGCAGAGTGACGTGCATGTTCTGCATGCGTTTGGCAATGGCTACTTGTTCTTTGGGCATACGTCCTGCATACTCTTGCCAATGTAGTTTATGTCTCTTTCATTGAAGATGTAGTCCTCTTCCGGTTGTGCTGTTTGTGGTGTGATAGTGGCTGTAGCCGTATTTGTTACCTCTTCCTCGACTTTCGGCCGTTTAATGGATACGCCAAGTCCTGACATTTTTATAACCGGAATTTTCTTTTCTTCTTTGCCTTGTGCCAGCAAAATGGAGGTAGGGGTGGCGTGTGAAGCAGTATTTGCTGTTGTGGCGGTAGTGCCGGTGGAGGGGGCAACGGTAGGAACTGCTTGCGGTTTAGCTATGACGGGTGCTTGCGGCTGGGGCACAGCGGGAGTAGCCTGTGGCTGTTGGGTGGCTGCAGGCTGTGTAAATATAGGTTTTATGACTTGTTTAGGGCTGTGCCCATTGGCTATGTCGTCTCCTTCGGCAGTTATTTGTGCCACCTGTATTAAAGTGAGCTCTACCAGCAATCGCTTGTTTTTGCTGGCACGATAGTTTAAATCACAGTCGTTGCACAATTTCATGGCGCGGTAAAGGAAGGGTAACGGGCATTTTTGTGCCTGCGTTTGATAACGTTGCCGTATGCTTGCTCCCACTTCAAGCAGGGGAAGAGTGGCGGGATCTTTACTTACCAGCAAATCGCGGAAATGCGAGGATAGCCCGGTGATGAAATGGCTGCCGTCGAATCCTTTGCTCAATACATCATTCAGCAGTAATAGGGCATCGCCGACTTTGTTCTCAAGAAAATGGTCGGTCAGTTTAAAGTAGTACTCGTAATCCAGTACATTCAAATTTTCGATTACGCTTTGGTAGGTGATGTGTCCGCCGGTAAAACTCACTACCTGATCGAATATGGACAAGGCGTCGCGCATACCACCGTCAGCTTTCAGTGCGATGACGTTCAGTGCCTCCGGTTCGGCGGTAATGCCTTCTTTGGAAGCTACATAGGCCAGATGTGCTACGGTATCTTCCACACTGATGCGGTTGAAGTCGTATATCTGGCAACGCGACAAGATGGTTGGCAATATCTTATGCTTTTCAGTAGTGGCAAGGATAAATATGGCATGGCGGGAGGTTCTTCCAATGTTTTCAGAAAAGCGTTGAAAGCGGAAGCCGACAACATGTGCACCTCGTCAATGATGTATACCTTGTATTTGCCTATCTGGGGCGGGATACGTACCTGTTCTACCAATTGCCGGATATCGTCTACGGAATTATTGGATGCAGCATCCAACTCGTGAATATTGTATGAGCGCTGTTCGTTGAATGCTGTACACGATTCGCATTGGTTACAAGCCTCTCCCTCTGCAGTGGGACTCATGCAGTTGATGGTTTTGGCAAAAATACGTGCACACGTCGTCTTTCCAACGCCACGCGGACCGCAGAACAGATAAGCGTGTGCCAGTTTGCCTGTGGCGATAGCATTCTTTAAGGTAGTAGTCAAAGCGCGTTGTCCTACTACCGACTCGAAGGTTGAAGGGCGGTATTTTCGTGCCGAAACGATATAATTTTCCATATTCAGGGTATTCTTGTCACTTATATAGCGTGCAAAGGTTGTATGGTTTATCTTTGCTTTTGTGCAAATGTACGCAAAAAAAAGAAAATTCTCAGTTATTCGTCTTATCTTTGTGCTCAAAGAAACAATAACTGGATTACATGGATAAACTTGCTTCTCTTTGGTTGTTTGTCCGCAGACGTAAATATCTGATAACGTTTGTGCTGTTTGTCGTACTTGTCGGATTTCTGGATGAAAACAGCATTGTGCGTCGTTTGGGGTATTATCGTGAGGAAACGCGTTTGCGCGGGGAGATAGATAGATATCGTGCGGAATATGAGGAGAATACCCGTCGTCTGAATGAACTTGCGGTCGATTCAGGAGCTATTGAGAAGATAGCCCGTGAAAAGTATCTGATGAAGAAACCCAATGAAGATATTTATGTATTCCAAGAAGATATAGAAGAATGAAACAGTTGATACCCGCCCTCTTTGTTGTAGGAGCCGTAATGCTTCTGATAGGAGCTGCCGTTTATGTCACAGGTTGGCAACTTTCGCCTTATATATATACGGTAGGTGCTACATTTGTTGCTTTGGCGCAAATAAATTCACCTTCGCAATATAAAACTCCTACTATTAGGCGTCTGAGACGCCAACAAATATTTGGTGCATTGTTGTTGGTGCTTACCGGAGCTTTTATGTTTTTTACGCGTGGTAATGAGTGGATTGTTTCACTGACTATCGCTGCTATTCTTGAGCTTTATACATCCATACGCATCCCGCAGGAAGAGGCTAAAGAACAATGATTGCATGAAAACACGAGGATGGTTTTCATAAAAAAAAGGCTATCTCTCCCAGACAGCCAATCTTTTTGTTAACCTTAAATCTAATACTATGAAAAACACATTGCAAATGTTATTCTATTCCTGGTATTATCCAATATTTTTTCAGAAAATCTATTGTTTGGTAACACGGTTTATGAGACAGTTGCTTCTGTTAACATTTAATACAACGTGCGTCTTCCTTTAACAGGTTTGTCTG
>ENA-OQKR01000743-OQKR01000743.1-human-gut-metagenome-genome-assembly--contig:-NODE-743-length-12176-cov-2.778073_pt1 | contig 12176 bp, 6 predicted proteins | sample MGYA00242803_ERZ504806 | MGnify/ENA primary metagenome ERZ504806 (study PRJEB26092, sample SAMD00036399) | human gut metagenome | host: Homo sapiens | study: EMG produced TPA metagenomics assembly of...
ATCCTATCTTACTTATCTTCTTCAGCTTTTCCTCGTCGATAATTTTGATTTTTCTTCCGTCAATGGTAATCAGGCGTTCCGCAGCAAATTGTGAGAGGGTGCGGATAGCATTGGATGTTGTCATATTGGAAAGGTTGGCTAAATCTTCACGGGACAGGTAGATACTTAAAGTAGAACCGTCCTCTTCCAGGCCATAGCTTTCTTTGAGGAAAATAAGCGATTCTGCCAGACGGCCGCGGATATGCTTTTGGGTGAGGTTCACCGTACGCTCGTCGGCGATACCGAGGTCAATGGACAGTCGTCTGATAAAGAACATCGCCAGTTCATTGTTTTGCGATAGTAATGTCATTATGGCAGTCATGGGTATCAGGCAGACCAATGACGGTTCAAATGCACAGGCAGCGGTTACATAATCCGCTTTGGCAAAATAAGGGCGATATCCGAAATACTCAGTGGGCTTGATCATACGGATAATCTGGCTTCTTCCGCCCACACCGTCTTTATAGATTTTGACTTTTCCATTCAGCAGACACATCAGGCAAGTAGGTGTCTCGCCTTCACAATGGATAATTTCGTTCTTCTTATAATTCTGAAGCGTAAAATGGTTGGCAAGAAACTCTCGCTGTTCTTCATTCAGAGGTGACCATATATCGGGAATCAACTCCGGAACATTAATATCGGATAAATTTATTTTTACCATAAATGCTGCAAAACTGTGTTGTACAGCACAAATGTAAAAAGAAAAATTAAAAATGACACATTTGTATCAAAAAAGTGCAAGGAAGGGGGAAAGGAATTTTAAATTATGAATGATGAATTACCGTTTGGCATGACAATGCGGCAGGTTCATCATTCATAATTTGAAGTCGGTTTATCAGCAAAGCCGTTCATTTATCATTTGGTGAACAGCAGTTCCCTGTACTTCGGCAACGGCCATATCTCATCATCTATTTCCATTTCAAGATTGTCGATATGCTCGCGGATGCTTTCCAGGTAGGGGCGTACTGTTTCTTCGTATGCAAAGGCCTTGTCCTTGTAATTGTCCATGTGGTTGGCAACCTTGCGGGCTTCCGTCATTTCACGTACCTGCATTTTGATGGCTGTTACGCGGTGGGAGATTTCACGTATCAGCTCCTTGCGGTCAGCGCTGAGTATTTCATACTCTTCCGGAGTGAAAGTTTCGCGCAGTCCACGCAGGTTTTCCAGCAAACGGTTCTGGTAGATAACGGCAGTCGGTACGATATGGTTGATGGCAAGATCGCCTAAAACGCGGCTTTCAATCTGTACTTTCATTGTGTACTTCTCCAGTTCCACTTCAAGACGGCAGGCCAGCTCTGTTTCGTTGAAGATGCGTTCGCCGATGAGCACGGAACGTGCCTGGCTGTCCATATAACGCATCAAGGCTTCCGGCACATGGCAGATATTGGTCAGTCCGCGTTTGGCAGCTTCCTGTTTCCATTGTTCGGAATAGCCGTCTCCTTCAAAACGGATGGATTCCGAGGCGATGATTGTTTCTTTCAGAATGCGGAAAATGGCTTCGTCCTTGCCGACACCCTCTTCCATGAGCTTCTCAATGGATACTTTGAATTCGTTCAGTTGGTTGGCCATTGCCGCATTGATGGCAATCATTGCCGCAGCACAATTGGCTGATGAACCGGCGGCACGGAACTCAAAACGGTTTCCCGTGAAAGCGAAAGGAGAGGTGCGGTTGCGGTCTGTCGTGTCCAACAGAATTTCAGGGATACGTCCGATACCTAACTTTAGCGTAGTCTTTCCTCGGCTGTCATCTTACTGTTGCTTACCTGACGGCTATCTCATCGAGGATGGAAGATAACTGCTTGCCCAGGAATATGGATAAAATGGCAGGGGGAGCCTCATTGGCGCCTAAGCGGTAACTGTTTCCGGCACTTGCAATGGAAGCGCGGAGCAAGTCCTGGTTTTTGTATACCATCATCAGTACATTCACAAGGAATGTGAGGAACAGCATGTTGCCTTTCGGATTTTTTCCCGGAGCAAAAAGGTTTATTCCCGTATCGGTGCAGAGCGACCAGTTGTTGTGCTTGCCCGAACCGTTCACGCCGCTGTATGGCTTTTCATGCAACAGCACGGCAAAGTTGTGTTTGCGTGCGATGCGTTTCATCAAATCCATAACCAGCTGGTTGTGGTCGTTGGCAAGATTGGCGTTCTCGAAGATGGGGGCCAGCTCAAACTGGTTGGGGGCAACCTCGTTGTGGCGCGTCTTGACGGGAATGCCCAGTTTGTGGCACTCTATTTCCAGTTCTTTCATAAAGGCGGTGACACGTGGCGGGATAGAGCCGAAATAATGGTCTTCCAACTGCTGGTCTTTGGCAGAAGAGTGCCCCATGAGTGTACGTCCTGTCAGGCATAAGTCGGGACGTGCGTTATAGAGCGCCAGATCGACGAGGAAATATTCCTGTTCCCAGCCCAAGTTCGTATATACACGTGCTATGTTCTTGTCGAAAAGCTGGCAGACATCCGTTGCGGCTTTGTCCACTGCTGCAAGAGCTTTGAGCAGAGGTGTCTTATAGTCCAGCGCCTCGCCTGTGTAGGAGATGAAGATTGTTGGGATACAGAGCGTGGTGTCTACGACAAAAGCCGGTGAAGAAACATCCCATGCCGTATATCCGCGTGCCTCGAATGTGTTGCGGATACCGCCGTTGGGGAAAGAAGAAGCATCCGGTTCCTGTTGGATAAGCAGCTTTCCGGAAAAGCGTTCAATGACATCTCCGTCTTCTCCGAATTCGATGAAGCCGTCATGCTTTTCGGCTGTACCGTCTGTCAGAGGTTGGAACCAGTGGGTGTAGTGGGTAACGTTCAGGGATTTTGCCCAGCTTTTCATGCCGTTTGCTATTAAATCGGCCATTTCCCTGTTGATGGGAGTGCCTTTTTCAATGGCGTCTGTTACAGCTTTGTAGGCTTCTTTGGGCAGGTATTCCTGCATCTTTTTACGGTCGAAAACATGGCTGCCGTAATAATCGGACAACTTGTTTGAAGGAGTGATGACTTCAAGAGGGCGGCGATTGGCGAGCTCTTGCAAAGCAAAAAATCTCATTTTTGACATATTAGTCTCTTCTTTTATTGGTTGTTGGGCGCAAAAATACGTGTTTTTTTCTGAATTACCCCCTACTTTTTAGGGGGTAATATTGCTTTTTTATATGTTTTTTGAAGATATACCCCTAAAAAATAAGGGGTGCTCTTGAGAATAATGTTTTTTGGAGAAATATCGTCCTCTGAAAATGAAAATGGAATAAAGGTGGAAGTTATTACTTTTTTTCTATATTTGTTCCCTCATAAGAAGATATTGCGGTTGAAACATATTATATGTATATGGATAGGAATCTGTTTCTTGTGTGCAAGTTTGCAGAAGGCGGGTGCTACGGCTGTTCCCCAATCGTATGCGGGACAACGGGCTTATGCGGATTCCATTATGGACAAGGTTATCTTCTTTGCGCCTTTTTACGAGCGCGTTGTCGATGAGTACAAGGCGGAACTTTATATAAAAGGCTGGGCAAACATCCGCAAGAAAAATCACCTGCTCCGCTTTATCCCTTCCATGTTCCGTATGAAGAAAGGGGTCCGGGAGTATATGATGGAGACATACAGCGAACTGCATTATACCGCTCCCGATATTTACGACCAGAAAGTGAAAGCCAGTGTAGGCACTTCTTCCGAACTTTGGGAACTGGACGGCCGTTTGCTTGAATACTTCCACATCAATATCTACTCTTCCACCTTGCTGTATGATAAGCTGCTCTCCCCGCTGGCTTCCAATGCAAAGAAATTCTATACCTATTATATAGACTCCATAATGGGTGAAGCGCACAACCGTGAGTTCCGTATCCGTTTTATGCCGAAGAGCAAGAGTTTTCAGCTCGTGGGGGGGATACATGGTGGTCAGCGACAATGTGTGGAGTGTGCGCGAGATCGTTTTTCCGGGCGTTCCGAGATGCTGCGTTTTAATAATCTGGTAAGAATGGGACAGGTGGGGAGCGCTAATGAGTTTTTGCCTGTGCATTTCAACATCGATGCCACATTTCGTTTGCTGGGCAATGTCATCGACGGCAGCTATACGGCGGTACTCGACTATAAGGAGATTAGTCAGAAAGACCCGGCTGTTGTGCGGAACAGGACAAAAAGCAAATACGACCTGTCGGAATCTTATACTCTGCTGACGGATACCAATGCTTACCGGCGTGATACCGCCCACTTCAATAAGCTGCGTCCTATTCCGCTGACTGCGCATGAAAAGAAGCTGTATGAGGATTTCTTCTTGCGCCGTGACACGCTTCTCTATAAGAAAAAGCCCAAGAACAAGCGGCTGGAGTTCTGGGGGCAGATAGGCGATGCGCTGGTAAGCAAGTATACGGTAGACCTTGCCAAAATGGGGAGTGTGCGCTGTTCGCCTCTTATAAATCCTTTGCTGCTGAGCTACAGCAAGAGCAACGGTTTCTCTTACCGTCAGGAATTTAAATACAACCGGCTGTTTAAGGGCGACCGTCTGTTGCGTATCGTTCCCAAGTTAGGTTACAACTTCAAACGGAAGGAGTTTTACTGGTCGGTCAATTCCGATTTCGACTATTGGCCCCGCAAGCGTGCCGCCCTGCATGTCAGCGTGGGTAACGGTAACCGTATCTACAGCAGCGATGTGCTGGACGATTTGAAAGCTATTCCCGACAGTATCTTTGATTTCGACCAGATTCACCTGGACTATTTTAAGGACTTGTATTTGCACATACGCCACAGCTGGGAAATTGTCAACGGTCTGACTCTGGATGTGGGGCTTTCCTTACACAGGCGTACCGAAGTGGAGCGTTCTAAATTCGTTCTTGTCTACCCCGATGCTCCGAATGTGATGTCTGCGGGTGTGTCATCCGTTTATCCGGGATTCGACCCTTCGGTTCTGAAAAAGTTCCGCCACAGTTATAACAGCTTTGCACCCCGTGTACGCCTGACGTGGACTCCCGGTCAGTATTATTATATGAGCGGTGACCGTAAAATCAACCTTCATTCCAAATATCCCACCGTTTCCGTAGACTGGGAGCGCGGTATCAGCGGTGTCATGCACAGCACCGGAAAGTACGAACGTATTGAAGTGGACTTCCAGCACAACATCCCGTTGGGATTGATGCGTGACATTTACTACCGCTTCGGCTGGGGGGCTTTTACGAATCAGAAAGAGCTTTATTTTGTGGATTTCGCCAATCTGGCCCGTTCCAATCTTCCCGTAGGCTGGAATGATGAAATCGGCGGAGTGTTCCAGTTGCTCGACGGGCGTTGGTATAACTCGTCCCGCAAGTATATCCGCGGACATTTTACGTACGAGGCTCCTTTCCTGCTGCTCCGTCACTTGAAGAAATATACTCAATACGTATTGAATGAACGGTTGTATCTGAATGCTTTGGTGGTTCCCCACCTGAATCCTTATCTTGAGCTTGGGTATGGCATCGGTACGCACATCTTCGATTTCGGCGTTTTTACAAGCTTTGCAAACTGGAAGTACCAGGAAGTAGGGGTTAAGTTTACGTTTGAGTTGTTCAATAGGTAAGTCCGAAAGGCATATTATTAAGAATTTATACTTTATCTTTGTGCCAAAATTTTAAGACTATGGGAATTGTAATAGGTATAGACGTAGGTGGAAGCACTACTAAAATCGTAGGACTCAATAAAGGCAAGATACAGTCTCCGATGTTTATAACGGCGGCCGACCCGGTAACTTCCCTGTTCGGAGCGTTCGGCAAGTATATCTATGATAACGGAATCCATTTGTCCGATGTGGAGCAGGTGATGCTGACCGGTGTGGGCAGTGCATTTGTGGACAGCCCGCTTTACGGACTTCCCACCCGCAAGACGGATGAGTTCATAGCCAACGGACTCGGGGCGCGCCATGCCACGGACATCGACCGGCTGATAGTTGTCAGCATGGGAACAGGCACCTCCTTTGTAAGAATCAACGGGGATGAAATACAGCATATCGGCGGTATGGGTATCGGTGGCGGAACCTTACAGGGACTTTCGCGGCTGTTGCTCAAAACACACGACATTCATCAGGTTGCCGGTTTGGCGGCAAAAGGTGATGTAACCCATGTGAATTTGCAGATTGGCGATATTTGTAACAATGCATTGCCCGACCTGCCCGTATCCGCTACCGCTTCATTGTTCGGAAAGGCCGACAGTAACGCCTCACCGGAAGACATCGCCTGCGGCATCATTTATACCGTGCTCCAGACTATCGGCGGTGCGGCTGTGCTTTCCGCCCTGAACAGTCCGGTAAAGGACTTTGTGCTGATAGGTAATCTTACCCAGTTGCCGCAATGCCGGGAAGTGTTTCCGAAGATGGAAAGCATTTATCATGTGCGTTTCCATATCCCGCCCTATGCGGAATACCGCACGGCCATAGGGGCGGCTTTGGCATATGTCAGGGAGAATTCTACCATATAATAAGGTGTAAATCTTTAGAAATCGGGCATAAAGACCGGATATTTTCAGAAAGAACTTTTTGTCATTCAAGAAAATACTCCTATCTTTGCGCCCGATTTAATATGAGTCAACATAAAGTCTCACTTAATTAACGAGTTAAACAATTTATTTATTAATGGAAAATTTAAAAAATGTTGCTCCCATTGAGGACTTCAACTGGGATGCTTACGAAAACGGTGAAACCGTAACAAACGTAAGTCACGAAGACTTGGAAAAGGCGTATGACAACACGCTGAACAAAGTTAACGACCGCGAGGTAGTTGACGGAACCGTAATCGCAATGAACAAGCGTGAAGTAGTTGTGAACATCGGTTACAAATCAGACGGTATCATTCCTTTGAATGAATTCCGCTACAATCCCGACCTGAAAGTAGGTGATACGGTAGAAGTGTACATCGAAAACCAGGAAGACAAGAAGGGACAGCTGGTTCTGTCTCACCGCAAAGCTCGTGCTACCCGTTCTTGGGATCGCGTTAACGCTGCTTTGGAAAATGAAGAAATTATCAAGGGTTACATCAAGTGCCGCACTAAGGGTGGTATGATTGTCGACGTATTCGGTATCGAAGCATTCTTGCCGGGTTCTCAAATCGACGTTAAGCCTATCCGCGACTACGATGTATTCGTTGGCAAGACTATGGAATTCAAGGTTGTTAAAATCAATCAGGAATTCAAAAATGTCGTTGTATCTCACAAGGCTCTTATCGAGGCTGAACTGGAACAACAGAAGAAAGAAATCATCGGTAAACTCGAAAAAGGACAAGTTCTCGAAGGTACCGTTAAGAATATCACATCCTACGGTGTATTCATCGACCTGGGTGGCGTAGACGGTTTGATTCACATCACAGACCTCTCTTGGGGCCGCGTCAGCGATCCGAAAGAAGTGGTTGAACTCGACCAGAAGCTCAACGTCGTTATCCTCGACTTCGATGATGAGAAGAAGCGTATCGCTCTCGGCTTGAAGCAGCTGACTCCGCATCCTTGGGATGCTCTCGATCCTAACTTGAAGGTAGGCGGAATCCGCCTACAGCGGCGTCTCCTCCTACTCCGGTGGCGCGTACAGGCGCACGGAAGGCTCCGCTTCCGGCTCCAACACATACCGTGGCACCACATCGGGCGGCACCGGCTCCGGCTCCACGTCCGGCTCCGGCCCGGCCGGCGGCTCCGCCCCGAAGCCGAACCTCAACGGCGCTTACGGCTGCGACAACAGCTGCACCGGCAAGTATGACGGCTACTACCATCACTGATCGATGAATGGCTGATTATGGCTCGTATCGGGAAACCGGTACGGGCCTTTTTCATGGATTTCGCAAAGGAAACCCATTTCCCCGTGAACCCGTGTCCCCGCACTCCCGTGTGCCCGTGTTGCCGGGAAATACTTCCGGATTTTTTGTAGACGCCATGCTCCGTGGTTCGGCGTGTCGTCTGTGAGGCTTGTTGGTGGCTGCCGGGCCAACCGGTGGCTACCTCCCGTTATTCCTGCGGTCGGAAGCCCCGCCATTCCCTGAAAAGGGGTTGGCGGGGCCATGACCGGAAAGTTTGAAGGGAGGGGATGAACAGACAAGGTTAACGGAGGTTCATTTTTATGAACTTTAGTAGGAAGATGAAAGCCGGTGTCGCCGCGTTGGCCGCGATCGCCACGCTTGGTGCCGGCGGCGTCGTCGCATCGACCGCGTTCGCGGGCGGTGGCGGCGGCAACCAGCCCGGCACGGGCGGCGACCTGGCCGCGGTGCAGTTCTGGCAATACAAGGACGATGCTTCGGGCGCATGGGGTCCGGCCACGAGTCTTGATTCGGTGCGCGCCGCCATGAACAATGCCGGCGTGACGTTGGAGGGCGATGGCGTCACGAAGGCGCAGACCGCATTGGACCAGGCCCGCACGGAATGCGAGACCGGTTTCCAGCAGCGTCACCCCGGCGAGGGCAACGGCGACTGCCGAGTGGTCGCAGTCGGCGCGGTGCCAGCCGTCATCGGCGGCAACTACATCTACAACGGGTCCGGCGTGGCTTCGCCGACCGGGACCGGCGGCTGGTACGACAACTGGAACACCTACGTAGCTCCAAGAACATACCAGTACGGCAGCACCGTATATCTGACATCCAATCCGTTCGATGATGATCCGTCGAACAGCGTGGATGCGATCATGCGTCGTAATGTGGAGGCTTCCTCGAAGCCGTCGATCGTGGTGATCGTTTTGGACAAGTACCAGCCCGCGCCGCCCTCATATCATCTGGGCATCAGCACGCAGGCTGCGGAGATGTCGGGCCAGTCGGGCGACACCAAGGACGCCTCGGATGTGATCACCCTGTCCAGCGACGGGTCGAAGACCGAGAACGTGAACGGCACCGCGACCCTGCACTGGCGTGGCATTGACGGCACCGAGAAGACGGTGGCGAAGCGGTTCACCGCATCCAACAAGGGCAGCGCCACAGTGAGCGCGTCCTTCAAGGAAATGGACGCCTCGTGGGAGTCGTGGCCTGCGGGCAAGCGCTGGTGGGACGTTGACGTGGCGAAGCAGGGCGACATGGCCGAGGCGGTCTCCCACAAGGGAGAGAACGACGGCAAGGAGTCCGGCGAGAAGACCACCACCCCGCCCGAGAAATGGCTGACCAACGAGGCCGGCGACACGGTGCGGGACGGCAACGACTCCATCGCCTCCGGCTCGCTGTACACGGCGCACATCAAGGCGCATTCCAACGCCTCCGGCAAGTTCTGGATCTACGACACGATCGACACCAGGGACGTGGTGATCGGCGGCACCGAGCAGGACGACGTGAGCAAGGTGACCGTGACCGACGCGAACGGCAACATCGTGCCGGCGGACATTTCCATCGACGATTCCATCGATGGCAAGCGCGTGGTCAAGGCGCACGTCGACCGCCCCGCATTCCGGCCTCTACACGCTGAACGTGCCACAGTCGGCCAAACCCACCGGCGGCGACTACGAGATCAACGACGGTTCCGTGGCGTGCTGGAACGGAGACAACGGCACCGGCAGCCTGGCCGACTGCCAGACCGGCAACAGCGACAGCGTGGGCAAGGTCACGCCGACCCCGGACAAGGTGTGGGTGCTGGACGAGTCCGGCGCTCTCGTGGCCGAGGACAAGCAATGGACCAACCAGCAGGGCGTCGATCAGAAGACGTTCCTCGTGGGCGACCAGGTGGGCGTGGTCGTCAACGGCAGCATCCCCGCGCACCTGCTCAACCCGCTGGCATCCTATTCCATCACCGATGATCTGACCGGTTCGAACCAGTGGATCGACTGGAAGTCCGGCAAGGTGTTCGTCGACGGCAAGGACGAGACCGCGAACTTCACCATCGCGATCGACCGGAAGCCGGGACCGCGACCGCACCGCGAAGTCCGCCTACATCGCGAAGACGATGTTCAGGAACAGCGCGAGCAAGGTCAGGTTCTACCTGACGGGCACCATCAAAAAGGGTGCCACCGAGGGCAAGAAGATCCAGCTGACCAACAAGGCGTACGAGAAGTGGAATAACGAGACCCGACCGACCAACGAGCCGCCGGTGTTCGTGTGGACGCCCAACCCCAACAAGGCGTGGGCCATGAAGGTCGGCGGCAAGTGGCAGCTGACCGTCGATCCGACCAAGACCGACAAGGTGGGCGGCGACGACAAGTACTACCGTCTCGGCGACGAGGTGGCGGCGGTCATCTCCGGCACCCTGCCCACAGGATTGGGCCGCGTGCCCGAGATCGCGTGGACCGACGACTTCGCCAACGTCGATAGCATCCTCGACCTGAAGGACACCTCCAACATCAAGGTCTACGAGCAGGACACCACCGACGAGGCCAACGCCAGCGTCAACGACCTGAACAAGACCGGCAAGGACGTGACCGACCAGTTCGACATCACCGCCGAGGGCACCAAGGTCACGGTCAGCGCGAAGGACTCCTACGAGGCCGCGCAGAAGGACCTGAAGACCGCGAAGCAGATCAGCGTCGTGATCCCCTTCGACGTGAACTTCGACACCGTGAAGCTGCTCGAATCCTACGGCAAGGCGGAGGGCGACGAGCTCAACACGTGCGCGGACCCGAAGGGCGACGACCTCGACAACAAGGGCGGCCAGACGGTCGGCGGCAGCACGGTGGACACCAACACGCCGAAGATCTGCGTGACCGTGCCCCCGATCCACAAGCAGGTCATCGCCGAATCCTCCCAGGGCGGCGACCAGTCCAGCATCGACACCAAGACCGTGTTCCCCGGCCAGACCGTGGAATACACCGTGCGCGTGGACCCGCAGATCCCCGCGGACCAGGCATATTCGGTGACCGCCATCAAGCTGAGCGACACCTATTCCGAGTACACCACCGCGAACAAGCAAACCCTGGAGATCACCGACCTGGGAACCGGCGGCATCATCCCGAAGAGCGCCTACAAGGTGCAGTGGGACGAGAAGGCCCACTCGTTCGAGGCCACGTTCGCCAAGGACTGGGTTGCCGCCAACTGGAAGGCCGGCTCCAACCCGCGCGTGCTGCTGCGCTTCGAGGCCAAGGTGAACGAGGACGCGCCCACCGACAAGACCGTCGACAACAAGGCCGCGCTGACCGTCAACAACGGCGTCACCCCGTCCAACAAGGTCGAGAACGAGCCGCCGGTCATCAAGCCCTCCAAGCAGGACACGCAGAAGGACCCGACCATCAACATCGACGGCAAGACCGCGCTGCTGGGCGACAAGGTGTACTACCGCGTCAACATCGACGCCTCCAGGCTCACCGACACCGCCTACAAGGTATGGCGACTGGGCATGACGGACGACTACGACCAGGAGTACCTGACCCTCGACGCGAAGCACGTGGAGATCCTTGACGAGACCGGCAGGGACCGCACCGGCGAGTTCAACATCCAGGACAAGGACGGCGTGCTCTACGCCTTCGCCAAAACCGTGGACACCATGATCCCCGCGACCGGCGAGACCGTGCCCGGCGACCCGCAGCCCGGCGACCTGAAGGCCTACAGCGAGAAGTCCGACAAGGATTACGATCCGCTGAAGGACCCGAGCATCGACCAGTCGCTGCTGGGCCACACCTACCAGGTGGTCATGCCGATGACCGTCACCAAGGTCAAGGACGGCCACACGGTGGAGAACACCGCCACGCAGGTCACGAACGACAGGCGCGACAAGACCAACACCGTCACCAACCCGCTGAAGGAGATCAACCCGACCAAGGACGTGACCGTGCAGGTCGGCGGCGACAGCATCGACGGCAAGAGCGTGTATCTGAACCACACGTTCCTCTACCGCCTGGATTCCAGCATCCTGCCCCCGGACCGCGCCTACCAGACCGTCACGGACTGGGGCGGCACGGACCAGCTGAACACCGAGTACGACCAGTACCTGGGCAACTGGGCCGTCTACGCCAGCCGCGACCTGTACAGGGACGGCCAGATGCTCGCGGCCAGGGGCGAGAAGATCGCGGGCAGCGGCTTCGACTCCTCGAAGTTCGGCGGCAACCTGTTCACCGTGGACGCCGACGACAACGGCAAGGTCACGGCCGACGCGACCCAGGCCTACCTCGACCTGGTGAGCGCCGACAACGAGCACGAGGCCGGCTGGGTGCTCTACCTCCAGTGCAAGCGCATCGCCGTGGCCGACGAGGTGCCCAACACGTGGACCGAGACCATCAACGGCCAACCGCGCGAATCCAACAAGGTCGTCACCAA
>ENA-OQKR01000747-OQKR01000747.1-human-gut-metagenome-genome-assembly--contig:-NODE-747-length-12148-cov-4.065469_pt1 | contig 12148 bp, 8 predicted proteins | sample MGYA00242803_ERZ504806 | MGnify/ENA primary metagenome ERZ504806 (study PRJEB26092, sample SAMD00036399) | human gut metagenome | host: Homo sapiens | study: EMG produced TPA metagenomics assembly of...
CCTCATTGGAGACTGTGGACAAGAAAATTGCAGATTTAAAGAAAGAGCTTGAAGGAGGCTTCGTTACAGACGAAAAATTACAAGCTTTGGCTGCAAAGGTTGATGCCCTGACCGCTGAGGTGGTTAAATTGATTGGACACCGTCTGACTAGTCTAGCTCTGATCCCGACTCAGCATATCAACGGTATTGCTGCTATGACTTTTACCACTTTGCAGTATACTCCTCAGAAGTATGAGGCAATGCCTACACATACGTCTGATCCTTCGGGCCACACTAACCGTCCTGTGTTAGACCACAAAGATGCCGGTACAGCCCGTTACATCGCTACTGAGAAGAATAAGGCTTATTTCCATGTAAGCCCGAGTGTAGGTGTTCGTACTCAAGATATCTTGACTCCGTCATTTGACTGCATCAAGTCTGAAAATATAATGACAAAGAATGCTGACGGTACAACAATTACAAACAATAGCCCGATCGAAGTTACAGGTCACAATATTGACAAGGAAGGTGTACTGGAAGTTACATTCAAAAAACATTCTGATTTCTTAGGTCAACAGCTCTCTACCACTAAGGAAGGCAATAAGGAGAAATTCTATATGGCTTCTTTGAAAGCTCCTATTTCTGCAGAAAACTATACAGAAGACGAAGCTAAGGATGTTGAAGCTGGTACTATTGATGGCGTTTATGTAAACTCTGAATATGCTCGTATTGAAGAGCTTATCAAATTGCCGTATTTGGCTAACAGCAGAACTGATTTTGGAAAAACCATAACAGGTGAATTCGCAGACGAAATACAGAATGATGGAAACGGTGATTTCTATGTTCACTATCATGACTCAGTATGTCTGTATGAATCAAATGCAAATGCTTTAGTTGACTATTACCAAGCTTATGACCAACCTCTTGATTTAAAGAAATTGGTAAAAGTTTGTGTTAGTGACAAAGCCAATGATCATGCCGCACATGAGGATTTGGTAGACTACAAGGACTATGGTCTGACATTCCGTTTCCGTCTGGCAGAAGCCGCTTATATTCCTGAAAACGACAATGACAACAAGACTGACCAACAAAAATTTGCAGAAATCGATTCTCCGATGAATGGTAAAATGTCTGCTAAAGTATATGACATCTCTGGATCTGCAACAGCCGTAGGTCGTGAGCCTATTGTTTGCGTAGAATTGATCGACTCTGTAAATGGCAATGCATTGGTTGCTCAACGTTACTTGAAGGTTAAATGGACAATGGAAGGAAAGGAACTGGCAGTTCCGTTCAACCCGGTATTGTTCTCTTGTACAGTTAAGAACCTTGTCGATACAGAAATGATGAATACCATGATTTACGACAAGGCTAAAGAAGGTGGTATGACAAAGAACGAATTCCATGCTATCTATACTGAATTCGATTGAAGGTGAGGGAACTGGTACAGCTGAAGATTTGAAAGATCCGGAAGAAGGCGTTGAGTCTCACAATATTTTGTGGACATTAAACGAAGAAGATCTTGGTGTGTTCTGGCCTGGTCAGCAAGAGAAGACGTTCACGAAGACTGTTATCTACAAAGATCCTAAGGGTATCAATGCTGATATTACCGTTGTGATGACAAGAACTGTCTATATGCCTGCTTTGAATGTATGGGGGCACATGGGTACATACTGGAAAGGTGAAAAGGAATATAAGATATTCAACATCAACCCGATCGTTTATGGAACCAAAGAATCTAATCCGGCATGGAATGTTGTTGACGGTACTAACCCGACATGTAACATCTATACTGACTTGTTGAACGGTTTCTTGGATGACAGAGGTGTGAAACCTACTGAAGGTGCTGCTGGCGCTATCTATTATACAGATAAGAATGTAGCTAATACGAAGTTCTATTATCCTGCTTTTGGTCCGATGCAACCTGACCACACTATGCCTGAAAATGCTAACGGCATTTACTATGCAGAAGAAGGCGTAAGATTCGTATTCGATAAGGCAAGAATCGCCAACTATACTTATATTTGGAACGATGGTACTGAAGTGAAGGCTGAGTTGAGAAACAATGATACAGAATTGTGGATTAAGGGAGAATTAGCAGCAACAATCGTAAATCACAAGGCTAACCTTTTGAACGCAGACGAGCTGACGTACAACATCAAGTTGCAAGAAGCTGTTCCTGATCATGCTGTTACAGATTTCACTAATCAACCGACAGAAGCTGCTAAGGCATTGGTTGGTAAGATGGTTCCCATCAACTTGGTTGCTGATCTCTGCAATAATGCAAAGAATGTAGGCATTGTTAAGCAATACGAAGCAAATATTATTGAGCCGTTGCAAGTTAAGAAGGGCGAAATCGACAACTTCGTTGACGCCAAGAACGAAGGTAGCTCAATTGATGTAACTGGTGCATTCACTTACTACTCTTGGAATGACAACAAGCAGATTGTGGAAAACACAACTGGTCTGCCAAAAGCATTGTATGACTTCTATCAAGTAAGAGAAGCTGTTTGGCCGTTGAAGGCTGGTTCTGACAATATTCTGGATGTTACTAAGATCAAGACTAACTTGAAACTGACTGACGGTAACTTGGAACCAGAAGAAGGTTATACAAATGGTAAGTTGCCTGCAAACATTGAAATCAGATATGAAGAAAAAGATATCGATGGTGACGGTGACAAAGAAAAAGTCTTGACTTATTACAACTATAGCGGTACTCCGGTTAACAAAGCTTATAAGCTGTTTATCCCGGTTGAATACGGTTATAAGTGGAAAACTCTCATCAATGTTTATGAGATTACTGTAGCTCCTAACTCTGGAACTCCTGGTACACGATAAGTAAAGATCGTTAGATACTGATATATTAAAGGGTATTCCTTAATGGGATACCCTTTATTGATTAAATAAAAACAGATGAAGATGAAAAGATTTATTTATTCTTCAATGCTCTTGATGGGTATCTGTGTGTTAGTAGCCTGTACCGGAAAAAGCAGTAGCCATCCCTTTGGCGGCACTTTTTTTACGGAAGAAGGAGTACGCTTTGAACTTAAAGCGGATTCAACCACACTTATCCAGTTTAACGACTCGCTGACTTATGAAGGTACTTGGCAAGTCTGTAAAAGTGCAGATAATTTGGAATATGCTACAATTGAGTTTGCCGGATATCCTGCTTACTATTTCCTGAAAGACGGGAAGCTCTATCGTAGTGAACGGGAAATGCGCAATGACGTATTGGGCAGAAGAATCAATTACCCAAAATGATATAAGCTAGATATTCCATACTAGAAACGGCTATTTCCATTTTCCTTCTTAGGAAAACGGAAATAGCCATCTTTGTATATATCGACAAGAAAGAAAGGAGCATCCAGTTCATACTCTTCGTTGCGTATCACATATCTTGTTGCCCAAGCAGCTTTAAACTGCCAAAGGCAGTACTTGGAGAATCAATGCCGACACCTTGTAGAAAAGGAAGACTGGAACCCTCATCTCTACAGCTAAGCCTATCAATACCTTCTTGTCTGTTTCATCCATTGACGGCTGAAATGAAACTTCTATGCCATCTGTCATGGATTGGTTGAAATGGTGGGAATAAAATGAAAGTGAGTGATGAGATACTCCAGGCGTTCCATAGGATATTGCTGAAGCATAATCCACAATAATCGTGCGGCAAAGTCGGCAGTGCCTGTTACCAACTGCAGGTTCAACTGAAAAACGGGACGTGACAATCCTTTCGTTACTTTGGTCTTGCCGAAACGTCGTGGACTAATAAATATCAGGCGATTTTCACTTGCAAGTATCTCTCTTACTCTTCCCTATTCCGCTACTCTATCCGTAAAGTATTCACCGTCTACAATGGTACTGAATTTAAATGGATTATTCATATTGCGATTTTTTTTCAATGCGACTTTTTTCGCAAATATAAGAAATATATTTGGGGGCATTCTGAAAGACTGGCTAAAATGAAAAATACATTATAAGCTTCTGTTTTTCTTCATTTTATTGTATATACTTGTAAGATAAACTCTTTATAAATAAATTGGAAATGAGCAGAAATGAAATTACCTTACAAGAAATGTTCTCCTCAGTCATCGGGGAACTCCGGGAAGGCGGCAGATGGGGGACAGCACACATCTACCAATCAGCGATGAATGCATTCTCGGCATTCACCAAATGGCAACCAATGCCCATGCGCAAGCTGAGCCCAACCGTACTGAAGAGGTTCGAAAACTACCTCAGGCAGAGGAACTGCAGTTGGAACACCGTGTCCACCTACATCAAGACGGTACGCTCGGTGTATCATCGGGCGGTGGACAGAAAGTACATACGGTATGTACCCAGACTGTTCGAGCATGTGTATACCGGCACACGGGCAGACAAGAAGAAGGCGCTCAAGGCATCCGACATCAGCAGCCTGGTAAGGGAGACGGAAAGGAGCCTGCAAGGAGGGACGCTCCCAAACGCACAGCAGAGAACAAGGATTTTCTTCGTACTCATGTTCATGCTCAGGGGCATACCCTTTGTGGACCTGGCGTACCTGCACAAAAGGGACCTGCAGGGGAATGTGCTGTCTTACAGAAGGCGAAAGACGGGACGGGCGCTGACCGTGTCACTCACACCCGAAGCCATGCAGATGGTCAGGATAGTAGCGGACAGGAACCCCGATTCCCCCTATCTGTTCCCCATCCTGCAGAGCGAGGAAGGCACGGAAGCAGCATACCGGGAATACCAGTCGGCACTCAGGGGATTCAACCAGCGGCTGGCAGTACTCAGGCAGTGCCTGGGAATGCAATCGGCACTCAGCACCTATGCAGCCAGACACACCTGGGCTACAATGGCTTACCATTGCGAGATACACCCCGGAATCATCTCGGAAGCCATGGGGCACTCCTCCATCACGGTGACGGAAACCTATCTGAAGCCTTTCAGCAACAGAAAGATTGACGAGGCCAATCAGAGGGTAATTTCTTTTGTAAGAAGCGGAGCGTGTACAGTATAAAAGACGTTACTTCTTTTGATAGGATAGAATAGATTTGTCGCACATTTTCCGGAATCTTCAAAATGAGTTTTGAGGAACGGAATGGCGTTGTCTTTACGGAGCTCCCATCGGTGCTATCAATGGACTGTCATTCAACCTTTTGAACTGAAAAATACATACTTTCATTCTTTGAAAGCCTCATTTCATCCCTTTCCCACTGTCATCTTTCTGGACTTCCAATCCTCTTTCCAATATCCTAACGGGCTGATTTTTACTATTCCAGACAAAACCGGTCTATTTTCTTCTTATTCCCTGATTATTAACGGAATTAACAAGATTTCATTACCTGCGAAGTAACGGAATACTTAGTAACAAAAGAAGTATGCGAAAGGGATTCAAAATGAGAGATTATTCACTTTTTATTTTTTAAATTTATAAATTTAAAGTTTTCAATTATGAACAAGAAGTTTCTAAGTGTAATCCTGTTCAGCGCCTTAATGGTGGGCACTGCAGGAACGTTTACGTCTTGTAAGGACTACGATGACGACATCGATCAGATCAATAAGGAGCTGACCGACATCAAGTCTTCATTAAGTGCTTTGCAAGCAAAAGTTGACGCTGGTAAATATGTAACCAACGTAACTAAGAGTGGTGATGGTATTGTTGTAACCTGGAATGACAATTCAACCAGCACAATCGAAACCATTAAGGGTGACAAGGGTGACAAAGGCGACAAGGTTGAAATCACAATTGATCCTACCACTAAGAACTGGAAGATTGACGGTACAGATACCGGCATTTGTGCAGAAGGCAAAGATGGTGGAGCTGGTACTCCAGGCGCTCCGGGAGCAGCTGGTAAAGACGCAAAATCTCCTACTATCAGCGAAGAAACTGGCAACTGGGTAGTTTATGCATGGGATTCCGAGAAACAAGAGTATGTAGGTACTGATACCGGTGTTTCCGCTAAAGGTGCAAGCGCTTATGTTGTAGATAAAGGTAACTATTATGAATTGAACGTTGCCGTTGATAAAGCCGGAAGTGCTTATACAACTGTTAAATTGCCAAAGACTCCGGTAGTGATTACAGAGATTGAAGTAATGGGACAAGTTGTTACCGAAGACAATGGTAAAACTTACCAAGTTACAGATTGGAGCGAGCCTATTTCTTATAACTTCGTGTTGGCAACTAAAGCTAATGCCGACAAATGGAACAAGCTGGATGGTGCCAAGAAACTGAAAGAAGGTCAAGCATTGTCGACACTATCCAACGGAAATCTGCTGGTTCGTATCGCACCGGCTGCTTTGGATGCAAGCGAATTCTCATTCAAGATGGTAAATTCCAAGCTAGGTGAAGCTCCTATGACTTTGGGTACTCCCACAGCTTTCAATGGTTTACTGACAAGAGCTGTTTCTGGCAATGGTTTGTGGGCTATGCCTCTCTCTGCCAACGAGGGTGAAACATATAAAAAAGAAGCTGATTACAAAGCTAAATTCACAGTTGGCGATAAAGCTATTGCATACGCTTTGCAAGAAGCTGATGGATTTACTACATTGTACAATCTTTCATTTGAATTCAATGAAAACATTGATTTAGCAGCCAAACCGATAAAGCTCAATGACAAAGCTATTGACTCTGCAACCGATCAGGATAACACGAAGGTAACGCCTGCTACTATCGGTGAACTGCTGACTGTGAAATTTGACAATCCGCAGAATGTGTATGATGCTTACGTAGAAATCGATGAAGCTACTATTGTACGTTGGGGCATTACTGACATTAACGGCCTTAGCTTCAAAATTGGCAAGTTGGCTGACAACATTACTACTACTTATTTCCCGATTACAATTCATTATGTAGCATTGGATGGTATGGTAAAATCTACAACAACCAACGTTAAACCTGCCAAGAGCTTGAACGGTGTGACAACTCTGCCGTCTCAAAACATTGAAATCTCTGCAACTGTAGCCAATAACAAAAAGGACTACTCTCTTACTCCGATGTTCGAAGATTTGGCAGGTAGCGCATTAATTCTGTGGAAGGCAGATGTAGCAGACAAAGCTATCACAGTTTATCGTGTTGAAAGTACTGGAGACGTAGTAGAAACGGGTCTTGCAAATGCTGTTACGTTCGATAAGTCAGCATTGAAAGACATTACAAAACTGACTCTTAATGTAGACGCTGCTAGAACGACAGCTTACAAACTTGACAAGAGTTATTATGCTAAGATTGACTTCAAAGATGCTAACGGTGAAATTTTGAATACCGTTAAGGCTCCGTTCACTTTGTCAATCCCTGCATTGTCTAAGTTCCTCGTTAAGGAAAATGTTGTATTCGGCACTACTTCTACTGGTAAGGCTTACATGAATGTGGAAGACCAGGCTACTCCTTACTCTGCTGACGGTGTATCACGTTACGCATTCAAACATGCATTCAACAAGTTTGATAATGTATATGCCAATAACTCAACAATCAAATTTGCAATTGATCCGGCACAGAAGATTGGTAACACTGTAATTGTAGGTAATTACGCTAAATTAGTCGAAATTGCTGCTACTGCGACTCAAAAGCCAGAAGTTGCCATCGAATTGATAGCATCAGCAGATGGTAGCCAGAAGGCTTATCATACGCCTATCAACATCGTAATCGCTGAAGCTAAATATTTGGGTATCTATCCATACGGTGAAACTGAACGTGCTGCCAATGCATTCAAACTGGATGTAATGAGCCCGATTGAACAAGGTACTGTAGAAGCTGCAAGTGCTGCCGGCATCAGTGTAGTTGCAACATCTGAAGGCGTTGCTAAGTTGTACGAAAAAGACTTTAAGGCTGCTACATATGCTGGTATTGCCTATAAGATCTTCAAAGACAAGTTTGCTGCGGGAGATACTGAAGCATCACTGTACACAAGCCCATACATCTCCGATGTTACATTCGAATCTGCCAATACCAACGTATTTACGGTAGAAAAGAATGGTGTAGGAGCCAAGAAGAACGGCAACAAGGTTGAGGAAGGCTATGTAGAAGTTACTCCGAAGAATGCCGGATATGACACTACTGAAAAACTGAATGTTACAGTAAAAGACATCTGGGGCTATACAAAGAAAGCTGATATCAATGTAACAGTTAAACCAAATTCTGCAAACTAAAATATAAACAGAATCGGTCTAACCTTTACAAATAGTAAAGATGAGTTAAGGGTGTGCTATTTTTAGCACACCCTTTCTGTATTCTCCATGTTTCATCATTACTTTGATATTTCAGTTAATTTATACCCGAAAAGATATAATCTCTTTCTCCTTTAATCTTTTTATACCCTTATGGGTGTAATAACGAAAATATATTCTATCTTTGTACCCCAAAGGGTATAAAAATGGAATATACGGAACAAACAACATTATCCAAATATGTAAAAGCGATGCGTAAGCAGTACAATCTGACCCAAGTGGAACTTTCGGAAAAGTCAGGAGTAGGCTTGCGCTTTGTCCGTGAATTGGAACAAGGCAAACAGACGCTGCGGTTGGACAAGGTAAACCAGCTACTGTCTTTGTTTGGCAGCGAAGTTGGCGCAGTACCTATAACTAAAACTGACGAATGATGAAGCAGGCATTGATAAATCTCCGAGGAATAAAAGCCGGTATCCTCACAGAGGATGAGGATGGCTATACCTTCCAGTACGATACGGAATTCCTGCAGTCGGATGTTGCAGAAGCTGTCAGTCTCACATTACCCTTGACAGAGAAAGCCTATCACGACAAAGTGCTGTTTCCTTTTTTCGACGGGCTGATACCCGAAGGATGGTTGCTTGACATTGCGGAAAAGAACTGGAAAATAGATGCACGTGACCGAATGTCACTGTTGCTGGCGTGCTGTAAAGACTGTATCGGTGCAGTGGGTATCGAACCTATAAATGAGGAGGATTAAAAATGGCAAAATGTCTGTATTGCTACAAAGAACTGAATGGAAATGAGAGGGATTTCCACAAGGCTTGCTCAAAAAAGATATTCGGGACACTAGAGGCGCCTATATTGCCTTATACGCACAATAATCTCAACGATTTGGCAAGGCAGGTAATTCGCAGTCAGACCACACTGACCGGAGTGCAGGCCAAATTATCATTGGATATCAACAAAGGAAGTAAAAACGAGCCTGGACGATTTACGATTGTAGGCTTATGGGGGCGCTATATTTTGAAGCCGCAAACCGAACGGTTCGGTAATCTTCCCGAATTAGAGGATCTGACAATGCATCTTGCGGAAATAGCCAAGATACGAGTTGTGCCACATAGCCTCATCCGCTTTGAGGATGGTGAATTATGCTATATCACCCGGCGCATAGACCGCACGAATGAAGGGAGAAAATTGGCTATGGAGGATATGTGCCAACTTTCTGAAAAACTCACTGAACAAAAATACAAAGGTTCTTATGAGCAGATTGCGAAGCTAGTGCTGAGATATTCATCCGCTCCCAAATTGGACCTGGTGAATTTCTGGGAGCAAGTCGTCTTTTCATGGATAACCGGTAATGCCGACATGCATTTGAAGAACTTCTCGCTTTATAGTCCCCAACAAGAGGTATATACGCTCACACCAGCATATGACATGCTGTCTACCGCATTGGTGATGCCTGAAGACACCGAAGAACTTGCACTTACACTAAACGGCAAAAAACGTAAATTGAAGAAGACTGACTTTGTCACGTCCATGCGGGCGTCGGGATTGGACGAAAAAGTAATAGAAAACCTCTTCAAGAAACTCTTGAAAGTAGAAACCAAATGGATGGAGTTCATCAGTCTCTCTTTTCTACCGGAGGAGATGCAAATATCATATAAAGACATGATAAGCATAAAACTCAATATGCTGAAATGATATGAAACCCAACAAGGATTTCCTCTTTCTATCACCCTTCTCTCTTTACTTCAATCCACCTTCTGAAGAAAGGGTCATCCAGTTCATACCCCTCATTACGTATCACATATCCTTGTTGTCCAAGTCGCTTCAAACTACTGAAAGCAGTACTTGGAGAATCAATACCGACACCTTGTAGAAAAGGAAGACTGGACGGAGTCCCCATCTGCATAGTTAAGCCTATCAAGACTTTTTTATCTGTTTTATTGAAAGTGCTCCATAAACGTTCATAATCCATATCGTGTACATGAGTCAACTCCGTAATGGCAGTTTCCAACAAAGTATCACTGTAACCGTTTTGTTTCCAGTTATTCCATGTCTGGTAAGCCAGTTGCTGGGTGTAATAGGGATGACAATTGGTGAACGACAGAATGCTGCGGCCTATCGTTTCAGCATCCATATCTTCACCCAAGAGAAGAAAGCCATTCTTGAGAAACTCATAGAAGTCATCTTGAGGAATCTTACCCAACTTCATCAAATATCCAAAATGATAGAAAGGAGATTTCTTTTTTTCGAAGATTTCCTGCATCATCGATTCCTGGCTACCTAAGAAAATGTAATTGGCATGGTTGTAAGTCTGTAGAATAGACCGCAATCTTTTATCCAGATTCTTGTCCAATGTACGTATTTCTTGGAATTCGTCCAGTACTACAATCGGTTTCTTGTGTGGATTCTTCATACCCAGTTTATCAATCAGTGTGAATACATCCTCCAACAGAATGAAACCATCCATTGACGGCTGAAATGAAACTTCTATACCATCCGTCATGGGATTGGTTGAAATGGTGGGAATAAAACGAAAATGAGTGATAAGATGTTTCAGACGTTCCATCGGATATTGTTGAAGCACAATCCGCAATAATCGTGCAGCAAAGTCGGCAGTGTCTGTTACCAACTGCAGGTTCAACTGAAAAACGGGACGTGACAATCCTTTCGTTACTTTTTGAACGAGGCTGGTCTTGCCGAAACGTCGTGGACTAATAAGTATCAGGTGATTCTCACTTGCAAGTATCTCTCTTACTTTTTCTTGTTCCCCTACTCTATCCGTAAAGTATTCACCGTCTACAATCGTACCGAATTTAAATGGATTATTCATATTGCGACTTTTTTCAATGCGACTTTTTTCGCAAATATAAGAAATATATTTGAGTTCATTCTGAAAGACTGGCTAAAATGAAGAAATACATTATAAGCTTCTGTTTTTCTTCATTTTATTGTATATACTTGTAAGGCAAACCCTTTATAAATAAATTGGAAATGAATAGAAATGAAATTACCTTACAGGAGATGTTCTCCTCAGTCATCAGAGAACTCCGGGAAGGCGGCAGGTGGGGGACGGCACACATCTACCAGTCAGCGGTGAATGCATTCTCGGCATTCACCAAATGGCAGCCGATGCCCATGCGCAGGCTGAGCCCGACCGTACTGAAGAGATTCGAAAACTTCCTCAGGCAGAGGAATTGCAGTTGGAACACCGTATCCACCTACATCAAGACGGTACGCTCGGTGTATCATCGGGCGGTGGACAGAAAGTACATACGGTATGTACCCAGACTGTTCGAGCATGTATATACCGGCACACGGGCGGACAGGAAGAAGGCGCTCGAGGCATCCGACATCAGCAGCCTGGTAAGGGAGACGGAAAGGAGCCTGCAAGGAGGGACGCTCCCAAACGCACAGCAGAGAACAAGGATTTTCTTCGTACTCATGTTCATGCTCAGGGGCATACCCTTTGTGGACCTGGCGTACCTGCACAAAAGGGACCTGCAGGGGAATGTGCTGTCTTACAGAAGGCGAAAGACGGGACGGGCGCTGACCGTGTCACTCACACCCGAAGCCATGCAGATGGTCAGGATAGTAGCGGACAGGAACCCCGATTCCCCCTATCTGTTCCCCATCCTGCAGAGCGAGGAAGGCACGGAAGCAGCATACCGGGAATACCAGTCGGCACTCAGGGGATTCAACCAGCGGCTGGCAGTACTCAGGCAGTGCCTGGGAATGCAATCGGCACTCAGCACCTATGCAGCCAGACACACCTGGGCTACAATGGCTTACCATTGCGAGATACACCCCGGAATCATCTCGGAAGCCATGGGGCACTCCTCCATCACGGTGACGGAAACCTATCTGAAGCCTTTCAGCAACAGAAAGATTGACGAGGCCAATCAGAGGGTAATTTCTTTTGTAAGAAGCGGAGCGTGTACAGTATAAAAGACGTTACTTCTTTTGATAGGATAGAATAGATTTGTCGCACATTTTCCGGAATCTTCAAAATGAGTTTTGAGGAACGGAA